>Ga0065711_1034674_pt1 | contig 23392 bp, 11 predicted proteins | sample Hoacrofraction12_FD_59098 | JGI IMG/M metagenome (GOLD analysis project Ga0065711, IMG submission 59098) | Hoatzin crop microbial communities from Cojedes, Venezuela - Epithelial fraction 12 v2 (version 2) | ecosystem: Host-associated > Birds > Digestive system > Esophagus > Crop | place...
CCCCCCCCTATTTTCAGATCTGCTGCCCACTCGGGACGGGAGGGGCCGGGCCCCGCTGTCCCTCGTGGGCTCGCAGTGCCACCTAGAGCTGAGCGCGGCCGGGGTCCCAGCCCTCGCTGCCCGCGGGGTCTGAGCAGCAGGACACGAGGGATTCCCGCAGCTCTGACCAGCGGAGTCTGTGAAGCTTTGAGGGCCGTGTTCTGCGTAGGGAGGAGGCTGAGGCAGCGCGTTTCAGCGTGCGCGCGGGTTGCGCACCAACCTACACGAACTTGATCCACTGTTCCTTCAGAAATGCATGCTTTAGTGATGTTAGTCATGACGGCTTCGAGACACTATTGCTTATCAAACACTGAGAAAGCACATTTTCCTGCTTTAGAGGACAGATTATTTGCAATAGCTCGGTTTCTGAAGTAGCTCATGTGTTTCCCTGGGCTCTTCTCCACTGAGAGGCTTTCTGCCTTTTGGATCTTGTTGTACCTGTTACCACACATGGATCAGCTGAGGTTTGGCTTTTTTTTGAACGGCTTGAAAGGCTATAGCTCAACACCAATAAGAATTATCTATGTGTTTGGGTTAAAATTATCCTGCTTATGTAGCTAACACAAGGCTTAAATAGCACTTAGGTCCTGTTTAATTTAGTTTGAGCTTAATGGCAGGGCACAGCCAAGTCTTGTCCACTGGAACTTGTCCCCAGAAAGCACCTTGCTGGAGCATCCCCTTTATTTTTCATGAAGGATAAAATAAAAGAAGTACCTGTGTAAAAATACTAATGTGCTTCTATGAAGGACATACATTAAAATTAAAACCCCAAATATGTCAGAATAGGCACCAAAATTCTTCTGGAGATTTTTGTTTTGCTATACTACAGAAGTTAAATTAAATGCATATGTTTTTATATTCATAGACACAAACAAATGTTCATCTTGACCCAGGAAATAGAATATCTGAGATGTTTTTTTATAGGATCATCAAATGACTAAATCTTTCTAGTTAGAGATTAATCTGCTTTGTGCCGTGTGCAGTACTTATTGTGGAGAATTTGTAAGAGTTGATATTTGCGTTGACTGACAAGTCTCTCGATGTATTTAACAACTTTAATTATACTTGTCATTTTCAAAATGAGTGAAAAAATGTACAAAACCAACAGAAATATGTCAGTTGGCTATTAGTTACAGCAAAATCTCTCTCTTTTATCTCTCTCCTCTCGGGTGGAAACCATCCAGTCTATTAAATAGGGAGCCAGTTCAAAAACTTGAGACCCATCACTGTCTTCAGGATTTTTAATTATTCTTCTGCCTTTTTCTCTTTTTTTCTGGATTGTCTCTGTGTTAGGTGACTTCTGAGTTTTTAGATTTCCTCCTTGCCTTGCTGTCAGCACATCACATCTTTCCTTTATCATGTCATACAACTCAGATCCCCGATTGTCTCATTTTGGTGCCATACTCGCTCGGCAAACGCAGCCCTTCTTTGTGAGGGGAAACACGCCTCGTCATGATGAGCTAAGGAAGGGAGAAATGTGCAGTGGTACTGAGAGCAAACTGGAGAAAGCGTGCGGGAATTGGTGGGTGGGTTATGTGTTAGATATAAAATGAACCGAAGGCCCCACTAGAATTTGTTAAAGTGAATATATTGCTGCTTTATACATTAACTTTCTTTAAAGGTTGTGTATTCCTTTCCCCTCTATTTGTGTCCCGGTGTTTTTTGCATTTACTGGTTCTTTCTGTCTTCGCTCCTCTACTTCACTTAGAGGTTTCTGTGAAATGTAGATGTCTTAAAGGGTTTCCTTTTGGCTTGGCATGGTGCTTGGAGTTCCTTCTGTGAGCACTGGAGGTTTGGATCTAATATCAAAGGGTTTAAAGCTAATGATTTTAAGTATGGTTGAATTTTATTGCTCCTCTGGTGGGCTAAAACCTTCAGCAACTCTTTGACCTCTTCCCAGTCAATCCAATTCCATCTAATACTCTGTGACTAATGTGGTGGATATTTAATCTACTTTGCTTCTGAAATTACTTTTAGAGCCACTTTTTTCCTTAAATCTTCCTCTTTAGAAAAATTGCTGATCATAAGCTCTAAATATGTTGCTCACTACAACATAAGTTTTTAAAGAAAAACCTTTTCTTTTAGTAAAAGAAAATTAAAAGATGTAATTTCTTTTTATAGCATAAATGAAATGAGGGGACATAACTATATTATGAAAGTAAAAGCCAGGTTAAAATGAAAAATTGCCAGAAACCTCTCTGATCATGCTGTTAATATAGATATCATGATGAATAGTCACACCTTAGCCAAATATTTCCTGTAATATAATTAAGCTTTGAGGAGAAAATTAAAGGAAGCTCCTAAAGACAGTATTTCCACTTTCCAGGCAGTGCTTACTGAGTTAAAATTTGGAAAATAGATTTTGTCCTATAAGGAGCACCAAGAAGCTGTACTGAGTTTTGTTTATTCCATATTTTTCTCTTAAAAAGTAACCAAACTGAATAGTTGGGGCTGCAGTTACGGATTTGCTGTAGTGCCTGAGCTACTTGTCTGCTTTCCCTGTTTTCTTCTCTTAAGACCTCCAGCTTGTAAGGATTCTGCACTCTGCAAACATGAGCAGAAGGGATTTCCTTATCTCATTTATGGGAGGACCCACCAAATTGGGTCATGGATAACGATCTCTACATCCACAATCCTGTGCCTTATAATTTAGTCATGGACATAGGCACATTGAATTCAATGGGCTTGAGTCATTTGAATTTAATGGAATTATTTATATGCCTGAAATTAAGTATTTAGGCAAGGTTTTGCAGGATTGTGGCATTAACCTTTTCCATATGTAACCTCTCTAAATAAGTCTACCATCTAGCATTGTATCAGGTGAAGAGAAACAGAGCAGGCTGATACGAAATGAGATTTCTGGTTCTAGTCTACCAGAAAAGGTGTATTTACTATACCCGTGAAAGTTGAAGCTTCTAGTGCAAAGAGCGAATGGAAAGAAGAATTCAAATTCACTTGCCTGGCCATAACACTAGGAATATTAGTGCAATAACATAGGGCTAAATTAATGTTGGAAGTGGGAACAAATCTTCTAACTGTTTGAAGAGTGAGTCTCAATGTAACCTGACAATAGGAGCAATGGAAGATGAACCCTCAGGCCAGGTAGTTCTCTTTGTGTTTTGATTAGCCTGTGGAAAGGAATGTGTGGTCTTCAGGAGCTGGGAACTAGACTTGGTGATCTAGCTCAGTTTTCCTGTCTTCCTAAAAAGTTATGTCCAGGGATGAGATGCATTAAAGTAACAGCAATGGAAAAGATTGTACTCTACTACTCTTGCAAGTAAATGAAGGACTTCAGTCTTCAGAGCTGTCCATATGGCAAGTTTCACATGCACTAAAATTAAGAGAGGGGTGAGGTGACCCAACCCACGTGCAATAAACATCCGTCCCACTTTGGATGGAAGTGTGTGTTGAGGGAGTTGGTGGAGAACCTGGGGCATTCTGTGACGCAGCCTTTCTTAAACAGGGACCCTGGCTCACAGGAGCAGGAGGCAGGCTTGTGATGTGTTTACAGCATATTCTGTATTGGGAATACCTGGGCTTCATTCTGAGATACGTGGATTTTCTGGAGAAAAGCTCCCAGTAATAGCGTTTAACTACTAACATGAATGCTAGCTCATACTGGAGATCATGCAGGTATAACACAATCTTACTGTACAGGCCAAGAGATAGTGGTAGATGTTGAGATGAAGACCATGAGATTGTGTGCATCTTGCTAGAAGACCACCTACTCTGTAGACCAATAAACCCATAGCTGAGTTCTTCTGACTGTAAAATGAGATTAACCATACATGACCATGACATCACTTTTTGATGCTTACTACATTGGTACTTTAAGGGTGTTCAGTTCTTCAGAGGTGCAGCTGAGGGTTACTTTTTCGCCTTTTTTATATAAGGTTGATGCCTTGGGCATGAATTTAATATCAAAATGCAAAAATATGTAGGTAGGTTTATAACCCTCCTCTTTTTGTCCACTGAATAGAACTGTAATTGATGGAACACAAATGATGTATTAAATTTCTTGAACACATGGATAAAACAAGCCAATGTGAAAACCACCATGTGCAGTTAATTTATAGACAAATATATTTGGAGCAGGTACAAACAAAGGTGTAAAGTACTATGTTTTAACAGATTTTCATGCCATATGCATTTGCTTTTGCTGCCTGAAGAAAAAAAATGATTGAACTAGATATCTTTAAGAAAATTAATGTTGAAATACCTTTTGAAAATTATCTTTTAACTACAGGAACACTACTCTTCAGGGGCTATTAGTATGTTTAACTGTTTTAACTATTTTTTTAGAGTATTTTAATAAATGAAGGTTTTTTGCCACTTAATTTCATTCTAAAAAAGCAAATTCAGACAAAACCCCCTGAACTTTGACATTCTTTCTTGTATTTATTGCATATCTTTGGAAATGACCTAATTTTAGCAATTCACATGAAAACAGTGGTCACATCTAGTCATTTCAAATTAAGTCTGACAGCTCAGAAGTTGAACCAGTTTAGCTTGTTTTAACAGCTACACTTCAGTGATTCTGGGTTATTAAACTCTTTGGGAAACCTTCCACACTTTATTAGGGAAAGGAAATTTATATAGTGGAAAGAAGAAAAACATATGTAATTGCCAACATATACATAGCAACTATGGTAATAACATCAGCTGATGTAGATTGTTAGTATCCAGTACAAAGCTGTACGTATATATACTTTTGTGTGAAGGGAAAATATATTGGCATGATGAACAATTTCCCCTAAAACTATCATCAAGGCAAACGTGAGTGACTTCAGTAACTCATTTGGGAAGCTAAATCCAGTAAAGTGAATTCTATCTACAGGCATGGCTGCTAGCCAGCTCAAATCTTAGGCTGAAGCTCTTAAAGGTAGGGTACAGAAAGAAGGATCCTGCAGGCATGGTGGACTCGGAAAATAATTATTCCTGAAACTGAAAGCCTAGAAGGCTGGAATGAGAAGGAGAGAGCCTGAAATCTGATTTAGTGTTTTCTTAGGCTATAGAGACAGTTACACACCAACCCCTTAGCACGGCTGCTGCAGAGCCAAACAAGCAGTGGTGGTTCCACTGGTTCAACTTGCCACAGAGGGTCTAGACCTGGCGTGTGGACCAATGTGAACTGGTTTGAAGTTTTTGCTGTAGCCTCCTGTTTGTGCTGGGTACAGTGAGACATGCCCTGTTGCCACCCCATAACTCTCTCTTTTGTCTAGATTCAGGTAACAACTCAATTGAAGGCCCATTCTGATATCTTCTTGCCACATCAGTGTTTCTACATAAAGGTCAGTTTAAAGAATTTTCTGGACAATACATTTATATTAAGGGCTTTTTAGATCTCTTGCTACACAGCAGGTTTTCAAAACTTTGACTATTTCCTTTAAATCTTTTTAGGAAACTATTATGATTTTCCATATCAAGTATCTTGCTAATGACTAAATACTGCTACACATACTGCTAGTTCTCTTTTCTTAGCTTGCTTTCTATCCCTGTTTATACATCCAATAATTATGAGCAAATTTTAGTTACAGCTGGTGATCTACCACGACTCCTATCTACTCTGGAAAATTTCTGAATATAGCCCTGTTCTACTTCCTTCTGGTCTGTTGATGTGTCTGCTCTGCCGTAGTGGATGAAGACAGACTGTGTAAGGAGTATCTTCACAGAAATGCTGGGTTTTGACTGATTTCCGATTAACAACATGGTGAGAGATATCACCCATTTTTCAATCCCTTAACATATGCACAATTGATTTTAATAAAATAGCCTGTACTACCGATTGTGTCTGTGCATTATTAACAAAACGTGCAGCCCAAAAATACCCTTGCCAAAACTGCTTGAGAAGATTGCTTTTCAGTATGTTCACTGGGTAGCGTAAGGCCAGCATCCTCGCCATGAAGGAGGTGTTTTGAGGGCTGGAAAAATATTTAAGTGACAATAGCTGGTAATATCAGCTGGTAGAAAATAAGTTGGAAGACATTTTGCTGTGCCTCATAGTCTAGGTAAATACCAGGGTTTCAATCAGCATTCAAACAGAGGCTTAGCTGTCTTTTTGTTATCCCTCAGGAGTTATTACTCTGTGTAAGACGCTAATGCAGGGCAGTGACTTAGGTGCTGACAAGTAACTTCTGATGAAGTTTGCTGCAGTGGTGTGAGGAGCTGCTGTCCACTTGGCTTCTCTACCAGGAGTTACTGACTGTGTAGTAAAGTTGGAGGACTGTAGTGAATACTGGATAATTAACTGATCTAGCACAAAACCCCGTGCTTGCTTAAAAGCCACCTTCATTGGCATAGACAATGGAGACAGACTCAGTGAAGAGCAGCACAGATGGAGATGGTGTTTTCTCTTCTGCCTTTCTCTTGAGGCAGCTCTGGCAGAGGCAGCTTCTTCCAGAACACCACAGCTGTATTCGTCACAGCTGTCAACACCTTTACACTATCCATAGGAAACTAAGTGTGTTCATGGGCTAAGCACGTTCAGAAAACCCCAGGTCGTGCACGACCTCTGCACTGCACCAAATGATGCTTGCTCTCCTGTTCAATCAAGATAATCTATGAACTAAATGATGGTCATTTCCATTAAAAAGCCTCCTAGAAAAGCAGGGCTACGTGTGAGCACGTGCTTTGAAAACTTTGCTTGATGATACATTTTCTTTCTCTCTTTGATCTATCTGAAATAAATTGAATGCATTAGTGCTATTTAACTTTGCCCCTAAATGTTGAAAATGGAAAAAAACTGACTGCAGTGTTTATTTTCAAAATCCTACTGTCAAGATTTTTTTTCTTCAAGGGAGAAGAACGAAAGAAGAACAAACCTCTTCATTGCTGCTGTGGTCATTGTAGTTTATTTTCAATAAAACGATACTGTCTCCGTATTTGAAAGTTTCTGTACAGGTGGGCAGTGTGAGCCTGGTTGCAAGAGGTAATTCCAAGCAGTTCATATATAGGCTAATTCTTAGGACAGGAGGGAAGAAAGGCAATTTCTATGTACTTACAGATCAAGGGTTAGTGTTATTGCAAAAGTTGGTTGGAAAACCGCATATCATGATGATGAGTGTGCTTTTAATACTTAGACAGAAGTTGAGAATGTAATGTAATCAAAGGGTAAAAGCTGATAATTTCTGGGCTGTTTTGGGATTTAGGCTGATGAGGATAACTACAGCAACGTTTTTAATCCCTGTTAGCAAAGGGAGAGGCAGAAGGTTGTTAGCATATAACTCATGGAAATCTGCAAAGAGGTACAAAGACACCGGTAGAACACGACATTCATTGTGGAACGGTGTTTGCTCTGCAGAGGGTAAAATTCTAAGATTATGTTGAATTGATCTGGAGAAAAGAAAAAGACAAGCATTTAGAAAAGACTGTCCCATAACGTGGCTTGCAAAAGAGATGACTGAAGAAGTCATCATGTTCATTGCCTATATATGGAAATGAAACAAAATAATGAAACTGTATTTTTCCTTAGAAACATTTTTACAAGTCTGATGTTCAGTTTAAAAAATGAGGGACCAAATTTGTGAAAATGTAATCAATCATTTTTCCTGTTTGGCTGTTGAGAAGATGATTCTCAAACTCAGAAAGATGACTCCTGGAGATTTGCATTTATGGAAGTTTCTCTGCAGAGTAATTTAAAAGGATTACCTGAGAAAAATTAATGTAATTAGGCTCACACTATACTTCCAGGTTTACCATCGACCTTCTGATTAGAAAAATAATACCAGGAATAAGTTGATACAGTTTTACTCTTCTTGTGCGTCAGATGTAGGAATCTTCTCATAGCTGATAACTCTCCATCCTCTTCTCATTTTGTACCTCCAGTAAAAACATAGATGGCATCTTTATTAAGGAAGTAGTGATTTTTCTAATCCTTGTGGATAATCTCTTCTTCTGACTAAGGGCAAAGTAGCAAAATCTTGTGAGGAAGTTGATGTGATATTTGTTTGTATACACATACTTTTCTCTGGGACTGACTGGCTGTCATCCGCTAGTCCCAAACTGACACAAGGGTTTTTGATACGTTTCTGCCTATGGGTTTAGGAAGATACAGGTGTAGGTGTGTAACAGTACACACGTGGTCTCGGTGTATCACTGAATAAAAAGTATGTTTCAAAATTGTGCATTCGTCCTATGGACCTATGCACCTACACTTTGATACATATGAATCCAAGTTGGGAAACTTAAACTTCTTTTGCAAAGTATACTTGAAATGTGTATAAGAACATATTTGAATTATCTGTCTCTCAAATGCAAGGACTGCTTTTTTTGGTTTTGTGTTTTTAATGAATGTACCATTAGGCTTACAGTGGTGATGGGGGGGAAAGGCTTTAGCAGAAAGTCATACCAGCAAGTCAGTGGGAAATACTAATCTCTTCCAGCACAGGACCCAGTCCAGTAGGTAAAAACCCAGGGATACAATCAAGGCACTATAACAGCATTATGATTATTGTCTTTGACAACACGATGGGTCTTTGCATGTAATGTAAGCCCAAAATTGGACTATGCTAGTGAGACTGAGATAATGGCAATTAGAAAAAAAGGAGGTATAGTGATTTTGAGTACCAAATTACCTCCTCCTGAGCCTGATCAAATGCCCTCTGTAAGCAGTGCAGGCATCCACTAACTTTGGCAGGTACTGGATCAGGCTCTGTAATTCAGGTTTTCCTGTAGATTTATGCTGTTTATTTTATCAGACTGCTGCCAAAGTGACCTTAAGAATGATGTAAAGTAAAAGTCAAATTACACTTATGATTTTTCTTTTATTTTGTTCATAGATAATATAAGAAAATTTTGAAACCTTAACTCACAAATTGGTCGTGAGCAGGGAGGGGGAACCACACAGAATAGTCTCCTCCTCCCAAAATGGACAAAGAAAGAACACTTCTAAGAATCAAAGGAACAATAACAAGTTTCCTCAGGAGCCAGAATTTCTTCTCCTTTACACAGACATAAATGAGAAATGGCATGTGAATCATTTTGGGTCATACCTGTAGGAATGATGTTATAGTGCTGAATTTGCCTTTGCACGGTATGAAGGCCATGGGATACTCCATTGCTTTTTTGAACACATTTTGTTACAGAGTTTTTCACCAAGGCAGACCTGATGGATGCTGGTGAGACCTTGTGTGAGAGTCCATCATAGGTTCCAAGTGGCTGATACCCCACTCTGGCAACACTGAGATAAATACCAATCTTCAGCCCTTTCCTTCCTCAGATTCATACATGTGGAGTGTAATTTGGCTTCTTGCCTTGTAGATCTGCCAAGGACCGGAGCGAGTTTTATGTGATAAGCAACATAGAATATGCAAGATCTCTGTGTGGGCAACTCTGGACTACACAGTAGTCTATATTGTAATAGTAGCTACATAGTAATAGTACGTGTAGTAACTCAAGCTGCCGCAGGGAGACTAAATTTCAAGTCTGCTGAAGGGCTTCCACAATCTGGGCAATCTATTAAAGGACTGTACATAATGAATGTTGTCCCTCTTTGAAGCTGAATGCTTAAAACTCATTTTCACTCTCTGTTCTCTCAAACGGAGGTTGTCAAATTGGTGCCAAGTAAGACAAGTTTATAATATATATTATGTACCTTGGAAGTCGGTGGATGCTAGTTCCACTCAATTTAACTGTGTTGCTTTTGAGGACAATTTGTTCTGACCTGGAGTGTGAATCTTGTATATGAATCAGCTGTTTTAAATATGTCACTAAAAGAACTTTTATGAATTATTTTCTCTATTAATTCAAGCAACTCTGGGAGGTGTGGGTGGAAGAACATGGTTACAGAGAACCAGTTAATGAGAATATGGGTTCACCGGCTGGCTGATTTCCCTTCCCCCACTCAGCTGAAGAGTTTAAATTACTTGGTTTGGACTCAAAAAAAGTGGGATGGATTCTTGTGGTCTTTCTGCCTTTCTGTAAGAATTTGGACAGATCACCTCTCTTTTCTATGACTTTTTTATGTGTGAAAAGGAGATAAATGTATTTATCTATTACTAAGTTACTTTTTGAAAATATATGAGCTACAGACTCAAGAAAGCGTGAAGTATTAACAAAGCAGAATAAGAACATCAGGCTGAATAACATATTTGAGAAAACCACAGCCTTTCTTCTGTTTGAAAGATGCGCTTTGCTTCATTGTTCAGGTGCAATTTTGCCTATGCATGTGTATCCAGCACATTTCATTTTAACTGTACAAATTACCTATGTAGATCTTATTGATAAGAGCTCTGAAAAGCATGTGGCCATGCAAGTCATAAGGCATTCTTGTCCCTGACCGGATAAGCTAACTCTTAAATTTAAGGAAAGATGTTCTAATTTTCCTGGAAAAAGTGGAAGTTTGAGAGAATTTTAAACAGTTACAGGTCTTCTTTCTGAGTGGATTTTCTAGGAAAATTACTCTTAAGTTAATGAGTAAGGCTGTATTCATTTAACTTACTTCGTGCAAAGCAATTCTATATCATTTTACTTGACATCTGTGAGGCTGGATACTACTTTGGTTTATCTGAAAGCTTTGGAGCTCTGGTAAGATATTTAAATACTCAGTTCAGAGTATGGAACAGAGGAATATACTGGCAGGCAAGGCAGGTGAACCCATATTCTATATTTTAATTTGGCTGTGGGGGACATTTTACAAGTGAATAAAAGCTATGTTCACTAAGACACCACCCTCATACGAATAACAATTAGATTACAATTTGAAGGCTAGCTTGCATAAATCCACTATGCAATATCTACCTGTGAAGTGCTTGGTATATCCCGCTATTAGGAAACATCCAATCCATCTAAAAGCAAGAAAACAATAAAAAGTCATTAGTTGTGTTTTGTGACCTCTTAGGCTTAATTAGATGTTGTCTGAGTCGCCTGTGCAGTCTTATAAGGAGGTATGTTGCAAAGAATGTAAATACAAAACACTCAGGCTGGTCATGAGTAGTTATGCCAATTCTGGATGTACTACAGTTTTCTGCTACATATCCTCTAAGGTACAGCCAAAAGGTCTGCCATTTTAATGACTGTTCCTTGTGTGTAGAGAAAGACGATATAGTCAAGCATAGGTCATCCATAGCCCTTAGTATCAGCTGTAACATACATGCCATTATATCGTAATACCATTTTATTCCTCATGATCTTTGATCAGTGCTAATGATCAAAGTTTGCTTAGCAGCCAAGAGAATCGTGAGACAGTAGATATTTATAGCTTATGGCCAATTCTGATTACTCTATAGCAGCTTTCCCAGTGTTGTATAGTTTGATTGATGTCATTGGCATGCTTCAGCATTCAGAATATATCAAATAAATTTGCTATGCTTTGAACATGAAAGGGAAGTGAAACACTGATAATTTAAGAAACCAGAAAAGTGGGGGAGATAGGAGATGCACATTGCTGCATGTCCTCTGGCAACTAACGCCACAATGCTTAGCAATACAGTGCATGCATGCAAATTGCTCAGCATCCTTTTTAATGCACGGCTTTACTTCCACTGTAAGAGTGTTGCGATTCAAAGGGGCCGATAAATGAAATCTGAACTCCATATGCTGCAATGGAGAGGAGGACAGGAGCAAGAGACAGCTGTTTGCGGTGACTGCTTTACAAGCAGAATCCTTTCAGTTCCATCAATCAGACAACGTGAAAGGCCCAAATCCAAAGACACCAGCATCCCACCCCCTTTGATCCTGATCCTAATAGGGTGCCAGTCACCGATGGAAATGCATTACAAAGTGCAAATGGTCCATTTTCTTCCTTCCTTTTCTGAGAGTCTGTATTTATCGGATTTAACTAGTTAATGATTCTGCCCTCTCTTCCGTGTGCCATCGCTAAATCTCGCTGCAGAGGTGACAATTGTTTATAGTCAACAGGCAGTTACAGTGTAAGTAATTTGTGGCATCCGTAGGAGTCGTTCTGTAGTGCTGAGGGTCCTGCAAAGGGTTAAGCATCAACTCGCTTCAAAATCGATGGCAAAATTATACATACTCTTCTCTCATTGAGACGGTATTTGATTGAGACCTGCAAGGCCGTGCCGTGGATATGTGGACAGCATATTGATTCTAATTCTGGCAGCCTCGTGCTGAGGCTGTGACTCTGGTTTTAGGAAATGTGTGTCCTGTGCCTATCCCAACCACAGCCTTTGTGTCTCTGTCAGTACTCTCTGCTGATAACAAGTCCAAGGTTGCCCACCAAGCTAGGTTTCCCTACCTGTGAGTCTGCAAGCACAGTTGCAGTATGTCTTTGAGCTCATGAGGCACCTGGTCTGTCCAAATACATCAGTCATGTCAGCACATGTGAGAAACCTGTGAAGATACTTAGGTGGACAGACTGTGAAGGGAGATAAAGCACGCTATGCCCGTGGGTTTGTAAGAAGATGCTCTGAACAGTACAAACTATATGTCATGAAACCCTTGGATTTTTGACGTATAAGCTTCCCATCTGCAAAATGGACACTACAAAATAATCTTTTGTCTGTCATGCCTATGGAAGTTTTCTGGATACCTGTATATACCTAGTGCCTAGCCCAAGGACTCTGATTCCAAGACCTACAATAACGAAAATAATATTTCTGTGTGAAGAAGTGCTCGTGAGACCTGTCCCTCAGTCTGCAAAAGTCACAGTTTCATTTTTCCAGTGTGTAATGTCTTATTATCAGGCTTTCTGACTGATTTGCAAACATGAGCATTTGTAGGATAAGAAGGAAACAGGCAGCACACTTCAATGGTCTCTTTTGCTTTTTCTTTTTTAAAAACAATTTTCATGGCAGTGCATACAATAACAATAGAGTTCAGCTATGTCATTAATTTCCATAGATGGAAGATAGAGAATGTTAAATTCTAGGCACCTGAGTGGATCATCAAACTCTTCTACCACTTAATGACTCTAAATAATCATATTCATCATAATTAGTACCGTTAATAATGTTAAAAATAAACACTTGTACCTCAGACTATTAGTAATAGTAACCTTGTCATCGTCCATGAAAAATACTAGGCCCAGTTATTTTTCACAGTGGGGTGCAGTTGTATGAGATATATAATTAAAATATTAATTACATGTTTGATAGAGCTTCAACTATCATTATTATATTACCATTGGCCTCATTATTATACTTTCAATATGTTACCTTGTATATATTGTGTTTAATAAAGTGTTAAAAAGTGGCTTTGGGTTTCCAAAATCAATATATGTTAGAAAAAAAAATGTATATGAATCCAGAGGTAGGGAAGAAATGGGATTCAAACTGTGGTTAAATGAATTTCTGTCATTCATCCCTGTACTAGGAGGTGACACAGAGCTGACACAAAGCTAATCCTAGTCATAAATCCCCAAAATAGAATTTAAATGATACTTAGGTGATATTTAATGGTTATTTTTACCTGAGTAGATTAAATGGAAAGAATGCTAGTTAGCTGCATGGGAGAGATGAGATTTAGAAAAGAACAATATATTCTAAAGTTGTTTTGCTCTTTTAGGTACAAGTTTTTTCTGTTGACTTAAACAGAAGCTCTTCTGACATACATAAGGGCAAGCAGTGCTTTTGCGTGCTAGACTGAATTAATATAAGCAAGGGGCACATGTAATCCGGGGATAAATAATGGTGACACAGTTCATTTTATTAAAAATAATGGTGCATTTAAGATTGAAAAATCTTTTGTCAGGAGTTTATTTTCCTGTTTCCATGGGTTTTATTTGTCCATTTTTTCCTTACCTGTCTGTAACAGTTTTGCAGGATTAAGTTTTTTGCCATTATTTGAAAATTGTTTCATAATTTTTCTGTAATAAGCTAACGTTCCAAGGTGTTTCAGATCAGGACAAGCTTATTCTAAAAGTAAATGCTTTAGAAGTAAAACACAGATCCCCTTATGATGTCTGTACCCTTAATTCTGAAGAATTTTGAGGAGTTCTCCAAGAAGCTGGTTGTGCTGTCTGCTCCCCTTGCCTTGCTTAGCAACATTCAGTGGATTTCTTGATAACTTTCAGGATTGGAAAATCTCCGGAGCTGAGGATAATCATTGCCTCCCTTTCAGTATGCAAAAGGACAAGACTGTATTTTTCCTATTTTTAAAAGTATTTTTGCAAAATTTTCAGTATTTTTTTTTTACTGTTGCATTAAAACAGTATAGAAATAGTTTCCAGAAGTGACAGCAGTAGATAAGAAAGGTTTCTGTTCATTTTTTTTTTTAGTGTTTTCTTAAAGAACCTTTCACATACTTTTATCCCTGAACACTTCCACACCTTCTGAAGCTTACAGCATAATAAAGTAATGAAGTTAATAAACTTTAGCCTAAAAAAGAAATAAAAACACTGCCCCCCCCCTCATCCGAAACAAGGTTATGTCTGTGAAGGATGGGGGAAGATGTTCTCTGAACATAAAAATGGGTTCGATGGACAAAAGAGTTCTCTATGATTCCTGTCAAGGTTGAGAAGCTTGTTCCACTGTTGTGATACAAATGGAGTGAAAGTATCTTTTACCTGGGAGCAGCTGATGGCTGTACAAACCAGGCATTTTCATTTTGCTTAATTTGTAAATTGGAATTCAGGGAAAAACAAAGATCCCAGGCTTGCCTTCAACCCTGAGTGTGCTTGCATGCCACCCTAGCATGTTTCCAGGTTGAACTTCTCATATCCTGGTGACTGAGCAACATCTCGGGGGATGTAGTCCCATTCTGGCTGTGCTGCAGAGCACTGAGGCACCTGCACACAAAAGCACAGTGTCTGTTTTCCCAGGAAGATGGCATTCAGGCAGCCAGCTTTCACCACCTACCCGTTAATATCTGTAAAGGTATAATATGGTCGAACTTCTTGTCCTCCTGCTCCTGAATAGTCAGGTTTCCCACTCAACCTGAGTCTCATCTAATGTACAGCTTTGCACTTGTGGAAAGTAATTTCTTTCAGAAGTAGGCAGCAATAATAAAACCTTATCATATGCTTCAGACAGATATTATGAGTGTGGTTGTAAATAAAACCTTATCACCTGCTTTAAACCTGATAGCACAAGCGGTGGTCGCACTCGGATTTCTTTGTGGTTCGACCCACTTTACTGGCTTTATTTAGTGAGACAGGCTATGGCTACTTTTCCCACCTCTCCTAGCTGTCTGATAATTTTCAGGGTTTTGGGGAGAGGGTACTTTGAATTCTAAATGAACCTAGAGCACTCCTTTCAGTAGTGTGGGGTACCCGCTCTGGTAAACCGTTAACTGAGTGATAGACAACACAGTCAATGTAGGGTAGTCAACTGAGGACAGTCAATGGAAGTGCAAGTGCCTGACTGTCCAGAATGCAATGAAACCCTTTCAACAGATTGGGATAGCAGCTGATTAATCGACTTTGCCAAAATGTTATTTTGGATGCTTTCTGTGCTATAGATTACTCTGGGACTAAAAATGCTTTATGGATTTTTTCAGTATTATTACTGAAATTTTTAATAATTTTTACATTTACCCAAAGCTACTGAAGTATGACCTCCAGTGGCAGGGTTTTAAAATGAACAAGTTTTGTTACAAAATGGAACTTTCTTTGTAGAAATGAGATGTTTATTCTCAGTGAATTGAAGATAATCTCTTCCAGATTTCAGAGCTGGCATGACTGAAGGCCTGGACTTTGAGGAGGCTGATGAACCTAGTAAAACCTCTGTGAAAAATTCAACTCTTCATGAGATCCTCCTTGTCACTAAGGCTTATTGGAGCCTCTTACTTGGGATTAGCATAGACAGAATGTGTTTAATATGTTATTAAACTAGTTAGACTTGCAATAATTTTTCCCTATTTGTGTTAGTGAGTGTATCAGTGAAAAACCCAAGATGTTCTATATGTGCATGATTTTGTTTTGCTTAAGTTTGGTAGCAGGTGTTTATTGTGATGTCTAAGGCATAATTTGGGATTTTAAAATTTAATGTAAAGATTGTTACCTAATTCCTGTTTTCACTGAAAAAATGGAAGCTTCATTTTACTGCTTCCCTTGATACTCTGAGGTACAGCCGCTTAATACAGGAGTTTACTTGGATCATTTATTGACTCCTCGCAAATGGTATTGTGGTAATGTGTAAGAATAGCACAGTATATATTAAAATGTCTTTATAATCAGAATAATAATGGAGAGCCTGTAGATATGAGAATCCCAAAGTTTTCCCAATGCTTTAATAAGTAGTGAGCTACCGTTACAATTCCTGAATTATTCAGAGCTGTAATTTGGAGGCACAAGGCTTTAGTATGCTGTAGACGTAGCATTAAGGCTTCCAGGGCCATGGCAGATATTAAAAATTGTTATGGAGAGATCTAGATTGCTAATCACACAATGGCAGAAATGTTGCATAGTGCCCTAGAATTACAAATAATTTAACAGGATCCAACCAGTGCTAAGTCCCCTCCTTCCTCTTCCTCTAAACACAGCATAGACAGCAAGGTTTCCATGAGAATAAAGGGGTGCAAAATGTCCTCACGTGTATGTCTCAAGAATCCTGTGAGCAACAGAACAAGACGAGCAGAGCATATAAGGAAAAAAGCCTCCTCATGGATTGGAATGACAGTAACTACTATACTGAAGTTATAATTTCATCATGAGAGCAGAGAAGTCAAGGTTTCACAAGGAAAAAAATCTATTTACAGAAAAATATTATGCTTTTCATTTGATAGAAAAAGTAATTATTGCAAAGGGACCCATGGAAGATCTTGAAGACAGTCACCCTCCTTTTAATAAGTGCTTGTGGCAGCTAAGTGGGGATCAGGAGTATTCTTTATCAGGTTTGCATTCAAGTAGTACTAAATATATGCAGGTAGGAATTAAATAGTATCTGAGTTTAATTAAAATTATAAAAAAAAGAGGGGAGAAGAATGGTTGGTAGACTGCTCGACTGCATTTTAACCAGTAACCTCAGACCCTAATTAGAAATGCTTTTCATATCTCCTCCATGCAAGGGCTTAATCTGACGTGAGTCTGTGAGCGAGGGCTTGGGGGACCAGTGTTAATTCTGCATTCGATCTTGGTTTGTATGGAGGCAGGCAATGCTGATTGACCGAGTTGCAGCACAGATCCCATGACCTTGCTGGGATTTTCATGTGAGGTGTTAATTGAGAGGGTGGGTTAATCTTTGAGCATCATTGTCCCCGAGCTGAGGACAAAGTTTGTGCTCTCTGTTTCCTTACTCAACAGTATATTTGATCTCTACCTCCTTCCCTTTATGACAGTTTAGCAAGCCTGCAGAAAATTCGCTTTTGATAAATTTGTTGGTGGAGGATTATCTCTTGCTGGTTTTGTTTGATTTTATGATCTTGTTTTGGAAAAAGGGGTGGTTAACAGGAATGAAAACCAAAATATCCTTTTCCTCACTGTGTCCCCCCCGGTCCACTCCAATGAGACTATCGTATCGGGTGGGGGGAGTGACATCTTAAGATTAATTATACTAAAGAAAACTACAAGGCACAATTTTGAAGTTATTTCTTCTGAGTGCTGGGAAAAATATAAGCTCTTTTTATTGCTCCTGAGTGGAAAGCCTAAAATAATTATAAAAACAAAGAGATATTAAAGGGGACAGAGCTTTTATAATAACATACAGGTTAGAGTTTTCATACTGGATTTGAGTAATGCAAGAAAAGACAGCCCTGCAGTTTTGCCTTTATACATAATATATATACATGATACATACACACATATATGCACATACACACACATATATGCACATACATACGCATACATAATCTATATGCATAATTGCTCTTTTCTTCATGTGTCGTTTTACAGGCCTGTCACTTCCAGTGTAAGGAGTAAATTTTTACTCTGGGTAGGACTAATGTATACTGGCTGACCTTAAAGCTGACTCCTAAGTGAGCAGGATGGTAGTTAAAAGGAGCAGAAGTAATGGAGCTCACACAGGAAATGCTGTGAACCAACAGTGATAAAAAAAGCACAAATCATAGTTGTCCTTGACACGCAAAGACTTTTACTTTCTTGTTTTATTGCAACAGCTGTAGATGAGTTTAATCGCAACGCTTCAAAACCAAAATTCCTTTTGGAGGATTTTTGTAACATACAAGCAACCCTGGCAAAGCCCAGGCAACGTGCTCTGTGCCCAGCCCTCGGCCTGGCCCGCTGTCCATGGTGTGGGAAGGAAGGAGACCGTCCTGTGTGCAGCGGGAGATGGTGGGATGGCTTTGGCCCACTGAGGAGAGAACAGTGTTCGGGTCTGGTTGGATGGCTGCGGAATACATCCAGTAAAAAAAGGGGTGCTGTGATTTTTACGTGCCTGTCTTGGTGGCTGTGCGACCTTTATAAGGTTGTTTGCTCCTGAGTGGTGCCCTTGCCTATGGCAGAGTCGTTCCAGAGAAGGTCTACGTCAGGGTTAGATGTTTCTGTGCAGTGCCACAACAGAAAGGGTGATGCCTTGATGACACAGAGTTGTGATTCAGTGCAGACCTGGCCTCACAACTTCCAACTTTCTCAAATAGTTCTGTGGCAAAATCACAATCCTTAGGAAATTGACCCTTGTAGGGACGTTGGGAGATTGGTTTTTTCAGGAAATGGTGCCATGTTACTGGAGAGTAATTTAAATCAGAAAGAGTTTAATAGCTTCCTTGGCTGGGTGGGAAGCCACAGGTCAGCTCTTGGATTTATATCCCCACATAGGTTCCAGTTGTAGAGTTTCTTGTAGCAGTAGTCAGCAGTCTTCTAAGGCTGTTACGCCAGATTGTATTTTTCTTTTTTAAAGTTTAAGAATATTGATAGAAACTCAGTGGGACCTCGGAAATGCTGGCGTTCGCTTCGGCATCTATATCTTGCTTTGAAGCGAGGCATTTGAGCCCAGCTCGCCTGAGCTTGGGATTCACTGAGAGCCAGGAGCTAGGAGAGTTGGTGCTTCTCACAGTCTTCCCTCAAGATGCTCCGACTCCATGATCCTGGCCTTGCCCCTACCACGGAATGCTATTAAAATCCACCCACGTGTTATCTGTAATTGCTGACCACTATCTTAAGCCACCCTGCAGTCTTTGAGAAAAATTAATTTTGGAGTTGTGAAAAAGACTGAAATTTTGTTTCGCAAAGGATTTGGAGAGTTCGAAATCTGGCTTCTGTTCATACTGGAATGAAATGTGACATTTTGAAATTCTTGGCAGAGGAAAAGTCTCAAAAAAGCTGCCTTTCAGATTGATCAAAATGGTTCATTCTGGGTTGGACTTGCTTGATTTCATAATCTATCAGAAAAAAACTGAAATACGTCATTTGAAAATGAAAAATCAAAAAGGCCAAAATAAATCCCCCCTCTCCAAAAACTCAGGGTAAACTGGTATGATTCGTAAATGCACTTTGGTTTTATGAATCCACACTTTCTAATTCAAAGGGAATATATTGATGTTTTTTTCTACAAAAACCCCTAGATTATTCCTCACTTATGAAGGGAGTACCAAAATGAAGCTGGCGTCTTGGTCTGTATTGATTTCCAGGATTTGATGAATTTCAGTAAAATGTATGTTTCTGGCCTGACTGTTTTGCATGAGAGGTGAGAATTACTTCGGGTGTTTGTAGCAAAAGTAACTTATATGGGCTACAGAAATGCAATCTACTGTTGATGTTAATTGTAGAGAGTTATTGAAAGGATATCCTGAATCACTGAGGTGATAATAATATTTTAAAAGTTTCACAATAGTAATAGCTATTTTTAACACTATGATTAACGTCTGACTTAACGTAATTGCATTGTTTTTAATAATTTTGGCTTGGTATAAAGTAATATGTAAACATGAGTTTCTTAACTACGTTTGGTGAAACTGGGATTCTTAATGGCTTAAGATGTTTCCCTAGGTAAGGCTCAAGACTTGTGCCCTCTTTCAGTACGAAAAAGGAAAATTTTGAACCATTCTTCCCTCCTGCCTTTCCTAGCGGCTACTGAAAGACCTTGTTTATGCTTCGGGGTAATTAGGTACATTTTTGAAGTTGATAGAAGAATGAGGACAATTAGGAACATTAAAAGACTTTCATGGAAGAAACCAACAGCCTGTTGTGGTGCATGTTCTCAGGCACAACAAGGTGCAGGAAAACCCCAAGGCACGCAAATGTTCAAAGCTGAAGATTTAGGTAGAGTAGCAGCAAGGGACAGAACAGGTGCAAGCCCCAGGAGAAGAGCTGCTTGGTTCTCCAGGCTTTGTGTAGGTCCCACTGATCTGCTGTATCCTTTTGTGTGGAAGAACAATTCTTCTTTGCAGTTGGTGAAGTCAAACGATGGAGTGACCTGCAGCTTGAGGGTTTTTCTGTGAATGCTGTATCTTTGCAAGAGTGTCTGGTTTTGGCCCTTTGTCTAGTCAAAGATAAGAGGGATGCTCATCCACATCTTCTTTATAGACTTGCTATAACTCTGTATTAGGAAACTACTGAATGCCCAAAGCAATGTAGGGGAACAAAGTACAAAACGCCTCATGTAGCAGATGAATTATCAGTTTCATCTTCCGGACATTAGGCCTAATGGCCTTACGGTGCTTGTTTGTTGTTTTCTGTCAGTGCCTTTAATCTGTTTTTTAAAAACTCCACTCATTCTGTATTTATAGAAACTGCTTTACCTCATTGTTCTAGATGATCTGACCAGGTAAAAAATATCTAGGTTGGCATAAGGAAGCATTCTTATGGTACGTTCCATCTGTGTGATGTACTTTGTCTGTAAGTAATAACAAAAGGCTTCATTAGAGAGCTAATCAACTCCCTCACCTTTGAGACCTAAAGTAATCATGTATTTCAGATGCACATCTATAAGAACGAGCCTGGTAATGCCGTATAGGAGAAACTGTCTTTAAGGAAAGGCAGGTGCAGGCAGCAGGCAGGTGGTGTAGTCGGCTTCCGCCTCTACAGGGTTTGCCTCTTAATCCTGAGCCCTTCTTTCAATAAAGTTTTACTTTGGCTTCTTGCAGAAAAAAGGTTTCGGAAGCTGGGTAAACAGAGCCTGAGCCTGCACGAAGGGGATTAAGAAGGAGAGGCAAGAGTGGAAGGGAAAATGAGGATATGACAGAGGCCATAGTGAGTTCAAACAAAATTTGGCCTGCAGAAGGCAGAAGAAATCCCACTGGTGACAGGTGCCATCTTGTGGGTCATTCTGCCGCTCTGCCTCCTGCCACTTTTTATAACGAGAAGAGATAAAGGAGGACTGGGCTCTTAGAGGCTTCGGATTGGAAAAGTAATTCGAAGGGATGTGAACATGGTTGGCTTCGGGGTTTGCATGATACTGTAAACATCAATACTTTTCTTGTCAGCGCTCTATGCTATTTAAGAGCGTTAAAGTCCACTGTAAATAGAGGCTATGTGCGTGTCTAGAAACATGTAATCATAAATAGTACGAATGATAATCAAATTATTTTTACTTTATAGTAATGCAAATAAAATATTCATGCATCATCTAGGCCTAGGAAAGGTTACAGCCTGCAAACTGTGCTAATTAAAATATAATAGCACCGAGGAGTATATGTAAGAGTTACTAATGTCCATATTTTCCCTCTTTCCTTTAGGATCTTATCTTTAATGAATACATAAAAATGCAATGGTTAGATGGTACTTTAGCTCTGTGTTTTTGAAGGAAATTTATTTTGAAGGACCGTGCAAAAATAATCACAGCATCTAGTAAGCCAAAATCAAATATGCTGTTATAAAGCATATATAATTTTTTAAAGGAAAAGATAGTATTTCAGACATGAGCCTGAATTCCATCAAAAAATTAGAACGTCATTAATTCTTAAGGGTTTCGCAGTTTAAAAGAAAAATTTTAAACAATATTTGTCAAACACGACAGTGTATTTCAGTATTAATTTTACACCAAATATGAGGGTCAAATTTTTCAGGAATAGAACTTGGCTTTACAAATTACTAATTTTACATACTGTCAGACAAACAAGGAAAACCTGGGAAAAGGAAATTAAGGCTAATTCCATGTTCATACTCCCATCCAAAATATGTTGCCCTTTCACAGATATTTATCAAACAAAATTGCACTAAGATGAATGAACAGTAAGGGGAAGCAAGCTTTAAGCTGATGCACACAAAATTTTCCAATGTGCTGTACGGTAGGTATTTATGCTAGAAGTTAAATAAGGAATCTAATCTTCTCTGGGCAGGGAACAGCAGCAGTGCCATCTGAGAGCGCCCAGCACAGCCATAGGTGATCTCTGTTAAGAATTTGTAAGGAGAATGCAAATCCATGAAAATGTCAAGTAAATTTGATTAATGCATTTGAAAAGAATTCTTATTCCTTTGCAAGCATTCCATCATTATGAGGAATATGAAGATCATCAAATGCAGTATTCTGTCCCCATGATTCGCTTATCCCCGGTTGTGAATCAGTGCATGAGACCTGACTTTGAATGGCTGGAGTCAATGGCCATATTGTGCACGGGCATAATTTGTGGTGATGGAAAGCGAGCTCACTCTTAATATTATTTAGTCACCTAAACTTAGGAAGTTGCATAAATGTGGCTGTGCTTGAACCTTGCTCAGTGAAACTCTTCCTTGCATGTTAAAAACACTGTGTGTGTGTGTATATATATATATATATATTTTCAGACGCTTCAGGGCAGTGAAAAACTTTCAGATGTACATTTTGCTCAGTTATTCGTGAACTTAAAAAATTATTTGTAATAAAACTTCTCAATGGTTAATTATGACATTTTAATGGGGAAAGCTTGAATTCTTTGAGAGGGTTATGAAAACAAATTAATGTTAAATATGACATTTTCCTTTGGATTTATGACATATCCCCTGGCCCCTCCCTCGCCCCACACAATGCCTACAAAAGGAGGTATTAACAGAAAAACAGAGATGTTGTGTGTTCTGTTATGAACAAGCTTTGTGATCTCATCCCAAGGTTTTATCCAAGCTTGAACCATCTGGCTTTGAGCTGGGGAAAAGCATGTCAGCTCTCCCCCAGAATTTCAGTGTCAGGGAGAAGGGGCAGAGTGCCGGCGCTCAGTGCCAAGCCCCCTTTCCTCCCCTCCGCAACCCTGCTAGAAAGACAGGAGTCAGGCACTGAAAAGCATACCAGGCATTTTTAAACACAACCCTGACATTTCCTCAGCATTTCCATAGCTAAGGCTTTCCTCCTCCCCATCCCCCTATCCCCTCTTTCAATCAAATAAGGCACCCGCTCTCTCATGCCTAGTGCAAAGAAGGAAAGGGAGGAGGGTGGGGGGGGAAAAGTTGGCAATTTAATTCAAACAAAAGAAGCTTGAAATCTATAAGCACAGCAACTCCGAGGCTTCTGGCAAATAGAATTCTAATTAGTATGCTGCTATTTTTCTTTTAGACAGATGAGGGATGCCCCCTATTGACTCTAGCAGGCAGGCTGGTTAAAAAAAAAAGGGAAAAAAAAAAATAAAGAAAAAAAAAAAAAAGGGGGGCAGGGGG
>Ga0065711_1034675_pt1:0-12500 | contig 23391 bp, 13 predicted proteins | sample Hoacrofraction12_FD_59098 | JGI IMG/M metagenome (GOLD analysis project Ga0065711, IMG submission 59098) | Hoatzin crop microbial communities from Cojedes, Venezuela - Epithelial fraction 12 v2 (version 2) | ecosystem: Host-associated > Birds > Digestive system > Esophagus > Crop...
GGCTTTACAAAAATCCAGATAGATGACGTCCATTGGTTTTCCCTTGTCCACTCTTGTTGTTACACCATCATAGAAAGCCACTAGGTTGGTGAGGCAGGACTTGCCCTTGGTGAAGCCACGCTGGCTGTCTTGAATCACCTCCCTGGCCTCCATGTGCCTTAGCATATCTTCTAGGAGGATAATTATGTGGGCAGAGATTGGCCATCACTTGTTTTGCATTTATCTGTCTTGTAGAACAGAAATCTATGAGGGCAGAGCTGATGCTCCTTGTGACAGAATAAGACCCCACCTCAATACACCATCAGTTAGGGTACCACACAAAAATAAATTAACTTCTGCTGTACCCAGAGGACCTTTCTTTCCCCTCTTTAAGCTTGAGCCATATGATGCCTCAAAGAGCATTCTTGTGCTTTAGAAAATCTCCTTTACTCCTACCCCACTGTTTCTGTCCACAAAGCAGCATAAAGCCATGGAGGATACTGCAATCATGTGCACAAAGGTGCCACTGGCTGGGGCTGCAGTTGTGCAAAGAAGAGTGCTTAAGACTGCTTAACAGATCAAAACCATACTGAATGACAGCTCTGTGAAGGCAAACAATCTTCTTTTATATCAAAAGAGCTTTTATCAAAAACATCCTCTGAGGCCAACACCAAAGAAAAGTCCGTTGCCGTTGACCCTTGCAGAGATGCTATGCAAAGCCACCAGCCCCTGCCTGCAGCCGTCCTAGGATGTCACACGCATTCTTACACCCTGCTGCCTCTCAAACCAGCAGCCCGCAGCACACAGTCCCTGTGAGGCTTCCTTGAGATGATTCACTACAACAGACGCCCAGCCACACTATAGGTAACAAATCAGAAAATCATTCTGAAGCATCTTAAACTCCTAGAAAATGCTGTGGCTTTCTCAGAAGTGTATTTTTTTCTGACATTAAAATATAGATCTTAGACACAATCTTTAGATTTTATCATGAGTAAAGGATTCCAAAATTTTGGTAAGGCTAACCACATTTTCTTAGACACACACCAGTTCTATTACCCAATAGAGGTTATTTCAGATCCTTCTATTTTCAGTCTGCCACACACTAAGTACTCATCATTTTATGACACATAGTTACATGGACTAAGATAATGGTAATTATATCTCATACTTCAAAGCAATTACCCAGTGAGGTGAGGAAGGGCTCCTTCTTCCACATTCCACAATAGAGTATTTGCAGCATGGAGTTATTCACCTTTCTGAGACGCATTAGCTATTGGTCAGAGGCAGAAGCAAGATACCAGATTTAATGGATTAAAGGTCTGATCCATTATCACACATCTTATAATTATCCAGAAGCATAAGTCTTTACAGTAATTAATCAGTGAGAGATTAGTGAGTATTCCCAGTGGGAAGGTACTAAGTCTGAGAAATAAGTGTAGTTTGGTGATGTCCTTAATTAGGTATTGACTCATTATCCAGAATGCTTGTGTTTTTGGACATGATGGTCACACACAAAAAGAAAATCGCATTTGCTTGTAGTCCTTAAAGAATATGGGGTAATTACTCCAGACGTTTACATATGAAATCTGTAGACTCTGTGCTAGAGGATTCTGCTTTCAGCTTCTGTGTGGGTATGGATGTACATTCGTGGCTGCTCTGCATGCAGTAAAAAAATGGAGGGTGTGGTTCTGAGGAAGGCAGCAGTTCTGCCACTCTGACCCCCAGAGGAGCTCCAAGTTAGAGAAGAGTGAGTCCCCAACCCTGTTACAGGGCCTGGACCAATCTGCCAACACAGAGATGGCTGGGGAGCCTCAGTGCTCATTTAAGGAAATCTGAAGGACCAGGGAAGAGATGATGAACACCTATGAACAAGGATAAATAATTCCCTCCTTTTGGCTTCTGTCTGTTAAGATCTTGCAACAACACATGAAGATGCTGTGGGTTTTGGGCCCCTAATTGCCCTAATATCCAGCAGTTGGCCCCTGTGAAGTAACCCAGTTCTCACATTCTGAGCCCAACAGGCCTGCAAACAGCAGAACTGGGAGCCCAGTGACACCTTACCAGTCACTGAAAGGAGGTAGGCTTTCCTCCGTATTAGCTTCCCATGTCCTATCCAAATGCAAGGACTATTGCACTGGGTTAACTCAGCTTTGGTTTTCCCACCTTCAAGGGCTGAGCAGAGAGTCATCCCTGTCTATGCACAAATTCAGAGAATCCCGTTTTTCATCGCAGCAGATAGTGCCTATGAGATATCACTACTATTAGCTCTAGCCACGTGGTGTGCCCATGAGATATCACTGCTATTAGCTCTAGCCACATGGTATGTATCTTTTCCACAAAAATGAGGTGTTCAATCTTTTCTGCCAATATACCCCTTAATATTACTTTTATTTGGGATTTTTACACAAGGCAACTCAAAAGAAAACAGGTTTTCATAAGATTTCACAGCCCCTAAGGAGACAGAGAGCTAGAAGTGCGTCTCGAGCCTCCTCCACGCCTTGTCTCACTTGCAAAGGAATGGGCCAACACTGTGATGAGGTCTGTTAAAGGCTCCCTCAGCTCTTTAGTCGCCTCCTCTCATTCCTGACATTGTGTCCCCTTCTGTTTGTGGCACCTATACTCCAAATAACTTCTCACTCCTCCCTCTACTCCCTCCTATGAGGAACCTTCCTTCCTTTTTCTCCTCACCAGCCATCTCATCTCTCTCCTCCCCACTGATCTGTGAGCTTACTGGAACAGGGAATATGCCATATTTTCAAAGTACTCTATAAACATGTTTAATAACAAACTTCTTCAACCCTTGATCTTTCCTGGAAGAATCCCACTTAATCCTCACTGAGATTTTTATGAATGGTTTTTCCTTACCCTTCGAGGCAACATCTTTCTGCTAATATTTTTATGTCAGCAGCTAAGTGGGAGATAGACTGTGGCTGCTAAAAATGAAGAATAAAAGACAAAAACCCACTAATTACTCAGATCAAAACAAAATCTGGAGAAGTGAGTCATAACTCTAAAGAAAGGGAAGAATGTCTTGCTTTTCACTGTGAAAGTTAAAAAAACTACAGAAAATTAAATTCTGCTCCTCTTACACTTGGGGGAATGTTGTCATCTTTAAGTTAACCAAACTAGATCTTACTGCAGCTCACACTTCTAGATTGCAAGTAAGAAATTAAAGATGTCAGTAAAACATACATGACTTGCAAGGCAAGAAAGCCAAACAGCTTGAGCTTTACAAATGAAAGAGATGAAATTGCCACAGTACTAAATAAAAGGATTTAATGAAAGCAAAGAACACAAGCTACTTCTGACTACGCAAAGCCAGTAACATAGTACAACTGGTAGAAGGTTGTCTGCCTCCACACTGTGCCAGTTACTGAACTAGCATGCACCAAAATAATTTGTCAATAGATATCTCTTGCTTTGGGTTCTTATTTTAAGGAAAATTTCAGTAGCATGCAAACTATAAATACTTCTGAATCCATCCTTGATGCAACTACATCGCAGCATTTGGAACTAAGCCTTTTATGCATTATTTTCTGTTTCAACTGTGGAAAAATACTTTCATAATACAGTAACTTAGATGTCTGAGATAATGGCCACAGGTCAAGTTCACAGACGATGTTAAGAATGACGTAAGATATATATGAGACTTGCCATATCTTACTCCTTCTGTAGTTTTTCTTAATACAGATCAACCCTTTCTAATTTACTGACCATTTAATGAATAGTTCTTTAAATGTATCTATCTGCATGCATGTGGCCAATTTTTTGCTCTTATCAGAGGCTTTGTGTCAGCCTTGTGTCCAAAACTGGTAAAAGATAGTCTTGGATGACTTAGAAATTGAGAAATGACTGAAAGTAGTTCATCAAAATGTCACTCAAAGCAATCTATAATCAAAAATCACTTCTATATATTATTTATTTAAAGGTTTATGGAAAATGACAATTTCAGAGAGGTGGGCAAATCTCTGAGATTAGCCCCTCATGAAAAATAGGCCTACAGCTCACAGATTACTGGAGAGGAGAGTGACCACAGGCTAAATAAACTCACTTATCACACAACAGCTATACCCATCAGACCATAAGATGGACTACATACTGTTTGTGGGCTATTTATACATGCCATTACTAGAGAGATACGTCTTTCACTTGCTGAATCTTTGTCTGCGATGCACTCTGTGCTTTAACTGCTATCATTACAAATGTTTACTCCTTCTCTAATGTATTATCAAATTGCACCAATTTTCATAATGAAACCTTTGCCCCTGATATAAATGATTTATTCTTGCAAATAGAAAAAAATAGGAAGAATTAAATGGTTTTTTAAAGAGATTTTGTACACTAGGAAAGAACGAGGGCATGATCAATTTTGAAAAGAATACATCCTTGCAATCCAGCTCACTCTTTTTGAAACCAGAGTTTGTTGGTTTCATTCTGCAAGCATGCGATCTGTCTTTAACGCGAACTTGGGGGGTGCTTCCAAACTGCTAGCTTAAATATCTGCTACAAAACACTGTCCCATCATTGAAGCAGCAGACCTCAGTCCTGATGCCCTGTCCCTTAAGCTCTGTTAAGGAAGAGAACTCTGTAGTGAAGAACCTCTGTCGCTGCTTGAAGGCCCGGGTTTCATTCCTCGTAACACGACGTTCAAAGCCAAAGTTTGGAACTACAGCCAAGCTGATCCAAAGAGAAGAGGTATAAAGACATAATTTTTGGAATAAAAGGCCAGCCTCACACGAAAGTGCTATTAATGATGTTTTGAAAGAGCGGAAAGAATGAGAGCGAGCACTGGCCGGTCAGATATATGGAAGGTAGTTGTATGGGATATACTCTCCTATGAATCAGTGAAGCAACTAAACAGTTGTTTTATTAAATGATATTATGAACTCTCTGATCATAATAGCAGCTGCTATTTGTATCCCAGTAGACTAATATGCTCTGTTTTCCCCTATTAAGGCACTTTAGGGATATTTTTTGGTGGGGGGGGAGCACGGGGAGAAATTGCAGTGAGAAGATGTGCCAGGATTCCACATTTCAAACGAGATGGTACCAAATATTTTAAAATGAAAATTCTTTATTATTTTGGAGGTATGTTCCATATTACAAGCAACTCATACAAGATGGAGTAGCTTCCTGTCTATATTGTACAATAGATTTGCTCATTAAAGGTTTAATTTAAAAAAAAAAGTAGGTGGGAGACATACCCACAAGTAAATATCCACAGCTGGCTACCTAGCTTGCTTATTTATATGCTCACAAGTACACTAGAGACTAGAGGTACTTCCAAGAAACTACAGATTTTGGGGAAAGAAAGAACTAGCCTGGTAAAAAAAGGAGGCCACAGCTGCCATTTGCACCTGCCAAGTCATATTCACATCTCATCATTTGGTAGAGAAATAGTCACATCGCAACACAGTTCTCCCACCCAAATCTCAGTTCTATTAGGTCCCTTATGTTTCACTAGCCATTCGTCTGTGCCTATATTTGTACATTTATGTGTCTAGCTGCAGCAGACACAGATTCAGGATAAATACTAGTTTTGAAAGGGTTTTTAATTTTAGAAGATGCAGTAGCAAAAACATTGTCAGACTTATATTTCAATTTAAATATTAGAATGATGTTTCATTGTCTTTCAGTATAAAAAAATTAGAAGAGATTATGATTTTTTAAAATGATGCTACTTTGAAATGATATTGCAAGGAGAATAAGGCACTTTCCTTTAAACTGATTTTCAAAGCTATATCTGAGATCTATATCTGCTGTTTATGGATCACAACTAACTTTATAGTCATGTATAAACTGTACTTCTGAGTGCTGTAAGAGGTATCCCCTGTCTCACAATAAAAATATTATGGAACATTATATTTCCATATAGTAATGGCACTCTTATTTTACTAGTAGGAAAGGTATTGTACTAATTTAATTGACTAACATAAAAGTCTCACAAGCAAGATCAATATTTTATTTTCTCAACAGTTTTTGTCAATGAAGATTTAATTTCCTGTACAGAGAAGGTGTCTGTATAGCTCATGGATGTAAGTGGGGTGTGGTCCTTTCTGTGGAGCCCAGAGGCTTCAACTTCCCCCCCTGCCAGAGTCCCGCAGGAGCCTCAACACCAAAACACAAGCCTAGATATCAGTAAGCAGGGGTTTTATTTGCGACCCTATAACAAACTTATCCCTTCACCCATAATCATATGAATTCTGTATGGTTTAGTTTATGCCTGAACTAAAGACTTCTGACAGTTTAGCAGTGTTGGTTGGGATATGAAGACAAGAAAACGTAAGCAAAAGGGAAGAAAATACAACAGCCTATTTCACAGGCTTGACATCAGGAGACAGAGGCTACTGTAGCAGGGCAAATACTACCGTAATCTCTGTTGCGCAAATCTAGAAGGGATTTTTTTGATCTTTCTTTACACTGAACACAGTAACACACACAAGTTTGCCTAAATACAGCATTGTTTAAAGACAATAAAATTAGATTGCTGCAAATCTGTAATTGTAATTCAGAACCTCAGCACAATGGACAGATATGTGAACTTTCCCTGAACCTAAAACCAAACGCTGTTTGAGAGAAATTTTCAGTTGATCTGGGTCAGCCGCTGAAGTTGTGTGGAAGCCATTGGCAGTTTGATGGCCAGACTCAAGTTTCACATTGAACTTCTGCATTTGCTCAAAACCAAAACTCCCTGAAAATTCAGAGGCTGTAAATTAGAGCCAGGACTTCGCAAACATCTAATTAGACTATAATCTGTCCACAGAACAGATTTATTTACTGTTCTGTTAATGCCTACAGGGTCCTCATCTAAAGGAAAGAAAAATATCCTTCCCACCTGTACTCACAGCCTGCTCCAGCGGTGACACCAGGCAGCATTAGGCACAGGCTTTCCAGGCTACTGGTATCATAGCCAAGGAGAAATCACTGCACCACAGAATCACAGAATGTTCGGGGTTGTAAGGGACCTCTGTGGGTCATCTAGTCCAACCCCCCTGACAAAGCAGGGTCATCTAGAGCAGGTAAACTCATACTGAAACTCATCAAAGTGTTTTAAAAATAAAGGCAAAGATGCAAACATAACCTCATTTTACAGTGTGAATAGAGAAAATCGTAAGGTCTGAAGCAAGTGAGGTCTGATGGAGTTAGATGGGAAACCTATAGCACCTTAGCCCGTTTCAGTGGATTGGCTCCCGAGGAGAAGACACTCCCACCTGGCAAATGATGTTAATAATAAAAATTATGAATCATATACATAATTACTGCACACTCATCAGTAATAACCAATGCTAATAAAACCAAAGCCTGAAAATAATATTAAAATCACGCTGCCATTTGCACCTCAACAGCATATTTGTTTGTCATACTTTTAATTTTAGAATATACTTTGTGACTCTGAAGGTGTAGATGTGAGAAGAGAGACAGAGCAGTAGCTGAAGAGCATCTCCTTTTTCTGCTTTGTGGTACATAAAACGAATTGAAGAAGTCATAAGCCTGGCTGGAAATATATCTGAGGGCAACATTCTGGAAAGCTGGTTCTTAGAGGGAAAATGAAAGAGCATGGCAAGAACGGACAAAGACCCTTCAATCGCCTGTGTGTTATGGCCTGGGAGGCCTCTCAGGCCTTGCTGGCCCTGACCAGCCCCACATACCCCAGGGGCCCCTTTTCAGCACAGCCCTGGGTCTGCCAGGCCACAGACCCTGCTGAGGCCGACCCCTCCCATGGGCTGGTGGCCCGGCCTGCCCTAGGCCCTGCCCCGCAGCCTCCACTGGGCCCGACAGCCCAGCCTGGGCCTGGCAGCCCTGCCTGCCCTGGGCCTGGTCCCTGGCTTGCCCTGGACCCGGCCCCTCGGCCTGCCAGCCTTCTCAGCGCCGTGGCACCATTGCTTAGCTTCCACTTTTGCATGTCTCTGACGAGCGATGGGGGAACAGTCTTGTTCCTTCCAGACCTTATTTTCTTCCCCTACAAAGCACAAACCTTTAGAGTTGGGTACCTGACGGCGTGTTCAGTGCAAATTTTCCTGAATGGAGCATTTTGATTTAAGCAGCTACTAAGACATTCAAGTGGCTTGCAACAGGAAGGCTATTGAAGTACAGTTAACTAACATCTCTACCTAAAAGCTCTGTTTCGCCTCTTTTATTCTTCATTTTACATCCTGACATGTCACACTCATGCTTGTTCAGGCCAGACAGAGATGTCTTTACACTACCTGTGAGTTCAATATCAACACAGATTCTCAACCTGGCTCTTAAAAACTCTTTATACCTATCCTCAAAGTTGTATTTTTGTATTCCTGGACTTGATAAATAGCATGTGTGGTGAGGTGGGAAAGGTGCTCATAATTTCCAGCTGAAGTATTGCCTGGTGAAGTGTCAGCTTGGGTTACATAACTCATATATAAACAGTCTTTTTGTGGCTGGTAGGAGAATAATTGGTTCACCTCGTCTATTCCCCTATCTCACCCAGCTGCATTGGCCTCTTATTTCATTATTCAGTAAAGCTTGCAATGACCAACACATTGCTTACAAAATAGCATTTCTAACATTAAGAAAAATCTCATAGATTAAGAAGATATGGTCAGCTTTTAAACCCTAAAATCGTCTCAGGAAGATACAGAGTGTTTATTGTACTACTGTGTTACCCTGAGGTTGGTCAAATATGAGCCTCCAAGGCCGCTATCATGGGAGAAAGGTTAGTGCAGAGCTGTGCTACTGGCCTGGGGACTCACAGAGACATTCAGCAGCTGCAAAGCTCCAGAGATCTCTCGGCCAGATGCCTCAAGTGTAGTGGGATAACTTTGTGTATTAAGCATGAGATAACCTCCTCCAGTTTCAGAGCTGGGTAGACTAACTCACGTGGAGAATCAGTACAGTATAGCCAGTCAGCTGAAAATCTATGCCTTCCCTTACTACACACTAGGCTTTCCAGGCTAGTAAACAAAAACGTAAGGCATGATAGGTACTACTGTAATAATAAATCATCACAACCTCCCAGGGAACAAAGTCAAGAGGAGTGAGTTAAACCATTGCTGGCACCAAATGGACTGCCCTAACAGTAAGGATTCAAGGAAAGGCAGCAAGTTTCCCCTATGAGCTTCTCATTGCATGAACCTCTGCAATACCATTAGTTGCTCATTAAGTGTTTCCTTCTTCCTGTCAGTATGGGAGATGGCAATTTTATCATGTAGAGAGACAGCATTGTCACATGCAGCATCCACTAATGTGGTGTAGTGGCTCAGCCTGCAGGTACTTCACCATCATTTCAAGTAATTCTCTTAACCTTTCTGGGACAGGATGTAGAAAAAGAGAGAAACAACTAACCGTATCACTGTGATCCCAAGCCTTTGATGAGCCACTAGTGACTATGTGTGGTTCTTCTTCCCAGCTGAAGAAACAGCCACCTGTAGAAGGAAAATATTGAAGGTAATATGCTGCCTGACAGATACAGTTTAGAATTACTGCCATAAGAAAACACATGCTGATACTGCAAATTGTGTATATGCCTCACAAACAGAATGTATTTTCATGAATCTTTCTGCTCCAACACGTTCAAGTCTTCTAAAATCTCCACGTACTTATGCGTCAGGCTCCTCTATACACTCTCATTCTGCATTCCCATCTTTTCCACTTCCTCTTCATCTCTTCCAGTTCTACTGTTCCTCAGTGCAAAGGAAGGGGCCTTTCTCATGTTTGTCAGAGCCAGACTTGCTTCTGGATTCTTCCCCATTCACTCCTGGATGGTCCTCGAGACATCCACCATTTCTTAGAGCCTTTTCAGGCTACCAATATCACACCATTAAATTAGATTTTTAAAAATTACTCTCCAAAGATAAAGTAATAAATATGCTATTCTTTTCTTTCTGCTTCTCATCTGGACTTTTACAGGTGTATGACTTACAGATTTTTTCATTTTCCAGATTGTAAAATGAAGACAATATTTAAATGCCCTCTCCTATTACTGGAGTTGTGAAGGTTAATTAGGGAATGTGCAGAACATGTTCTGGAGATGAGCAACATTAAACACATGGTTAATACTTGTCTGGAAGCAACAGCAGTATCAGTAGCAGTACTGCTTGTGTGAGATGGAACATACCTATGTAAAGTGCACACATCTGTGAAAACCACTCTGTGTCTGCTCACCTCAAAAGGGGAGCCTTTCCAGAAGAGCAAGGGAGAATTGTTATGTCATTGAACTATCCCTCTGGTGCCTCTCATTGTACAAGACTTGTACTAGAACACATTGGCAAATCATCAGGAGACATCTTCGTCAAGGTCTTTGCAAATACTACTACTTACATTACCCGAATTTAAATCATAGTCAATTTTCTTACATTCATATTAAAAAAGTGGATAGAAAAATATCTCCATCTGTTAGCCTTCAGCTTAAAGCTTAATTCTCTCAAACATGCAAGAGAGCAAAATGAAATTGTGCAAATGCCCATGGAATAGGAAAGGTAAACAGGAGTTGTCTCTGAGGCCAGGCAAATGTGTTGAAAACCCCCAAGTTTCCTGCATCATTTTCTTGTACTGAATTGAAAGTACAGTTTGTAATAGCAAATTATTTCCTCTTTCAGGTGTCCAATCAAAAGTTACATAAAGTCCCCCTGTCCCAATTCCCCAACTGCATCATAGAAAGCAATATAATAAGGCCCCATTGACAAAAATATTCCTTGATTGCAAGGATTGCCGATATCCTGAAAATGAATTTTCACAACACTAGAGGTGCACTTCAGCTCACTTTGCCAGGTGTTTGCATTGCAGTGATAATTTCCAGCACTGTGCTGGCTGCTGAATATGACCCAAAATTGGAATCACCCCTGTAGGAGTATTCAGATTGCATAGCAAAACCTGGTCAAAGAACAGAACAGACTACTATCACAAGCAAAAGAGCAGAGTACCCTGAATGCCCGCTGCACCACGGCAAGCATGCAGGAATCATACTTACAGCTTTATAGCAGCAGAAGTTTCTACATTGCTATGCAGGAAAGCTCAGGGAGAATCTCAGAATCAAGTCTCCTCTCTAGTTCAAATCTATATTTTGGAGGGGGCTTTGGGGTAAACATAAATGCATGTGTTTGCACACACAGTGCCTCTTTGCTCTTCACTGGGGTATTTCCGCAAATGCTTCCCTTAATCTGAATCCTCAGTCTCTGTGCATGAGTTTGATAGTGACTTTCCATCATCCTTTGTAGCTGGTGAGCCCTGGTCTACAGTTTGATGAAGGAAGATTTCCTCCATTTCTCACCAAAAGCACAGCCTAAATTACTTTAGTGCTGGTGTCTTTCAAAGCCTTTCTTTGCTTTTCCTGTGTATGCAAAAGGACAGACAGAGAAACAGGTGAGAGAGGCTTTGCTCTCTGTGGTATAAAGGACGACAGTGTTTGACCCCTCACAAAACTTAGAGCTTCATATAGGCATGTGTGGCACCCTAGATGCTACACGTGAAGCCCTGCAAAGGTGGTGGTTCACACTTGCACTGAGTGCAGGCTGCCCATCCACAATGCCAGAAGGCGTGACACATGAGAAAATAGCTGCCACACACAGAACCTACTTCCACTTCCCTTACTTTGCTCTTCTGCTTAGGTAATCATTGCCTCAGCTGGCCACAGTTTTAAAGGGATGATGAGAGAAGGCATTGTCCTAAAGCTAGAGTGAAGAATGGAAAAACCTGTCCCCAAATATGCTATGCTCTGAGCACACCAACCAAACTGCTCTTACTTGCAGTCACTTCAGAGGGCAGACTGTGCGTCAAGTTAGAGTACCAGAGAAAAATGTCCTGCCTAAATGGAGACTTGCTGTTGATACCAATTTATTGACAGAAAGTGGAATTCCTCCTTTCTGCTGCTGCCAATTATCTTCCTACATAATCAAAAAAATTTCCTCTTGATACGATCTTAACTGTTTTGAGCAATGTTCCCTTCTCCAAAACCAAGATATTTAAAAGCAATCAGTGATTTCAGACACCCTTCCTTCCAGTTACCTGATTTGAATGATGGGAAGCTTGATTTTCAGTAACTACTCTTGAAAAATTTTCCAAAAAGTAGCAGCTTTCAAGTTGGGCAAAAAACAGCTGATGCTAAAAGTGCTAGTCACATTTGAAAATGTTGGCCCTTGTATTACATGCAAATAATGATCAATCCGTTACAAATTATAAGTCTGAGGTTTTGGGGTTTTGTAAAAAATACTCATGATGCTAAAAAAGACTTTATAAATGACCATTACCTATTTTAAGGGAGTGGGTTTTTCCACTGATTTAATGTGATTACTCCAGCTCAACAAAGCACAAACCCAGACTCTGTCTCCCAGTCCCTAAGGCACAGCTACACAGCCAGTACAGCACCCCTGCAACAGCTGCAGGAGCACCAGTCCTCAAATTGTCGATGGAGCACAGACTCCCCAGAGCTGTCCATCCCAAGAGCTCTGCACAGAGAAGTTTGAGCTGACTGGGTCTGCTGTTTACTCGCTCTGGGAGCTGTAGCCCACTGCATAATGAAGCAGCACCGTATGTTTATGTATCTTCATAGC
>Ga0065711_1034675_pt1:17500-23391 | contig 23391 bp, 13 predicted proteins | sample Hoacrofraction12_FD_59098 | JGI IMG/M metagenome (GOLD analysis project Ga0065711, IMG submission 59098) | Hoatzin crop microbial communities from Cojedes, Venezuela - Epithelial fraction 12 v2 (version 2) | ecosystem: Host-associated > Birds > Digestive system > Esophagus > Crop...
GAAGGGGAGCATATCGCCTTAAGAGTTAATGTGATTTTACAGCTCCCCGGTGAGGAGTGAACATGCCGCATACTGTACATGCTCTGATGCATGCCTTGCCTGGGGGGATCCTGAGACAGAGAATGCCCCCAACTTGCTGGAGCTCACCCAGTCCTTATTCCATTAATTCAGTAGAGGCTCGACAGTTCTGGATTTAAGACACACACAAAAAAAAGCTATGCTACCCTATGGAAACTATGATTCTTTTTTTCTACAAGTTAACTAAATTCAAGAGACCGTTTTTAATTCAATATTACTTAAGCAGAAAATAAGTCCCTCATTCATTCGTCCTGTAAGTAGCTTTTTTATTTTTACTAATTAAACAATTGTTTACTTTATAGTGGCAGTAAAAAATACTGAAAGTACTTTTAGCCTAAGGCAACCAGATGCCCCAGATTCATCAGGCCAGTCCCATTTTTTTTAATGGACCTTCCTGTTGTCTGTTGCAAATTGTCCGGGTGCTGAGCCGTTCCAGTTTTCACAGCCCCCTTCCCTTCCTCCCAGACAGCCAACGCTCCAGCCCCAGTTCACTTCCTTTGTGTCTGACATCTGCACCATTAGACACCGGAAAGGTGGGCAGGTAGCCCAGTGGCCACAAAACCTGTTTCATTTCTTGGCCGTGCCCCAACAACCCCGCTGCCCTACCCACAAAAATCTTCCAGGATGCTAAGACCGCAAATCTGGTCAGCTTATTTTAGCCAACTGTACTATTTAGAAAAATTAAAACAATAATTGCTTGCTTCAAAATGTTTATCTGCCTCTTTAGTTTTCACAGAACGTTTACTTGTTTTATGGTTAATATTTTACTGCGGAGAAGTAATTCTTTTTTTAAAAAACAAAATGTTGTTGTTCTGAGATAGCTGAACCTGAAGCTGTTAATTTTTTTTTTTATTTTGCATTTTGGAATTTTCCAGGGGGGTGCTGACTCTGAACAAAAGGCATGAAATGAAGTTGGAATAAGATGTAGCCATACAATAGGTGAAAAAGTTATTTGTATAAAAGCCCTCTAGAAGCATTGAGTAGTAACATTATTGGGAACCAAAGAAATTGCTCGATATCTGGGCTGCCATTCTTCCTCGGGGAAACTGTATTTAACAAAAAAAAAAAAAAAAAGACACAAAGCACACATAAGTGCCTCTCATAACGTGAAAGATTTCTGTTTAATTTTGTTTAAGTGTTCTGTGCTATCAGTTGCTGCTTGAATTAAATGAAAAGCAATTTCAGTGGTAAACTGAACCCTTAAATGTAAGAAAAAATTTCCATTTTCTTTTGAGCTATGATCTTAAATTATAGCAGTGCCCACTAGAGTTGTTTGAGCTCAGGTTGTGTTGGTGTATTTGTTATAATAAACCCCTTACTTAAGCAGGATTATGACTTTGCCACAACAATACCTAGCAGAACAAAAGGTGACAGGCAAACTCTTAGTCTGGGAAAGATTAAAAAAAAAAAAATATTTAAGATAAAATCTTCCGAAATTCATCACTTTAAAGGGAATATTGTTAACATTGTTACTTAATAAAATAAACAAGTTTTGACAGCTGCCTCATTTGATCACAAGTACAATTAGGACTTTTAAATGATCCTTGTTTTGAGTCTTATTTTAAAAACACAACACAGATCATGTCCATTGTGAGAAAGCATTTGTAGTAGCTGACTGAAAATCCAATGGTGATTTTTAGTATTTGAATAAGTGAAATAAATTAAGATGACAACTCAATAGCAAAAAACCTTTTCCAAATAATTATTGCACTGCTTGAAAATCAGTTTTGTACCAAAGTAACAGTGAACAATTTATATACACCCTCAACCATTAGAGCCATATAGGAATCCTCTTAAATATACATTATAATTTTTTAAAAGCATAATCTTATACTTCAAGCTGAATTTAAATAGTCACAGCTGATATAAAATGTCCCTCATTGGTATGTGGCAGCCATTTTAGGTATTCAGGTTGTTTTGTCATTTTCTACTAGTATTTATACAGTAGAAATACAAATACTCGAAGTATGGTAAATCCCATCAGTGTATCATAAATACAGTGCAGCATTTCAGGATAACAGGTGAATTTCTGATTTTCCTTCGAAGTCAACATATTTGGTTTGTTTTTTTAAATATGATCATAAATCATAAATTAAGAAGAAAATCAAGCATAGAAATATAGGACCAATATCCAAACTTTCCCTAAGAATGTTTTGCACTTGCATCACACTAAGGCACTTAAAGCATTTGGAAACACTAGTTAATTTGGTTTCTCGATGTCTGTGAGAAAAGTCTGAAAAGTGTGTACTATCCCCATTTCACAGATGAAGAAACTGATATTCAGCGACCGGTTGGGGGCCAGTCAGGAAGCCTGTGGAAGATCTGAGTGCGACACCTTGCTTCTCAGCTGCTTGTGCTGCTCCTCCCTTCCCAAAACACATCTCATCTCCCCAGGACAAATCTGTGTAATGAGAGTTTATACAGGCAAAGATCATGCAAGTCCATCAAAAGACAGCATACAGCTTTTTTGTAACGTCACCTTGGGAAGACGTCTTAAACTAGACCTGACTGTTCATTGTGTAGGCATCGCTATGGTTTCTAGCTCTCTCGTAGCCGAACTCAAACAAACATGATAGTTTTCAGACTTTGTCTTCTGGAGACAAAGCTATAGCCTATAACACTTCTGATTTTAGCTACCTCTTTGGGATGTAAAGAAGCAGAACAGGAAAAACACAGGAATCTGAAGAATTAGAGGTAATTTCCATTTTAATTCCAAGTTACCTGGAATTGCGTTGTGTCAATCCTAACCAAATAATGAATGGGTGAGACACAGAGGCACAGCTTGAATACCTTCCCACAGCTGCACACAGCCCAAGCTGCAGCACAGTCGTGTCTTTCACAATTCCTGCTTTTTGATCTGAGTCAAGGTTATTTGTCCCAATTGTCCCCAGCTCCATTTTAAAATTGGGCAAAATGTACTGCTTGTTCCTGGCTCTTAATTCAAGAACATTCCTGCCTGTCTTCATCGTATCATTGACTGTCCCTTTTCTACTACAGCAAACCCAAACTATTACACTTTTAAGGTGCTTTCTGGCTACAGATCCTCGACAGATCATCTTTTCTCCTGCATCAACTCATATATTCTCACCTGGTCACTGCCAGTGATGGCAGCCCCCATTCCTCATCAGCCAAAGTTTCCTGGAAGTAGCCTTAAGCTTTTTAGCAGGCTGCCCCTCCCACTTCAGAGGAATTTCCCACAAAGTCTGCACAGCCATTGCTTCATATTCCTTCAGCTCTTGCCTTGAAATTCACCTGTATTGCGATGCTGATAAAACACCCGACAATAGTTTTTGTGTTCTGACTTGTCCCTGTTATGCTAATGATAATAATTTCTCTGTTATCTGATGGACCTCCATTGTGTTTCGTTCACCTGTTGTTCCTTGTCACCTTCGTAAATCCTCCTTGAAAACTTATTTGACTCAGTGCAAAGGCTCCCACTGCTTTCAAAAGTTTTGGGTCAGGCTCCTGGATGCTGAGTCTCTTCCATTTTATAGGCACAGGTAGGACCACAGTGGGGACCCTGTCCAAGTAAATTGTACATCTGAACACATTTTACCCTCCCTCCAGCCTGCATCTCCATCATAGCTAACTTCCTTTTGGTCCTGTGTCAATGGTGAAGACCTGCCTCTGAATATTTTCTTTTTTTCCTTTAAAATTAAAATGAAAATAAAAAGTGTGATTCTTTAAACTTTGTTTTGAGGACTCTTAAGCTTTTTTCCATGGCAGATGTCCTTTTATCTTAATCCACTTATCCATTTCTACTTTAAATATACACTTAGGTAGCCACTCAACTAATTCAACTAACTTTGAATTAGAATAGAACTATCACACAGGCATTTGAAATCCAAAGCCCCTCCTGGACTTAGACTTTTTTCAAGACCAACCCTAAAACACAAACACAAAAACTTCTCAAACCTGGGGCAGAATGCACCCATTTCTGGCAGAGACCTCGTTAAGCACAGAGGTGTAGGACTGTGCAGACTCACACAGAACTTTCTATTTGTTATGACACTGAATCAATATATCTGCACCAAAACGTTCGAAGGAAATGTGTACTTCAGATGTCGGTGGGGAAATGGGAGGCTCCTGGGCAAAGACAGACAGAAGACCCATTTCCACCACCTCCCTGTTCCAGGCAGAGGTAACCCAGAAAGGTCCTCCTTATCTCCCTGTCAACCACCAGAGAAAGAATAGCAAATTTTAAAATCAGTTCTAGAAGAGTTTGCAAGTTGGCACAAGAGCCTGTAACGGCTCTAAACCTTTAACATTATTTTAAGGCTATATTTAAATATATATGTGTCATTTAAAATAACTCCCATGCCCTCCTCCCATTTGCTATTATTCATTTCAGCACCGATGCAACAGCCAAATGGTTTACCAGCCTGTGTCGCTAACACTTGCATAATAACTTGAGATCTCACAACCCCTCTATTTATCAAGCAACAATGTTACCAAAAATAACTATATGCATAGCTATAAGGGGAGTTGGGGAGGGGGAGAGGGGGAAAGGGGATGGGGAGATTTGTCAATACAATTTGAAACCTGCAATAAAGAGCTAGCGTTGAAGCTTTAACAGTGTGTAAGTCACTTTTCCTGACGGGACACTTACACCAAGGTGGAGCCAGAAAAAGAGGGGCTGTGGGGGCCCTTGGATGCACCTGGAGCAGTGCCAGGACTGGCGGGTCAACGCGGGCTCCAGAGCGATGCCACTGCACATGTCACTGCGAACCAGCCGCACATAAAATGGAGGAGACTTCTCACGCAAAGGGTCACAATACCGGCGTAACAAACCCACAGAAGCCGCTTCCCCACCGCACCTTCAGAACCCGGCAGCGATGATCATTTCCCTCGCTATGCACCTATTCTTAATGCTAATATTCACAGCAGATTGATTGGGTTTTAGTGTAAAATGCAGTAGCTTGATCAAGAAGGAATGTCACTGTTGTGTCCATTGTCCACTTACTATAAGTGTTTCTCGTCTGTGTGTGCGTGTGTGTGGTTTTTCTTTTCAAAGCCTGAGCATTCCTGGGGGTGGGAGGGAAGGAGGAAGGGAGGCAGCAGCTCTTTAGAAAGGCTGCTTCATCTGTGAAGTTTACAAAATACCATCAGCACTGCTGAACTAATGAATAACAAGAATGTGTTGTCTCTAGCTTTTATGCAGACTGTTCTGAAAAGATTCAAAACTGTGTGGGACCTGCAGTGTTGATCTGCCTATTCCAGGTACAGCTTCAATGATTTTTATCTCAGCTTGGAACACAGAGTGTGTTCTGATACTAATACTGATAAAAGCATAAAGGCTGATGCCATCTGCCATGGCAACTATCAAGATGGCAGCTGCTTTTCATCAGCTTTATCTGAACTTTGCATTAATGGGAATTCAGACACTGTGGGTGCGTTTTCAAAAAGGACATAAAAATGATAGCACTCCTCTGAATAAAACCAATTCGTCAAATATCAACCTACTCTCATCTCCTTTATCTTTCTGGTAAGAAAAACGAAAAGGGGGGAAAAATTCCATGTGTGCTCTCTTTAGATCACCTTGTCTCTTTATCAGCCCTAGTCTCTGATGCCGGTGGTATTAGAGGCTTCCACTCACGCAGAAGCAGCAGCAGGGCTGTAACCCTAAGAGGCTCTGACTTTGAATCCCAGCACTGGCATTGCTGCTACAAATGGGATTCAAATGTGCGGTGTCTGAGGGCAGTGCAATCAACAAAATAGCATGCTAGTGTTCAGAGTCTACCACAGGTAATAACAGAGGCTTTTCCCAAAGAAAGAAAAAACAAAACAAAAAAAAAAAAGGGGGGGGGAGGGGG
>Ga0065711_1034676_pt1 | contig 23391 bp, 8 predicted proteins | sample Hoacrofraction12_FD_59098 | JGI IMG/M metagenome (GOLD analysis project Ga0065711, IMG submission 59098) | Hoatzin crop microbial communities from Cojedes, Venezuela - Epithelial fraction 12 v2 (version 2) | ecosystem: Host-associated > Birds > Digestive system > Esophagus > Crop | place...
ATATTCAAGACCTGCCTGGACAAGGTCCTGTGCAGCCTGCTCTGGGTGACCCTGCTTCGGCAGGGGGTTGGACTGGGTGACCCACAGAGGTCCCTTCCAACCCCGACCAGTCTGTGATTCTATGATTCAGCCCAGCATTTCACATCGTGTTCTTGCCTGCCGCGCTGACAAGAACACCGGAGGGGTTTTCCCTGCGGATGGTCAAGGGTTCCTGGTCACAGGGTCTCTGGGCACAGCCTAAAACATGCAAGGCAGTGCTTATCCCGATCCACGTTCTGTGGCCCAGTTTCAGGACTGCCTTAAAAAAAATCAGGTACCCTAAGTTTTTTTGCAATGCAAAAACTGCATTAAGGAACATGAGAAAGGGCAGTGCGAAGCAGGTTTCGGAGTACTGATGACCCACATGTGATCTTGAGAGTATTTCTGTAAATCTTCGCTCTTTATCATCTGCATAAATGGCAAAGATAATATCCTCAGGAAGACTGACTCATCTGGGAAAAGACAAGAGCTCCCAATTATTTTTCTTGTACCTGTTCCTTCTTGCTTTGCAGCTTATTACTTGTAAAGAGGAGAATAACTATTAACCAACAGATGATGTGTGCATACTACCTCACTCTCCTCCTTCAAGTGATCTGATATCACCTGCATTTTTTTTCTCAAAGATACCCAGCTAAGCCCATCTCCGCACACAGAAGGGGCTTTGCAGGAGCTGGGGCAAGATTAATCTTTTTTCTCCTTCTCAGCACAGGCGTAAGCCTGTCTGCTTCCCCATCCTTTCTGCTTTGGAAAGTTATTTTACGGATGAAAAGTTGTTGAAACCAAAACCTGAGAAATCTGTTCTTGGTATTGGGGGGGGAGGGGGGTGAAATCTAGAAATTTTTAGCAACTTTTCCTTTCGTTTTAGCAAACTATCAGAGCTCACTGTTGGCACCAGCACATGAGTATGTCTGCAATGACACGCGTGATATTAATGAACATACCTTTAAAGATGCAAATTATTTTGCTAATTGCAAAGGGCACACCTCTGGGCAGCACCTGCAGCTCTGCCGTGGAGAATGCCTCTGCCAGACCTCGCAGTGCCCAGCCTTTCAGCTTAAATCCAACACAGCTGCCCACAGGAGGGGAATTTTCTGGTAGCCAAAGCTGTGATGGAGACCTAGTGAGAACATTTTAATTCACCAGTGAGAACACTGCAGGGAAGGGGACAGCAAGCTGTACCCACCTCTTCTTCTTCTACTGCAGGCAGATGCCTCATGCTCAGCCTTTTGTGGAGTGAACAGAAAGTCAGCATCCAGTTACCGGGAGGGGTTTATGCGCTGATGCTCTGTATATTTACACAGCCTTTAAATATTTTTCTTAGCTCCCAAACAGTCCATCCTGCCTGCCGGTGACTTGCTTCAGAGCCTCACAGATCTGGCTGGTGGGCATAAGGTGGGGGAGGGAAAGGTGACTTTGTTTTGTACCTTTTTTTCCTAACAAAACCACTCATGATAGCTTTCCTCAAAAGTAGAATTTCACTGGGGAAGGCTGGAGTACAAGGGGTGGTTATTCCCCTTCTCCTCTCTGCCTCGTGGTTACCGGGAGTAGCAGAATTACACAGAAACTAAGCAGTTTACACAACCACCTGAAATAACAGGATTTGTACTGTTTGAACTCTATAGGAGTCCGTGACTCACTAGCAATGATAATACACTTCAGATAAAGACATTCAGCTCCATTCTTTCAGTTTAGCGATCTAGCCTAGCAGGGGTGGGGTCCAGGCTGTCATTTCTCTATTAATATTCTTTCAATAATTAGCTGCTTCTCACGGTTCTCCTTTTTGTTTCATGCCAGCAAGCAATCCTTTCCATGAACAACATACCAAAAGAGAGAGCTACTACTTTAAAGTGCCTGTGTTCGCAATATGAACTGTTCTGTGTAAACAATGAGATCTTCCCTTGCCTTGAGTAAACCAGATGTTTCAGGAAAAAAAAAACCCCAAGCCTCCCCACACCGAGGACACTTATGGCAGAGACCAGATTCTTCCACCAAACTGACCGATAAGACTTATATTGCTGGTGGAACAGGTCCACCTTCCGCCTTTTTATTTCCTCCAGCAGATCTGCATTATTCAGGCAGATATAAACCAGTTTTTCTAATAGCCAAAGCATTAAATGCAAGGTTAGACCTTCTATCACGCCTGTGCCCTCTCTCCTGTCCTTGCTATATTAAGATGTTGGATATGGTTGATCCTAGTTTCTTACTTGTTTTCTAAATGCTGGCCGAAGTCCATTTGGTACAACAAAATACTATCTGGACACTGCTGGGCAAAGCAATAAAAAATACTGTCTTCTTAGGTGGCAGAAACGGAGAGAATCGGGCTATAAAGATGCTTTTATTCCTCCTGATACTGCTTGCTGTCCCTGGCGAAGCCTGTTCACTCCCACCTCTGAGCGTGGGTTAAAGCGAGCGAGGTTTTGACTGTGGCTTGCTCAGAATGGCTAACAGAGTGGGGATCAGCCCAACAGGAGCTCTTTATTCAGTATTTGCAAAGATAATTTCCCATGGCAACATGCCGGACTCTGAGTTGACTGAGAAACCATCTTACAGTGCTTCACTTCGCTAGAGAGAAATCAGTGTTTAGTGTGTTATTAAAAGATAGCATTTAATCAGCCAACAGAAAAAAAACCAACACAGCCCTGTATCACTTCCAAAGAAGCACTTACATGATTTTTTTTCCTCTTTCTCTCATGAATCTAAGTTCAATTTCCCACTACTGTGATATAAATTTCATCTTCTGAGGTAAACATTCCTGCGCTTTCCTCCTGACTCCTCCTCTTTTTAAAAGAAAATCTCAGAATCACAGTAGTGAGAAATGAACTTGCCCACCCCTCTGTCTTAATAAGAAAAATTCATTGTGGGTAATTGTGCTGTCTTTGTAAAAAGCCAGTGTAGATGCAAAATTCGGTTCTTCGTGGTTGAATTCGAACTATCTTTCAGATGATGAACGTGAATACAGAAATTGGGCTTCAATACTGAAGTCAACCAACCGATTTTATTCTCTGCCTAAAAAACCAAAGAGCTGAATACTTGCTAATATACTATAATATAATATAATATAATATAATATAATATAATATAATATAATATAATATATAATAATACTTGAATACTGCTTAAGAAATTAAACTCCTAATGAAATGAACCGTACATAGTCGTGTACCAGAAAAGCATGGAGGCATTGCACTGCAGGCTCTAAATCTCCTTGTAAGTCACCAGTCAAGGCAAGATTTTTTTTTTTCCTCCTGTTTTCTAACAGGTTGACTCAAAGACCCCAAGGAATCCCGGTTCCAGATGTGTTTATACTTCTGGCTTTTCATCCCGGTGTCCTCAAAATAGCACAAATAAAAACCAGAACCCCTATAACGAGGTAGCTAAACAAAAAATACAAACAAGGTCTGCATCAAAGAGCTTGGGCTATAGGATCCCAAATTTCTCTAGAGTACAGCTGCTGGGGCTATCTTCCACACAGCTATTGTTAATTCAGTTAAACTGCTCAACCAGGAAGCATATGGCCTGTTTTAGTAACCTACCGTGTCCCCACCTTACAGAACCTCACCTTACAGAACCAGGGACGTGCCCCAGGGCTCAGTTAAGTTGGGAGGACACATGCTTCTGCACGGGGCTTGGGAGGAGATACCTTGGGACCACTGCTCCTATTCACACCATGGCTGCAGCTCCTCCAATCCTTTCCTTCCCACAGTCTGGGAAGCAGCCACTACAAACATCGCATCTGAAGCTGAGATAAACCCAAACGCATCCTTTTCTGCTGGTCTTGAGGGACAGGTCACCTACTGGACAGCCTTTCTATGCTGGAAACTATTATGTGAGCAAACATGGCACGTTGCCTTCCGCCAGTGAGGCTTCAGTGCCTAACAACTGAAAAGCAATCCTGAAAAGCTGTCAAACTGATTGTCAAACTAACGTCGCCGTCATCTGCTTACGGTCATCGCTTAGTGCATATCGTCAGTTCTAAAAGAACAGCATCACAAATTTAGAAAATGAGCAGCAAGCTGAATGATTCAAATCCCTCCCCCGATCATGATACTCATGTCTCTTCACAGCATCCGCTCTGTTACCAGACAGACTCAAACCGTAGCCTGAAGGCCAGCAGGCTCCAGTGTTGGCTAGACCAGGAAGAGTAGCCTTCTCCAGACTTGGCCAGCTGAGCATCCTCTCCCAGGCTCCGCGGCACTGACCTGCCTGAACCGGGGTTCTGGCAGATCTCTGCTTCTGGAAGGGGGTACAGCGTCAAAATGGCCACATCTGCCTAATGTCTGGATGAGATGACCAAACCACAACTTGCTGGAAAATCTGCTTGAAGTGAGTTTGGGCAGAGGAGCAACTTTGCTGAAACGTACAGTCCCAGACACAGCATTTCTAGCAGGGCTGCAATGATTAACTTCAAAACCAAAAACACAGGCTCCTTCCCATCACTCATATTACTACACACAGAAGTATATTTCTGGCACCGTTTAAAATATATATTTGAAAAGAAAGTTCACATGCTGTTAGCATGCAAAAATGACTTGTAGGCAGCAGACTACATAGCCTATTAAAAAGCTCCCCAAATGGCCCTAGAATTGATGAACAGGCAATCATTTACTTTTCCAAAGCATTTCCAAGATGGTAAACGTGACCTTTCATTTGCAAAGAAAACCAGAAGTTGCCTCTACCACTCTCCTGCCTTTCACTTCACTCTGCAGTACCCAGAGGATCTTCACAGTATTCTCCTCTGTCCTGTATATTAGAAGTTCAGCCGAAATCTTTTCCGCCTAAGCTTAATGAAAAATACAGGACAATAAAAATCCTTCTTCTCTTTTTCCCCCCAGTCGCTATCAAATAACTTTTTGGAAGACACTGAAAGTGATAATGAATACACCAGGCTTTCTAACATGTTTGGTTTCCTAGACTGGATAGGACATTTACATTAATACTCTTTATATTAAAGCTGGATGGATTGAATATCAAGACAAGAAACAAGAAAAAGCATATAGGAATAGGGATAGCAAAAGGGTAAGATGTCATAGTATGAGAACAGAGTGTGCCTCTTTGTGCTCTCCAAGTATGCTTTGTGGTTTGGGACCACGCAAGTTAAAAAGGACCGATGGTGCCCTTCCAGCTGTTGCACATTTTTATCATTAAATATTGTTAAAAACACTAAAATATTCTATTAAAATCCCAAATCAATGAGGGTGCTGTTCTCAACACAATTGTTCTAAATAGCAGAATCTGCCCAGAATGAGATCTGCACCACTTTTGGATCCTAGACACACTAATGACAATTTTGGGGTTGAAGATCTGCTTGTATTTCAATTATAGGCAGTTTCCCCGAGAGAACTCCTTTGCCAAAAATTTATGATCATCTTATTTCTTCATAAACAATACAGTTGCAAAAGAAAAGAAGGCTTTAATACTCAAATATTTTCAAAATCTACACACACAAAAAAATCTTCAAAGGTTGTTTCCATCCTTTCTCAAAGTTCAAGTTAGGGAGACGTCGCCATGAAAAAGGCCTCCCAAGCTACCAAAGCCACTATGCCCACTCAAGAACTACAACTGCCATCAAAGAAAGCAATCTTTTCTGTCCCTGCTAATGTTATTTGCAGACTAGACTGAACTGATATTACACGCTACATGCTTGTTTGAGCTGCTTTGTGACTTGGCATCCAGCAAAAGAAAACAGTGAATGTGAGATCCCTTAAGGTTAGGGCTCTACAGATGGTGGCGTGTCATTTTGACTCTTTCATTGTGATGTATGAATTACGATACTGAGCGCAACCGGCTCTCTCATGCCAAATATTAAGGGTAGAATTAACTTCCAAGAGTCTCATCAGACATGTATTTAAATATATACACAACAACTTCATAGCTGCACTTCATCTTATACACAGCCAAGATCCCAGTGACTACAGAAGAGCAGAATTAGGCACTTAATATATGCTGAGCAACAAAGCTACACCCATATACAAAAGCTAAGCATCTTTCCTGAGCTTCTAATACTGTTAATCTGGAAAAATGCATTCATGGAGAGTCCAATAATTCTGCTTACAAAGTATCTGGCTGTAAGACGTGCATCTAGCATGTACCTCTGTTACGCGCTTCAGCTTCAAATTGTTTTCCTAAATTGCCTTCTTCATAACGGCTTAGCACAAAACTCACTTACTCACATATCCATTCTTAAAGCAGTTACCCTAAAAACAGACGACAAACAGAAAATAAATTTCAAATAGTAATGCTAAAGAACATCCATGAAATCTGCACACAGAGCTGATTTCCCCCCCTATTTTCTATTTAAATATATCTACTGCCACAGCAAACCCCTTACACTCTTTCAAGATCCTTCATACTTCACTCAGCAGTACTGACAAAGCGCGAGAGCAACAAAATGTTAACTATAAACAAAAAATGTCCTGTTCTTCTTCAGCACTTCACCAGAAGAGCCAAAAAGCTTAATTCTACGAGACAGGTGTTATCCTTTTATTCAGTTAGAGGAACTGGATCAAAGTTCACAGACTTTGAGGATACTGAAGAAAAACAGACTACAGATCAGTCAACTGCTGTTAACCGAATGCATTTTCTCTCTCATACTGGCCCGGAGAAAATAATAAACAATTGGTTTAGGACCAACATTCCTCTCATGCATCAAATCAGCTCTTCTTTTATCTCGCTGGGAAGCAAAAAAAAATCCAACCACCAGATAGACAAATTACAACAAATGTCCTTACAAGATATCTCTGATACAACTGTTTGCTGAAAACATCTGTACAACCACATGACAATCCCTGTGTGCAAAACCCAGCTGAGATTGCATCGTCTCATGACCATGATGTCACAATTCACAAGCGGAAACATACATCTATACAAAGTTCCTGAAGTAATCAAAATTCAATTTACAACAAAAGGAGATAGAAAAGAGAAATTTTCTGGCCAGATGGATCTCCAGGATTTATCAGGCGAGAAGGCTTCTTTGCTGCTTGGTACCTCCAGCTGGGGAGAACAACTGTTTAATTGCATGCGCTGTATGTGGAGCATAACAGGGCTCTCCAAGCAGACCACCCCCAGCACCATAAGCTGTGAGGTCTGATGCTTCCGCAAAAATAGAGGAGAAGGTCAGTAGACACAGTTCTTCATCAGACACGATCGAACTGGGGAAGCGATTGCTACGTTAATGCATCAGGCTTCAATAACAGCGGCAACAGCGTACCTGTTGCTTAAAAAAATATGTCTGAAGCATCTACAGTGCTTTAAGCATGAGGAGCAGTATCTTCTGGAGCAACACGGTAACTTGACTGGGAAAAGTGAGACCTGCGCTTAAGTCCACGTAGAAGCCTCTGGACTAGCCCCTCCCTATTAGAACACACCATTAGACCTAATGTGTACAGTAGCTTTTTGTAAAGCCTGACCTTTCAAAACAAGCCAGTGGTATTAGACAACAAACACCAACAAAATACTCAGAGTTAGGCAGGGATAAAGGAGAAAATCTTCTTCCCAAGGGAAGGTCAGGCTTTAGGACTGGAAGGCAGTGCCACCTGCCTCAGCTTACTCATGGGCCACCAGCATGGCCCCAAACAACCAAGGAGTTTATAGAATTTCCTTTTTAATAGAAAAGCCACAGACCACATTCTACGGCCTTAAAAGGTGCCAAGACATCTACAAATCCCTGCAGCAGCTGGGGAGGGACAGGTGTCCCTCCGAAGATCATGTCCATGTTAGTGCCTCAGGTCAGGCAAGGGATGTGCTGGTAAGGGAAGAAGTCTCCTCAGTTCGCAGACACCCAGGTACCCTCCCCAGCGCTGCTTTGGGCTTTGTCAGCGCCGCGTGGATGATGGATGCTGGCACCGACTCCACAGGGCGCATACCGCCTCAGGCAGAAGCCCCAGTCTCATTGTATTTCCTACCAACCAGCAGAAATGAGGCATATCCCAATACCTCATTCATTTTGCACCTTGGTACCACGCTGGAACATGGGAGACCACGCTCCTAGACTTCTCTCCACAGCAGTTCAGGGACAAATAAAGGCTCCAGGCTTTCCTCTGTTGCAGTAGCCAGTAACGCAGCTGCTGAACACCCGCAGTGAGGACAATCCAAAGGCGCCTGGTAAATTCAAGTGGCAGGGGTTGAGCCTGCGTGTGGTAGGAGAAGCCAAAGGAAAAAGCAACACAAACAAAACCTCGCCCCACGCCCCCTGATTTCCTCCTTCTAAACAGTACCTTAATAAACCAGATGTGCGTGTTATTGGCTTTCTCCGTAAAAATCTTATACTGCAGTTTTTCCTTCTTCCTTGTCACACAAGTCCAAAAAAACATGGTAAAGAGAAACACCATGAGCAGTTCCCTCAAGAGGGAAGGAGAGAGATGCCTAGAAATATAAAAAGGGAGACTGTAGGAGTACAAAGACTGCTGGATGCCAAGAAAAAAGCACGTTCATTGGTGTATTTCCAGGAAACCAAAGTGAACGCATCCACTTATTTTACCTCTGATGGCTCAGTTTCCACAGATCAGCTTCCAGATAGGAGGGATTGGTTTTTCTTGCTGTTATTCCACAACTATGAGAAAGGATGGTATAAGGCTTTGGCTTAGGCACTACAACCGTATAATTAGCCATATATTTGTATAGGAAAATGAAGCTCAGCTGTATAATGATGGGGAACGAAAAGCAAAGAGGCTGGCAAAAGGACTCCAGGGTAGCTTCTCCTCATCACCCAGAGGGAAGAGGAGCTTTTAAGAGACAGGACACACATGCGACTTACCCTAAAATCTAACTGAACTCCTCCCTACTATGTTTGTAGCATAAGCCACAAGCCAGTCTTGTGCAAGGCACGCTAGAAGCCTAACCTGAGGGTTTCAGTGGCACTTAAAGACTGCAGAGCCTTTTGTAAGCTCCACAGTGAATTTTGGTTTTGAAGACAACAGGGTGACCATCTAGTTGCTGAGCACCTCGTGTTACGTTCTAGGCTCGGAGTGAAGCAACCTCTCCAAATCCCCATGCAAATCATCGGTCTAACCACAAAACAAACTCCCTCAGTTTGTGCAGGGAACGAGAACCTGTCCCCTGGCACAAAAACAACCTTCGCATGTGCCTGACGCATCAACGTGAAAGTGAAAAAAGAGATGGAAAGTGAAAGCACCTTCTGTGCTCTACGTAACTTGTCTCAGCCATCGCTTGCAACTGTGGTCCCTGCGACCAGCAGCGACATTGAAGGGATCGCTGAGCAAGGCAGCTGGGGATCCTCTTCCTTGTCGCCACCTGTCAGGAGCCAGTCGAGCCCCGTTCCTTCTCGCCACCTCTTGGGAGTTTTCAATCCACCACCAAACCCATCTCTGAGAGCCAGTGTATTCATTAACCTTTAGGAAAACGCCTCACCAGATGAGTGAAGTCAGGTGACATTTTACAGGCAGCGAGAGATGTTTCAGGAACGTTTCTGTACTCGTTCGTAATATATTTGGATAAAATTTCAGTGTAATTCCTAAGGCTTAGAGCTGGAAGGAGAAATGAGCACTCTCGCATGACGAGGAATGGGAAACAAGCAGCACCAGTCTCCTCCTCCACTGCAGGAAGTAATGTTTCCTCCGAGGGACTACAGATGAGAAATGCTGGCATACATTAGGAAATACATATGTTTCGCTTTTCCAACAGCCTTAGCCTATTATTCCCTACAATTTTGAGGCCAAACCTTTTAATTCATTGAGTTTTCATTCAGAATTCAAGCATAAAGAGACCAATCCAAGACTGAAAACTGTTCCCATTTCTCTCCTTCCCTGGAGGATTTTCTCGCTGCACCACAAGCTTCCCTCTTAAAAACCGCCGTCCCCCGCTCCCTAGAGAACCTCTCCATGTCTGCCTTCTGTTACCCAGTAATGGCCTCCATTGGGAAGCCGCCGATTTGAACCCCACGGCAACGCTTCCCCTTGACCGAGCTGCATATGGGCAAAAGCCTTCACAACTTACTCTTCCAAGTATAAACCCTCTCCAGACATGAACATGGCTCACTCAGTGAAGCAACTCTGCACTTAATTTACTTAAACTCAGTTTACTTTAAACGGAGGCATGTTAGGCTGACAGATTTAAGGTCTCCAGGCTTTCAGTGGAAGGATGGTAGCCGTGCCTCTGCACCAACTCTGAGGACATTCACCATTTCATATGGTAGCGCTCAAACCTAACGGGAGCAGACAGATCCTGATGCCCGAGAGCACAGGGATGCCTCCAAAATCACTCACAAGCAGGATGAAAACCAAAAGCAGTCTGAACAGCCCTCGTCTGTGAGGCAAGGTGAGATACGAGCTCTTGTCAACAGCACTTACTAGCCCTACAAAGTTTTATTACAAACAAAACACCTCCCCACTCTACTCATGCCAGATCTTGAGGTTTACATTTATCGAGAACATGGAAAGGTAATAAATAGGACAGAGGAGAAGGTGTGGCCAGCAGAATAACTGTTGCTTTCACGAGGGCAAGGAGATGTCATTTTGCATATCATGATTTTCTTCTCTACTATAGATACGGAAAAACTCTCAGAAAATATCACGAGGGCATTTCAACGAGATTTTTACAAATAGGTGTTTATCAAGCCGAGTGGACCAGAACCACCCTTTAATAACAGCATCAGGTTTCCCTCTGCCAAACACAGAGCTATTTAGAAGCTGAGCAATATACCACAAACAGAAATATTAACCAGAGTGCTTTGTACTAAAAAGCCACAGATTTATTTTTGCAATGTATGGACCATAAATATTGTTAGAGAAGAGAAACACTAAACAGACATCATCTGTCATACATCTTTAACTTACACACCAAAGTTGTTAGCAGCTTCATTTCAAACATGGATCTATTCTAATGAGGCCATTCCACCTTCCAGCACTGTATTATATTGTTTCAATACACAGCTGAAAAGCTTCCATTATAATTAATTTTTCTGTCTTTTCAGAGCCCTGTTTGGCTTTCTAACATTTGGTCTACAAAGGCTAGAAGCTCAGCTGGTTGAAATCAAAGCAACTTCAGAGCAGGAGACTTTTCAGATAACAGCTTCTCTAGCAGACCGTACTGTACTGGCTGTTGGTGATAACTGGAAAGGGCTGGAAGAGACTGTGGTGGTGGCAACGGAACAGTTAAAGCTTGGCTGAAGAGCTTCAGCTCATTAAAAAGAAAAGCTCTGCTAATGTCCACCAAACTTCCTTTTGCAAAGGGTGGACTATGTGAAAAATGAAATACACCACTTTTTCTGCTCATGTGACTGCCCAGAGAGTAGCCCATACAAAAGGGAAGGGGAGCCTTTTAGATGAAGAATTAAAACACTAAGATGCTAATTATGTGCCCAGTCGTTGTAAAGCAGAGGAGTTTACAAACAACGAAGCCCTTCTGGTGAGTGGAAGTGCTGGGGGTTAAGCTTAACTGCGAACCGCTGATCCCTTCCCTACGCTTCTGCGACTGCAAACTCTCTCCGCACCTCCTGCGCGTCCAGCCCCTGCATTAGGAACTCTCACTGTGTTTAGGGTTTTTATCACAGACTCCCGAAAAAAACCTAACGAGCAATAAACTTGTCGTTGTCTCGGACGTCAGCAATGACCGTGACAAGGGTATTCTGAGTAAGTTTCCCTGAATCACCCAGTTATTTATCAGTTGGCTAGAATAAATATTGACTGCCCTTTGCACTGTCCTCTACAAATACAAACCCACCAAAGGGCTCAAAAGGCTAAAAAAATAAAATCAACCTCGCTAGCTAAATATGAAAAAGAGCTGGTTATTTGCCCACGGATTTTCTTGCTGTTTCAGATTTACAAAGTATCAAATAATGCCATTCAGAGAATAATCTTAAATAAAGAAGACCTGATATTAATATAAAAACCTGGGTAGCTGAAGTTTTTGTTTATTTGCTTTCAACAGCATTGTCCAGAAGAAAAGTAAAACCAAGAGACCACTTTTTTAGCCGTGGCAAAGTTTTCTTTCCAGGAACACGGATAAACACACATACTCTGATTGCACAGGTTTGGAAAAGCCAAAGACAGTTAAGCCTGGAGCTCCTTCCTAGATCCTCAGCTCAAAGCTTCCTGCTTCTGCCTCCTCTATTTATAAATGACACAGCTCAGATTTTCAACCACAGTCACCATCTGGGAGGTTTCCTTCTTCAGGCACCCAACCTGAGGCACCTTTATTACAATTTGCCAAGGTGTTCATTTCCAAAAACTTCAGTCACAGAGTCTGAGGGATGTCAAAGAGCACCTGAGAGCAGCAGCCCTCAGCATGTCCACCTAAGCACTCTGCCAAGAAGGCGCTCAAAACCACAGAGCACTCGACAATGGTACGCTTTTGGTTACTTGCCTGTATCTTGCCCAGAACAATAAAAAAATCAGTGAAGACGATGGAGAAACCAGTCTCCGCTCAAAGTCACTCATGCAAACCAAACAGGAGTGCAACCCGTGGCTGCATGTGACCTCATATACAGCTGCTTCTACTACTGTAGTAACAAAACATCTACGCCTACGGGCTTAAAAAAAAGCACAGCTTCACATGCTAATCTTTCAGTTCTCCCCCCAGCCCCTTATTTAGTGAATAAAGGCTCTAAAGATCCAAAACACAAAAAACTTGCTTTGACCTTGATGCACCATGGGTCATAACTTTAACCTCTGTCTTCCTGGGCACCAGCATAAAGTTGGCTCTTCCATTCTTCCATCCCTGGCCAAGCTAAATGAACCACCTCCTTCCCAGCTGCGAGCTACAGATCATGGAAGGAGAAACCAGCAGTGGTGGAAAAGGAGGTCATGAGAACCCAACAGGGAGGGCAACTGGTGTTACCAGCATGAGGTACCATACCCAGGAGACACAGGAAACATCAATAGATAAGAAGCTCCTTTAATTCCACCATTCACAGAGTCCCTGGTGCTCAAAAGTAACGTTGAGAAGGGAAAGACAAAATCCAAGAAGTAACACTTCCAGGAGTAACTGGATGCAATGAAATGGTCTACGCTATTCTGGATGACGTTAAGAGTCACTTGTAGCCTGGAAAATCTATGAAGGTATGTATCAAGTTCTGCTGCTGGTTTACAGGTAAAAAAACCCAAAACATATAAACAACAAATCCCCCTAACCTTGTAAGTAAGGCAGTGTAGCAGCAGAAATACCAGTCAAAGGCAGTAAAAAGAAAAAGCCGTTCAGTTTTAATTAAAAGAAAAACCTAAACATCCTACATTTGGATGGCTGTCAGACCAACATTCTCTGTCGCTACGATTTCCCCTACTAACAGCGTGCATCTGGTGAGCCTTAGCAAAGGGCAGCATTCTAGGAAGAGAAGGTGCTCTTTCCTTGATGCTCCTCTCTCTGCACAAACAAGTCCGCAGAAATTCTGGAGGCAAATGAATACAACTCCTCAAATGAATAGTGCATGCAATTCCAAGATACTGCACACACTAATGTAACTTCTTTAATAAAACATGGTCTCCAACAAAGCATCTGTAATAAAGATCAGACACCAAAAGATTCTTTTAATGTTTTCAAAAACAGTTTTAATCTTATACTTCTTGAGATGCGTTTCACTTTTCTAAAAATCTGGCCCTCTTCCAGATAGACTGGCTTAAAACAGCAGAAAAGAAACTCCACTGGCTTCAAAGCCGCTCCAGCTGCACGGCCCAGCTGGAGGGAGACAGAGGGCATTACTCCCCGTCCACTCCTTCAGGGGCTGGAAGAGTCCAGTCTCGTCCCTGACGGTTCGCTACGTGGAGGAGGAGGAGAGGAGACACAAAGTTCACAACCATCAGCAGGCCAGGCCAGGCGCCTGGGTGGGAGCCCTCCCTCAGCTACTGCTGTCCCCCAGATGCTGAGAAGCACGGCCGAAATCAGACATTCCGCTGCTGCTGGCTCTGCTGACGGGCTCCATCAGATCCCATAGACATCAGAAGGAGCCTGTCCCTTTACTTCATTAGCGCTTTAGTACCAGGCCCCCATGTAAGTAGGTGGAATTTTAATTAAAGAAAGAGAAAAAATGTTAATCTCATTATTAACCGTGAAGGGGAAAACCCACTAAGACGAAAGCCTTGTTTTCTAGGGGCACGAGAAGAATTTCTCTATGACTGGCACGTGCAGCGCTCTCCGCTGGTCTGTCCGTCCACCCTCCTCTTCAGGAACATTCGGTCACCGAGAGAGAGGTTTATTGTCTGGAAGGAGATAACGCCATGCTCCTGCCACTACCCTCGTCCTAAGCACCAGAAAAGCCAAGGCAAGAAGGCATGTGAACAATAAGCAACTGAATGCATTAAATCAGCAACATCATCCGAAGTACAGCATCCTCGTGACGGTCCTTGCACTGTTGCACTTACAGTAGGATTTCTAAAAAAGAATTATTTTTGCAAGGCACCTGCTGAAGCACATTACGCAGGCACACGATGGATAATAAATACACCAAGAAAAGAAAGTGCAGCTATGGCAAGTGATGACAATCCTGCTCACAGCTGAGGGAATCAAAGGAACACCACTGCAACATCTAAATATACGATTGTTCAGGTAACTGTATCATCATCAGGGTTGCCATTTGTGTTCTGCTGGCTGCTTACATATGCAATCAAAGTAGGCAACAAAACCAGTAGGAATCACTGATCTCAAGCCTTACTTCAAAACTGAAGTCTATTTTTTTTGTTAGGAAAGTGAAGAAAAATCCTCCACATCCAAACAATCTGGAGAAACTCATCCATTGGCTGATGGATGAGAAAAGAGTACCAGGCTAGAGAAAGAAATGTGAAGTATGTTGAACAAATTTTTGGGGACTATTCAAGCAATTTACGTTTTACTTCTCAGTCATGAAAGCTCTTATTCACCTGACTTGGAAGCTTTAAATAGTCCTCTGACCACCAGTGAAATGAAATGAAATATAGATTATAAAGTTTGTAAACTCTGGCCTCAGAGCTCCCTCTGAAATCAAAGAAAGTAAAGAGTGCATATTATCTCAGGAGCTTTGAAGTGTCCATTTGTGCCCTTGCTCTGCAGGTTTATCTCCTGTTGGCTTAAACCAAGTACAAAATTAGTCTCCACACTTAAATCTCCATCAATTTGTTAAAGCACAGGACCATCTCCTGCTCTCTATATCAGAAGTTTTGGATTCTTGGACTGCGGCTTAGATGCAATTGCTGTGAGAAGAGACTCTGATGCCCACGAAATGAAAAAAAAAGATTTGTCTGGAAAGCGGAATAACACCCAATTCATCAGAAAAGGTTCTGCACTGGCCAATGTCACCTAAGCCACCTTGTAAATAAAGTGGGTTTATTTATATTAAGCAAACATTAGATAACCTAGATTTTGTATCTGATGAGTTATTTCCCATATAAAGTTCAGTTTTAGGGGTTTTTTTTAAATGCTGTGGGAGGATGGACAAAAGTAAACATTTGTCAGTGCTCTTCTAACTTTATCGGCTATAACACAAAAGCACAGGGCAAGTATTCTATCCAAGAGCAGCAGCACACATTTTATCTAACCTACCTTGTTAATACCGTGCTGGATGTCTTTCTCTGGCAGTTCAGTATAGCATACGGCACTAAACTGGTAATACCCCAGGGTTTTTAGCCAGGACTAGAACTTCCTGTGTGCAGTTCAACACTACTTAAGTTAGAAGTCTTAATTCTTTTTCAAAATTTAATTATGTTCTCTAAACAGTGAGCTGAGAATTCATGCTTGGTGGTTAATGCCACTTGACCACAGCGAAAAGAATACATGAATTTTATATCGTTTCATCACTGCATCTGGTTCAGCAAAATTAATCCAAACCTTCCCAGAAGCCTAAAGCCTGCCATTTCCAGCAGACATCTGAAACTTAACAATATTCTTGTGTAATAGATGGGATGAGTTATGTCCTAAGTGGGTGTGCAGTTTGATACTGTACCAATATATTTTTTCCATCAATGGCCACTGCCATCTGCACAGAAACAAAGGTTTCAAAGAAATAAATGTTATCACCAGACGTCATCCCCTGGGACGCCGCCCCAGGAATTGTTTTCCTCTTGCAATGTGGAAAGTTGCTCAGTGTGCGGCATCTCTGGGAGTGTTGTGGACAGCATGTTCTCTCGTTAATTTGACAAACATATTTAATAAATGACAGGATCTGCATTTGATTGCTAAAATACACCTCTCACCTTCTTCTCCTTGGGTACACACGGAGGGCGTCTATTAGAGCCCGAAGTCATGACTTATGAACACAAGAGGATTCAGTTATGGCAACTGGAAGCATTTAAGAAAAGCCAAGATCAACTCTAAGAACAACATACTGGCAGTTGTGACTGTAGTGATTCTGTTACTGGTGCTTCAGACGGTTTTTGGAGCTACAGAGGAGAAAGAAGAGGTTCAAGAACTCTGGTTCTCACGTCCTGCAAATCCAAGAAGGCTCTTTCTGCATGCCCTCACATCTATCCTAGCCTCCAAAAAACTCAAGAGTAAGAGTTTAATTAACGGATAACTTACATGTATCTTTTTAGGACCATTAAAACTGCCTTAAAATGGATGAAGTCTCCTCCCACATGCTCAAGAGCCCAGCAGCTCACTCAAGTTTTGGGCACTGCAATGATGGGGGACAGGCCACCCTGGGAGCAGTGCTGCCTAGCCCCCTGCTACTTCGGGACCACGGCCCAGAAGACCCCACAGGAACCAGCACAAGCTTCCTCCTGGTCACAAACTTACTCCAGACTCGCAGCACACAGGGGGAGGGGAGAGATCTCTTTTTCACCCCTTGCTTCTCAACTTCTGCGAAGCACCTTCAAAATATTTTAAGCAAATATTAATCTAATTAGTGTTGAACTACACCAGCAGTCACCAGCTTTATTTGGGGTGTTCTAGTTATAGCTTAAAAAAAAAATAAATAAATGCTACTTGTCTAGCAGAGCTTTGCAGACTTGCATGGTTGACACAGCAGGACACACATGCAGTAAGAGCTGGTGCACATGTGCACCCATGTACCTGGAATGCCTTTGCAGGCCAATACCTCCCACTGCTCATACCAAACCCGCTTTCAGAACAACGCAAACCAACTGTACAACATGAATGTGAAATTGGAGTTCAAAGATCACATAACTATTTTATCCTGCCCATTTGCCCTAAGATGGATAACTTAGAATGGTTTGGGTTGGAAGGGACCTTACAGGTCATCTGGTTCCAACCCCCCTGCCATGAGCAGGGATACCTTCCACTAGACCAGGTTGCTCAGAGCTCCATCCAGCCTGGCCTTGAACTCTTCTAGAGAGGGGGCAGCCACAACAACTTACTGCCTTTCCCTTCCTCTTCTGCAATAAACAGCACAAAGTCCCTGACAAAATTAGATCCCGTGATTTATCATACACACAATGATTTTTCTAGTGGCACACCTACAGGTTGGCTGGATGACCTACATTATATGTGAACAGCAAAACCAAAGCCACAGGTTATCCCAAATGGATGCTAAGAAAGTCTCGACGCCTACCCCCCAATCATTGTGCTCTGTAATCTCCAGAAAACCCGCTTCAGGATTCCCGGTATGCGACTGGGAATAGCTTTCACACTCTCCCATTAGTACACGTTAAGTTCTACTGCAACCGCACCCGCAGAAGGGGATAATTAGGCTGCAAATCCAGCAAACTTCTGAAACTGTTTTTCTAGAAATAATAACAATACTGTCATTTTATGTCCCACTGATATCTCATTAATAGTAGAATAAGGAGAGGAGGAGCTTCTCAGTCTTCCTTTGCACTATCTATAGTACACCCCTCAAGCCCACAGTTTGCTGCCGGAGCAGAGCAGGAACTGGGGGCTCCCAGTTGTGGCCCAGGGAGCGAGACGGCAGTGCAGAACCCATGGGGACAGGGGTATGGATGGGCTGGGCCAACAACCGAGGGCAGCTGGTGGTGGCTCCTCATGTATTTGCATTTTCTGCTCTGAACACTGCCAGCGCTCACACCCCAGGCCCACCAGCATCACTGGGATGAGGTTCAGCCTAGCACACGCCAATGGAAGCCAGTGAGCGTGGGTTTGCACCAGCAGGCTGCTGGCTGGCAGCGCGGCTGGCCACCAGTAGCAAAGGATGGGCCAGCCTGCAGCAGCCTTGCATCTGCACCCCCCTTTTCTGGGGGCACACCTGTGCCCACCCTGAGACCTCGACCAGCCCGCATGTTTGGACACGGCGGTCCCCCTTCGGCACCAGGACATGGAAATCCACGAGAAAAGCTCTTGGTGAAACTTTGCAGTTAACAATCTCAGCTCTAACTGTTTTCAGCAAAAACTGTGGAGGAACAAACATAGAAAGGATAATTCCCGCACCTTTTTTTTTAGTACGCAACTCATTCTTTGGCTTGAGTAATACCACAGGGTGAATGACTACTTGTAACAGAAATGCTGCAATATAGATGCTACAATTCCATACCTTTTTTTTTAATGAGAGCTCAGAAATGCAATTTAAACTTCCAAACAACTCACTGGCTCTATAGAAAGAGAAAGAAGAACTAGGAGCCTTTAAAGGTTTGACTTGCCAAATAGTCTTTTCAAGGGGCAAACCAAGTCCAGCAATAAACATCAGCATTTCAGAAGAGTTGAAACTGCAGCTCTGCAAAGACTCTGATGTAGCATAAAGGAGTGGAGTGGATCTTTTCTTTCACATATGTCACAGAAGAGATTTCTTTCCAGTGCGAATTCAAGTGGTAAACACAGGGGTAGCTTACACTATAATGTACTTACTTGACGTTACTGTAAATGTCTCATGCCCATAGGTGTTCCACTGTGCTATAATTTGCTCTATAATGTAGTATTACCTCAACAAAATAACACCCTCCAATTTTATTTTTAAAGTTAAAAAGACCTGGCAATTCACTTCGAAACGGCACTGAAATTTTCTGCATTTGATGTGAGCAACCACATACGCGCGCGAGCTGCCCACTGCCTGGGAACTGCCTTGGGAAGGGAGTAACCTTGCCAAGGACCTGCCCACCAGAAGGTGAGCATCCGCCGCTGGCCAAGGCCCATGATCTCAGCATGTTAAGAGATCAAATGGACAATGAGAAAATAAATATAATAAGGTTATTGATGTCAGATTTTAAGCCCCACTTCTGAAAAAGAAACCTAGAGGCTTTTCTCGGTATTGTATAAGATACTGTATATGATGCTGCATACCACACTCCCTTGACCTTCAGAGCCAAACCTGCCTGCTGTGTTGTCTGGAAGAAGGAAGGACTGAGGGCTAACTAGCTTCAAATCACTTCTGACTCGGTCTTTGCCTGCTCAAATCCATGCGTCCTGCCAGGTTGATAAATGGAGTCTGAAGAGAAGCTGGCAAAATAATTGCTTACTTTTTCCCTCCAACCAGTGCCACTATGGCACAGTCCACATCAGCTGTTTTCCCAATGCACTACCACTTCCGAGCATCAGAAACACTTGAATGATAGCTTCTAAGCAAATCCAACCCCCAGAACACCAAACCACCCTTTGGGGTTTACCAACCACCGCCTAATCTAAACTTATCACCATATTGCCAGCACGCTTCAAAGTAGAGGAAAGAAGGAAAAGATAAGGGCTTCTGCAATGATTAATACAGAAGTGCTCTTATCTGATTCTCCCGTGCTTGAGATATACCCAAGAAAAACAAGCATTTAGTATCTATAACTTCTGGGCAGCCCTAATGGGGAAGACTTCTTCAGCCGACGGCATACCAGATCACCAGTGTTGCTGGATGAAGGCATGCACGTAACGCTTCGGGGGTCTCTCGTGCGGGTGAGTCCCCGCAGCTCAGCCGAGAAGATGAACGGGATGCTTTACTGCCATAGGTTTTTTTTCCTGTTGTCATTGTTGTCTTTAGGGGGTGGGAAAAAAGTTTCCAGATGAAAATATGCGTGAGCGTAATGGAAATGACATGCAGGCAACAGCTTCCCTCCCCCATTTGGCCGTCAAATGGAGCTCAGGCTCAAGCCCAGCAAACGGCATGGGGGGGTGAGGGGGAAGGCTCGAGTGGGCAGGGGAAGCAGTGAAAGCCTAAATAAACTTTGACCATTAGATAACAGGGCTATTATTGCTCTGTAAGACTTCCTGAATGGCCTAGAAAAAACAGAGACAGTTCTTGTTCCTGCCTGAAGGAAAGGAAACGAAAGGGTGAGGGCTCAGTATGCCGACTGAAAACTTTGGCTGTTTCCTTCCTTCTCTTTTTTTTTTTTCATTCTTTTTTCATTTGTTCTTTTTTTCCCCCTACTTAAAAATCACGCTGTCTACTTAGCCAAAGCCAGGAGGACCCTCTTTCCATGCAAAACCCCACCCCTCCAAATCTCCACTGCGGGATATGAAATGCACAAGTTTCTCCCCTGCTCAGTATATCGACTGAAAACTCTGGTTATTTGCCTCCTTTCTTCCTTCCTTTTTTTTTTTTTTTCATTGTTCTTTTTTTTTTTTTCCTACTTAAAAACCACACTGTCTACTTAGCCAAAGCCAGGAGGACCCTCTTTCCATGCAAAACCCACACCCCTCCAAGTCTCCACTGCGGGATGTGCTACAGAGAAGTTTCGCTCCGTCGCGGGGCGCAGGCTGCCTGGGCAGCGCGGCGACACACCCCGGCAGTCAGCAGCCCCGGCTCCCCGGCAGCACCCCTGCGCCAGGGAAGCGGTGACAAGAGCAAGCAGGGCAAAGATAGAAGCATCCCCCAGAACTGAAAGAACTCAAAGGTAAAAACAGGAGGAAAGGAAATGTCTTTTTGAAGAAACATACTCATTTTTAACAGTAGGCCATTAAAAACGTGCATGCTTTAGGAACGTTCCGCTTTTATACTTGAAACAACCGTCTGGCAAGTGCCCCTTCCCATATCTTTCCCCTTCCCTCCAATACATCATCCCTGCACAAAGCCATTCCATTCTCTCAGAACTTCAGAAAGGTTTTTGCTCACTTCAGTCACCTCAGTCAAGGACATTCACTGTTGTTAACGGTGCATGTGACATACATGCGTTTTTGATTGCACGTATGATATTGTTGGTGCACTAAAGCTGTTAGACTCATTAAGAAAGCATCTACACCAGTGATGGCTAATCACAGTTCCTCAGGCTCAAACCAGATGCTCCAGACTGTCACGGAAACACTAATTTGTGCTGCTCATATTCACTGTTCTCTTTTAAGGTGAAAGCAGTGAGAAATAGATTACTTGACGCGCATTTGGAAGACAGTGCGTCTTAGATCTGGAGTCCAGCTGATCTTCCTCTCCCAAACCATGACAAATGTCTCCTTTCCTCTCCACCTCCTCCTGGTCCGCCAAGCGCTCCCCACCTGCTGTGAGCTCCCACTCCGGTTGCTTAGCTTGCTCCACCTACACAAACGTTGCAACTAGGAGCACCTCACCATGCTGCATCTCGGGTGATGCTACTCACTTCTCCAAACCTGCTCACCAGCTTTTGTACCAAATTGCAACTTTCTGCCTAGCGCCCTCCGCTAGTGCAGTCAGACGACGCTCGTATCTTCCACTTCTTTCCACATTCCTTGCCGTGCTCATGCTCTTGTCTCAACCACCCACTTACGTCGAAGTTTTCAGTTCTTCCCCAGCTCCCCACTGCTCTGTCCTTTCTTTACAGGCATCTCCCATTCCTTCCACACTAAGCCACTTTGTGGCCTTTCTTCTTGCAGCATTTGATATGAAATCCCACTGAGAGCAACCACCTCTTCGGCAGAGGAAGGGTGGGCTGGATCTGTGCAGGACTCCTCCCCACCCTAACACGCGCTGCTCAGTTTTGAGCAGCATCAGGCTGGTCGGTGCCGACTGCTGAACAGGAAAGTCAAACTGGAAGGTACTGGTCCGTAACTGGAGCTAAGGGGACAGCCTCTACGGACTGAGACTGGAACAGGCTGCCCAGGGAGGTTGTGGAGTCTCCTTCTCTGGAGATATTCAAGACCCGCCTGCACAAGGTCCTGTGCAGCCTGCTCTGGGTGACCCTGCTTTGGGAGGGGGTTGGACTGGGTGACCCACAGAGGTCCCTTCCAACCCCGACCATTCTATGATTCTGTGATCTCTGTGCGCTCAGAACTGAACAGCAAATGTGTGGCTAACACAGACACGAACATTACAAATGAAAAAAGATCAGACAAAAAGAAAAGACCAAACCCTTCAATGCCCCAGTTTTGGTCCAATGGCCTCATCTATTGCTGCTCACTTGAGCAGGGAGTATGCTTAAAAAACTGAACCACAGAGGAAGGGAACGAAGCTCCACACCCAGGAGACCACATGAAGGCACCGGGAAGGGAAGAGAGAGAGGGAGAGAGAGAAAAAGAGTGGGAAGAGCAGCTTGCTGAAATGTGAAACTGAGCTTGTGGCAGACTAGGTGAAAACCATGCTTAAACCAATTTCTGGTGCAAATAATGGTGATTAAATTTTTCATAACTCCCTTCTGATATTCCCCCAAATTGTTCCTCCTAAAATACCTGCCCCTGGATGGGAAAAAGAAAAAACTGAGTGAAAGCAAATTTTGCACTCGTATTTTAGTAAGCCCCCAACATAAAACATTCACCAGCTGTGAGCTCATCCAAAACCTTAAGAGGTAGAACAGTCATTCTGCAGGACTGGAAAAAGTGATGTTAGTTTACTTTTAAGTGACTTAAAGAAAAGTCTAAGCTTCTTTCCTCCAGTTTCAGCATCCTCCTAGGAAGACTGTAGAGTCAGTTCGGGAGCCCTTGTGATCATACACAATTTTTTTTCTGGTTGGTGACTGTTTAATTTTTTTGTTCCCAGAAAGGCTATCATTAAATAAACAACAGGGTTCACGTACGAAAAGACGGACATCTTTCCAGCCTGCACAAAGACAAATCAACTCCAAAAGCTTCTAAAATGAGCAACTGAACAAGAGACGAGGACGGTGTCGGATATGACTCAGGGTCTGACACACTCCTCCAAGTCTTAATGACTGACCTCAACATGGCGCTCAACGGGGAGAACAAACCTTGCCAGAAAAAAACAAAGCCATTACATGCAAAATAGGTGAGGAAAGAACGGAAGCCCAGGCTTGCTGGTGAGATGCCCTGTCACTGCATCCCGTAGGTTTGAATCCAGCCTCAACACGGCCTGTGGTTTGGAAGACCTCGTAGGGTACCTACAACGAGGCAGTTGGCCAACACGCTGCAGACCTCTGGTGGGGGTAAAACAGAGGAGCCAGAGGTGCTTGGGTGAGCTGCAGGACATGGACTGGCATCTAGCGATTGGCACTTTGCTGCAGAGACACAGAATCACAGAATGTGAGGGGTTGGAAGGGACCTCTGTGGGTCATCCAGTCCAATCCCCCTGCCGAACCAGGGTCACCTACAGCAGGCTGCACAGGACCTTGTCCAGGCGGGTCTTGAATATCTCCAGAGAAGGAGACTCCACAACCTCCCTGGGCAGCCTGTGCCAGGGCTCCGTCA
>Ga0065711_1034677_pt1 | contig 23391 bp, 17 predicted proteins | sample Hoacrofraction12_FD_59098 | JGI IMG/M metagenome (GOLD analysis project Ga0065711, IMG submission 59098) | Hoatzin crop microbial communities from Cojedes, Venezuela - Epithelial fraction 12 v2 (version 2) | ecosystem: Host-associated > Birds > Digestive system > Esophagus > Crop | place...
GACCTATACATCATGCCATAAGGGGAGCAAATCTTCATACTCTTGCCTGATTTGGTGAGTCCCCCTTCCAGATAATCGCATATATATATTTCTCTATTTGCATGAACCATCTTGTATGGCCCCGACATTGCTACCCATACAGAATCTTCCGGCATGAACTTTTCACCTTCAAAAACTTCAAATGGATATTTTCTAAGTATATCCGTATAATATACTTCTGCCTTATCACCTAGGAGATTATCATTTATTCTCTTATTTACAAAAGTATCGATAGCATCATCTTCTTTATATTTTCCTGTATTGACCACGCCCTTGCTATCTACTCGAAGGAAGCTAAATCCGCAAATATCTTTATTATCTTTAAATCTATCATCATATTCTTTAATTGTAGATACGGCACTTTCCGTAAGACTATCATCACTATCAACTATAAATGTTAGTGGCGTATGTATTTTCTCAATACCAAAATTTAGAGCCGTATGCTTGCCTGCATTTTCCTTGCGATAATACTCTATCGCAATTTTATCATCTTGTATAAAGCTATTTATAAGCTTCTCTGTATCATCACTGCTGCCATCATCAACAACCATCCACACAAAGTCATTACTTGTTTGTTTGCATAGCGACTCATACAATTTGGTAAGAGTATGTGCCCTGTTGTAACTTGGCGTAAGGATTGTTACAGTCTTGCTATCTTCATTACGCCTATCCTCATCATTACTTATTCTATTTTGATTATTTTCGTAATAATCCTTACAAAGTTCTTTTCTAACATCAACCATAACATTTCACCATGATTTATATCTTTTGCATATTCTCAGAAGTGATATCATCCCCAAAAAGATATATGTAAATAAACTAATTTGTACCATTTTTAAAACTCATCACAAAACCTCAAACCATTTTGAAATTATAACCTGCATGCTATAATCCTTTATTCTATTGGAATCTTTTTCTCTGTAGTTTGCCATGAGCTTCTCATCCGTCGCCATTTTAACGATAGCATCCGCCAAAATTTCTTCGTTTTTTGCCGCATCTATATGCACGCCTTTATTTAATTTAAGACTTAGCGGCGTATCTTCACATGTAGGAACGAGTATCCCGTACTCAGCTATATCTACATCACTTGTCACTTCGTCATAACTTGTGGACGGTGCCAAAATCTCTCTTGCTCCGCACTCTGTAGATATGCAAGGAAGACCACACTGCATAGCTTCAAGGAGCACATTTGGCATGCCTTCGGTATTTGACGATAGTACGAATATATCTGCAAGTTCCATATAGTCACCGGGATTCTTCTTATTTCCGCATAGCATGACTTTATCAGCCAAACCACGTTCGTTTATCAGATTTTGTAAATATTCTCGCCTTGGCCCATCACCCAGAATTACAAGTTTTAGCTTCTGTCTTTCTTTATTTTTTACATTTTTATTTTCGATATCTTTAATTTCATTATCTCTGCTATTTGCGCCATCTCCGGTAATCGCATCCATCTTTCTAAGAGCCATATCAAATGCTCTTATCAAATGCTCCTGCCCTTTTTCATCCGCAAGTCTTCCAACATTTATTATCGTTTTAGAATCCTTTATAAACTCTACTACATCACTGTCAACACTTCTGCCTTTTTTTATATCCGGCGCAGCATTAGGAATTGTTGTAACTTTCCTCTCATCTATCCCAAAGAAATCAATCACGTCTCCTCTGACAGTATCTGATACAGCAACGATATGGTCACATCTTTTATAGCTTGTTTTTACATAAATCTTCTTGAATATGTTGTGGGTAAAAAGCGACTCGATATTTCTAACAGATACTATCTGCCTCTCACCTACGCCAGATAGTACATTTATGATGTCCGCTCCCGGGAGAAAAGATATACAAACATCAATCTTGTATCTCTTCTTGATATTCCTCATCTCTCTTATCTGCCTTAGAACATTAATAGCCTTTACGAACTTGTTATCATCTCTTCTCGATTTATGCTTCATCACGATGACATTTGAAAGCGATTTTCTAACTTCCGGATCGTCATATACAACGCATATGAAAGATTCTATGTCTTCCACATTTTCATTTATATATGTAGAAAGACTCCTGACAGCTTTCTCTGCTCCACCGTGATTTAGATTATGGGTAAAAAACATTACTCTTTTTTTATTTTCCAACAAGAATCCTAAGTCCTTTCTTATTTACCAAAATAGATATCAGATGTATAGATATCATAAGCAGTACAAAATTCAATAGCTTAATTATTACAGATACGTTTATAAAGCTTCCAAGAATGAAGTTAAAAAGCTGAATAAGACTAATGTTAAGGCATAGATAACATATGGAATTTCTGCCTATATATCTCATTTCTGATAAAATAGCGTCACAAATTTTCCCATTCATCTTCTCATCAGCTACTTTGCAAAGATTCATGATAGATACAATCGAAAGAATAGCATTTATCCAAAAAAGGATGATATTTCCGTATGTTCCTGTTCTCATATTTACTTCACTGTTTAAAAATATCAAAACAGTTGTAACTACTAAAAGTAATAGTGATTTGATAAATCCCAAATCAAATACCTTATCTGATAACTTTGCCTTTAATATAACAGCCATATGTATGAAGCCGCATCCAACAAGAGCCGCATCAAGTGCCCACGGAAGTCTAAATGGCAGTAATAATACTGCTATATGCCCTATCAAAACCACAATCACTACCATAGCCGAAAGTATCACATCATCTTTTGAAATCTTTCTAAGTAAAAAATATATAATCTCAGCCAAGAAAAGTGCTGTCAAAAACCATGTACCCACAAGAGGCACGTTTGTCGTATTTTCAAAGAACATATGATAAAGGCCCTCGATAGGCGTTATATCGTCCGCACTTCTTATAAAAAGCCATATGACAAAATGTATCATGCTCCACAAAAAGTAAGGTACAATAAGTGTTTTTATTTTCTTTTTCAAGAAAGGTATAAACTCTGTATCTTTCCAGAAAAAACCGGTTATAAAGAAGAACATCGGCATATGAAAAGCATGCATAAAAAAGCTAAAATCTCCCCAAAATCCAATGTGTCCTTCTATCATACACAGTATTCCAACTGCTCTGAATATATCAATATAATCTACTCTTTTCATACATTTCTTCCTTCATTCGCTTATATCTTACATCCGGATCTTCCAGAACCGAATCTGTAACAGTCTTTGTATATAAGATTGTAATTATAAGCATGCTGATTAAATATACCCACACAAATACACTGATGATTTCTCTATAGTACTCTGTTGTTATGATTTCGCCGTCAAATGCCTGCATAGGATCTTCTTCATTTAGATAGTTAAGTACCCATATATCGGGATCATCTTCCATAACTTTTATCTCTTCTTCTGAGTAAAAAAGACTTTCGTGGTCTTCTGCGCTGCACATCCACTGCCTCGCAACGACAAGGCTTGGCATATGCACGTTAAATGCAAATATAACTGCCGCAATCGCAGCTATTATGAATGAAAAGATATGGATTCTTGATTCAAAGTCCTCATATGCTATGCGCATCTTTTTTCGAGGAAGTTCAAGATTCATATGAGGGACTTCGATATATCTGTCGAATCCTTTCCACTCATAATCATTTATTTCTTTGTTTATCGCATCAATTTGCGGTTCACTTGTATATATTATAATGTCTTTTCCGCTTTCTTCCTTTATACGCTTTCTGACTACGCTCTCGTTATTATTTGCTTTTTCAATCCTTTTATCTTGTATATATTTCCATAAATAAAAACCTATAACTATGAGCGATACGTTCTTAAACGAATTATTAAACATAAAAGGCTCAGCCATTCCGGCAACTACTATGCTAAGTACCCCCGCAAGTTCAAGAGGCGCCGATTCATCGCCACTTGCAAAGGCATCCACAAGTCTATTTATACCAAAAAGATACAAAATCATAAACATACAAAAAGCTATAAGGCCGCCTTGCATTAGAAGATTTACATATGAGCAGTCAAGTGTATATGTATGATATAATCCCAAGAACTCTTGTCCGAAAAGACTCTGACTATAGTTTGTCATAAAATATTTCGAAAGAGATAGTCTTGTATTAAGCGCCTGATTTACTACTTCGTATACTCTTCCTTTTAAAAGGAGCGGGCCTGCAACAGATACTATAACCGCTATAGGAAATACCATCTGTATGAGCACCTTCTCAAACTTTGTAACTGCAAAAGGTATGCTGTTTCTAAATCCAAAATAAAGAGCAAATATTACGAAAGCCGCATAAAATATCATTCCCGTTATACTTACAGAATAAAGGAATATATAAAATGCTCCAAGGCTCGCCACAAAGAGCCACTTTATAAGCTTTTTGCCCTTTGGCCTAAATCCTGCAAATACGCTTATAACGATAATCATGTATACAACTTGGAGTGCGTTTGGATGTGAATATCCAAGAGCCCATCTTATAACATAGCCAATTCCCAGCTTTGAATGTATGACAAAGTCTCTTTCGCGAAGCCACAAAAGCTGAGTTACAACCTGAAATACAAAGAATACTATCCAGCAAAGGGATGTGAATTTGTAAGCCTTTGTCTTGTCGATATTTTTCATGGCAAGAACTATGAATATTGATATCAGTACGCCTTGATTTCCGCCAAGTCTCCAGCAAAGGAGAGCTACAATTAGTGATGGAATTATAATATAAAGTTCTATCTTGCTATGCTCTTCTATGAAGAGTTTGGCGATTACAAATACACATCCAAGAAGAAGCGCCGCTCTATAGGTATTCGTATCATCCAGATATCCGAGTCCCTTGACCATTATCATCATCAGCAAATACATATAAAAAAGCAAACCGGTGATTTTCATTCCCGGCCTGCCTTTATTTTCTTTGGAGTTATTTGTCACTGAATACTTCTGCATGTGTTCGTACCTCTGCTTTTCCATGACCTATTTCATAGATGATATCAGCATTTTTGATTGTCGAAAGTCTGTGGGCTATGATGATCATCGTCTTTTGACCATGAAGTCTGTCTATTGCATTCATAACTGCTGCCTCTGTCTCATTATCAAGAGCAGATGTCGCTTCATCAAGTACCAATACTTCCGGATTATGATAAAGAGCTCTCGCAATACCGATTCTTTGTCTCTGTCCGCCCGATAGTCTGACACCTCTGTCACCAACAAATGTATCAAGGCCGTCCGGAAGCGTATCAACAAATTCATCTAGCTTAGCATCTTCCATTGCTTTTTTTATAGCATCTTCATCAATTTTCTCAGGTTCAATACCAAATGCGATATTATTCCTAATCGTATCATCAGAAAGATATATTACCTGCGGAATGTAACCTATATTGTGCTGCCAAGTTTTGAGATTTTCTTCTATATTCAAATCATCCGCAAATATCTTTCCTCTTTGAGGTGTTAAGAGTCCCAGTACTATATCTGCAAGAGTTGTCTTACCTGCTCCTGAGCTTCCTATAAGAGCGATAGTCTTACCTTTTGGTATAGTAACAGACACATCCTCTATTACATTTTCATCACTATCGGGATAATGATAGCTTACATTCTTTAGTTCGATGCCTTTTTGCATTTTGAAGTTTTCATCGAATTCTTTTGATATATTTTTTTCATCAAATTCTTCGATGCCCTTCAAATCATTATAGATTAGGTCGAGTGATGCCGCAGAATACATGATATTTGTATAGTGCTCATTGATTCTTCCAACCGATGGCAAAAGCCTAAATGCTGCAACCGAGAACACTGCAAGCTGTGATACAAAGTTGACCAAATCTTTTTGACCAAAATTTATTTTTACGATTATTCCAAGAAGCATACCTGATATGCAGGCAGCTTCAATCATATACTTTGGCGCAATACCGGTAAGTCTTGCTTTTCTTAAAATTGATGTATATTTGCCAAATACTCCCGAATACTCATCTATGAAGAACTCTTCTCTGTTCAAAACCTTCACTTCCTTGATTCCGCCAAGAGCCTGGTTCATTGTTTGATAGAGCGTTCCCTTATATTTTTGGCCTTTTAATCCATTATCTATAGTAGCCTTTCTTGATAGTTTTCTGAAAAAGACCATGAGAACAAAAAGTATAACCGCAATGATAACAGTTATAGACTTACTAACTTTAAATAGATATGCGATAAGTACAAGGCTTACAACAGCTTCTGCAATCAGCTGTAGTACATGTATTATTCCCTTTGTAAAAAGATCTGTATCTTCCTGAAGACTTCTTTGAAGAACAGCTATATTTGTATTTAAGTGAAATGTATAAGGCTCATGAATATATGTTTTTAAGAGCCTAACCGATATTCTTTTTTGCATACCGTATGAATAGCGGTATATAGCATCATTTTCTACAATTAAAAATACATTTTTTACTATATAAATAAGGATTATAAAAGCGGCTAGAAATGTCAAAAAATGCATATCGGAATCAAAGCCAAATTCATTGTAAATGAGACTTAACCACTTATTTTCATGAATTGCGCTTGTATCCATAATAATTTCAATAAAAGGCATAAAAAGCGTAACGCCCAAAAGCTCAAATATACTTCCTATAACAATCATTACGAATATCGCGCAAAGCTTTGCTTTTTCTTTTTTGGAAATAATATAGTTTAATTTTTCTAACATAATTCCTCGCTTTTTTAATATCTATTTATATATCATAAATTTTAAGTGTTTTTTGCCACACTTATACAGTTTAAGCATCTTTTTTGCTACACTTATATGCCGTAAAGTTTAAGAGTCTTTTCTACTACGCTATCCCAGCTGTATTTGTTGCAAATAAATTCAGATGATTTATCTTTATACTCGGCCACAACTTCAGGATGCTCCAGTAAATAATTCATCTTATCTCTCAAATCAGATACATCACCTTTTTTGAAGCTGACAGCCATATCTTCAACAACTTCCGTATTCTCATCTATATCACTTACGATGCAGCAGTTGCCATAGCTCATAGCTTCAAGAAGGCTAATCGACATACCTTCTACATCGCTTGGCAGAGCAAAAGCATACGCATTCGACAATATCTCTTCAAGCAATTCGCCCTGCAAAAAGCCCGTCATTATTATCCTGTCATCTTTTTTTGAAAGCTCTATGATTTCATCCATATACTCTTTGGCATTACTAAAGCCTCCGACTATAACAAGTTTCATATCTGTATCCATGCCTTCAAGAGCCTTGATTATATAATGAATACCCTTTTCCGGAACTATTCTGCATAGGGTAAAAATATAATCATTTCCCTTCAATCCATATTTTTCGGTTATGAGCTTTGGTGCCTTTTTAACAGGTTTATCAATTCCATTCGGGATAAAATGTGTATCTCTGTTATATTTTTCTTTGAAATATTCCTGCACATTTTTTGATAATACAATTACTTCATCTGCATATTTTGCGGCAAACTTTTCACCTGTTTGAAGCATCTTGGTTGCAAATCCGCCCCATTTTGCTCTCTGCCAGTCGAGCCCGTGTATGGTTGCAACTGTATGTATACCCAGAAGCTTTGGAAGCCATATCATAAGGCATGGGCCTTCCGCATGGAAATGTATGCAGTCATAGCCACCGAATATAGCTTTTATTGTAGCAAAAAAAGAATATACAATAGCATTAAGTTTCCCGTTCTTAAAGGTAGGCACTATTATAATTCTGATTCCATCTTTATAATTTCCTTTTTTGCCTTTTATATGGTCGTAATCTTTTCTTGTTTTGTGGTATCCTGCTCTATTATAACAATCAACGTCTATTCCAATTTTCCTTAGTCTTGTTGCAAGTTCCCATACAACTATCTCAACGCCGCCTTCTCTGGACGGCACTATCTTTTGACCAATCATGGCTATATGTTTATTTTTCTTCATAATTTATCCACCTTAACCTTTTACACTATACACGTATTTTGAGGCCATGGCAAGGCTAGCCAAATCTCTTGTCAGTTTCTTTGCCTTACCATAAAGGAAGGGGGTAAACATGAGTTTTATGATATGCTTTTTTGAAGCATTCTTTACCTTTTTGTTCTTTGCATATTCATCTGATGATGCCCCACCTATGTGAATAAAAGGCTTTGTGTTTACATGCATAGTGCAAAGATTCGCACAGTTTAAAAGAAGAATAGTCGCATATTCTTCGCTATACAAAAATGTCTTTGGAAACATACCATCATAGGCCTTAAAATAATCCGGTGTCAGCATATTCGCACATCCCGTAACTATATAAAAATCTTTATGTATATTGTATGAATTATCTTCTTTAAAATTATGTTTTTTAACTTCTTTTTTATTTTTTAGGCTCGCCTTTTTCTTTTTATATCCAACAAACATAAACGTTTTTAGCATGCGAAGTCTTAGAAGCTTTTTCTTAAAATATGCATGTACCGCTTCGCTATAGTCTGTGTTTCTGACATTTTGATTTACAAGTCCTATATTAACTTTTGGATTTTCTTCTTTTGCTCTCATATGAGAAAAGACCATGCTAGCTAGTACATCGTCTCTATCAAATAATATGTCTGAGTTTGACAAAAAGATATATTCATATCCTTCATCGCGAAGTCTTTTTATACCTATATTATTTCCCTTTGCAAATCCGACATTTTCTTTAACTTCTATAACTTCAACTTTTGGCTCGTTCTCATATTTTTTATGTAGTTCATAAGCCGACTCATTTCCCGAACCATTATCAACTACTACGATTTTGAAATCTATATTTTTTTGCAAAAGAATACTGTCAACGCACTTAAACGTTTCTGTATAATTTTTGTAATTTAGTACTACAACTCCAACTTTCATGTGACAATCCTTATACGTTCATTAGATAATAAATTCATAAGAGCATCTTTGTAAGATTTGAAATTATTGTTTTGACTTGCATAATCATAAGCGTTTTGCGCAAGGCGCCTAACCTTTTCTTCATCGCCTTCTAATCTTTCTATTATATCTGCAAGACTATCTGCATCATCGTATCTGTATGTGTATCCGGCGTTTGCCTCTTCTATCAAAAATGCAAGACCGCAAGTCTTGGTACACACAACTCCCATACCATTTGCCATGGCTTCAAGTATAACCATACCCGCTGATTCAGACTTACTTGTCAAAAGAAGTAAATCATACTTACTATATATATCTTTCATCTCATCATATGGCACATCTCTTAGAAGCTCTATTTTATCTTCTATACCATATTCAATAGCCTTTTGCTTTAAGCTATTCATATAATCTTCTTCATCTTTTGTTTTGCACTGTCCGATGATTGTAAGCTTTATCTTGGCATCCTTTGGAAGTTTCCTAATAGCTTCCAAAGCACCAAAATGATACTTATAGTCTCTGTATTTACCGATATCAAGGATATTTAGCACACCATCTTCGAGGTATTTTTCGTGAATAGTATCTTTTTTATCTCTTACAGGATATACGAGTGGCACATAATACATATGCTCATCGGCGACTTCTCTATTTTCTTCCGCTGACATATATTTTACAGGTGTATATTTTATTCTTGGAAGAATGTTTGACTTTATCTTTTCACGTAATGATTTATCACGTATTTTGGATAAATATGGTTCTTGCACATACAATATAACGCCCTTAATCCCGCACATTTTGCAGCATAAAGATATTACTCTCGACACTCTTCCGCGCTCTCTTGTTATTACAACATCAGGCTTTTCACTCAAAAATTCTTTGATTATCCAAATGAAAGATGGTATAAACTTCTTCATATTGGAAGATTCAAGGTCAGATCCTTTTAGAGTCTTTTTTCTGATAAAAGAAGTAATCTTTGTAATAAGCGATTTGTGCATCATTACAGGTGTTAAAATATCATGGTCTTCAATAACTCCGACATACTGTGCCCAAAATATAACTTCATTGCCTTCTTTTTGAAGACCCTCTACTATCGGTATTTGATTTGTATGATAACGCGGTGCTGCAAAAATTATTTTCATGTAGGTTAATTCCTGTTAATTTTTTATATATATTTCCAATTTCTACTATGTTTTTTACTATGTATTTTATTCGCATGTACCTATGCTTTTAGCTACTTCACTGATGTACTTATCAAATCCGGCCTCTCTATTTGCATCAAGGCCTATTATATCTCTCTTTGGATGTTTGGAACCCTTGCCATCAGCTTTTTCCAAAAACCACTCATATTCCATATCGAGATTTCCTATATCTATTGCTCTGTAGCCTTGCTCGAACAAATCAAGTACAAGGGGCTTTGCCGCAGCACCAAGCGATATGAGAAAGAGCTTATCTTTCGGTTCTTCAAGGCAAGCTTTCTTTATCTCAGGCAGACTATCATATGCATTGTGCGACGGGCAAAGAATACGCTCTATGCTTCTTGCACTATCGAGTAGATTGTTCGTTACGCCGTTATGACTGGCATAACCTTCCACAACAACTAAATCTTTGTCTTTCCATATGCTTCTTATCTTTTCAAACCATTCCCCGCATCTTGATTTATCCTTAAATACATAATATGCCCTTGAGAATTCCGTATTATAATATTTCTTATTTTTCTTACTATACTTCTTGTACACTTTTCGAAATACCAGAAGGTGATCTTTCCAAAATCTTCTTGCCTGCGGAACCATGTATGACAAAGAGTTAAATATATCCTGATAAGTTATCATGAGCTTATCATCATCTGTTTTGAGAACCCTTATTAGGTCATCTCGAAGCTTTTCATTATACTTTTGCGTGGCAGTTTTTTTGCCGCGCAGCATGATAATTTCGCCATCTCCGAATCTAACAAGACTTTTATCGGTATTTATGAGTTCATCTATAGTCTCATCCATGGATGCCACATCGATTTTAGTTCTGAACATTGGTATCCTATGAAAAAAATAACTCACATCCGCAAGAACTTTTTTTATAGCTTCTTTCATTTATCTCTCCGAGTGTTTAATTTTTGCCTTTATAAATCTCTTCTATTTTTTCTACGTATTCATCTATATTCATGAACTTAAGCAGAGATTTATTTTCCGATATCTTCGCACAAGCCGCCTTATATTTGGATATCAGCTCGTCATCATTCCAAAGTTTCCAAATCTTTTCTTCAAGCTGTATGTCATTTCCCGCTTCAAAGAGTTCGCCTGTTTCACCATCTATTATAAGTTCAGGTATTCCGCCAAGATTTGATGCTATTATCGGCGCGCCGTTTATCTCGGACTCCATAACGGAAAATGGTGCATTCTCATAACATTCTGACGGAAAAACAGTAAATCTTGAATGCCTTATAAGTTCATTTATATTTATTGAGTCTTGAAATCCTACATTTACTGCATTGCTTAGTGCGTTTACATCTGATTCGAACTCGCCCTTACCTGCAAAAACAAAGTCCACTTCGGGAAGGCGACTAGCAACGCTTATCATAGTCTTTATACCCTTTTCGATATCGTATCTTCCAAAATAAAGAACGTATGGAGTATTTTTAGATATTATATCTATAACTTTCTTATCAAGTCCGCTACGATTTTGAGCATTTTCTTCTATAGCATCTTTTTTCTTTGGCATATCCATAAAGTTTCTAAGCGTTATAGTTTTGCCCTTTATCCACTTATTGTGTGACACAATATCATTTATAAAATCACTTGGTGCAATGACTATGTCAATCTTACCATATGTATCCCTATGCCTGTAAAAATAGCTTTCAAATGCCGCAATTATGCTTTGAAGTCTTGAATTGTGTATGCATTTGTTTTTGATACAATTAATTGATTTACCGTCTATGCATCTTTGGCAAAGCTCACCGCTTGACGGTATTCTCATAAGGTGATCGGGGCATACAAGCTGGCTGTCATGAACTGTCATAACAATCTTTAGATTCTTATTTTTTTTATTTCTATAATCATCTATTTCATCAATGATTGATGGTGTCAGCTGGAAATTTATATTATTTAGATGCACAACATCAGGCTTAAAATCATCCAATACTTTTCTGATTTTCTTTTTCGCATCAAATGAATATATGATTTTAAATGGATAGGTTAGCTTTTTGATTTTCTTAGAAAATCCGCCATCCCCCTTAAAACTCATATCTTCGGTATAGTATCCCGCACTGTTAAATACTACGTTTCCCTCGTGCTGCATACCAAAGTATTCTACGCTATGACCTTTTTTTATAAGGGCATCTCCAAGTTTTAAAATATAAGTTTCGGAGCCGCCGTTTGGATATAAAAATTTATTTACAATTAAAACTCTCAAATCTATTCCTCTATCTTCTACCTACAAATTTTACTCCAGTTCCAAAAGTACTGTATCGTCGCTGACTGATATAGTATAAAAATCATTTTGGGTTACTATATCAAAATCACTTTCATAAAGTGTATCTGCACCAACAAGTTCATATGGCATATCCATATAGTTTAGAAAATAGTAGCTATACCAATGTCCCTCACCAAACATAGTAAACATAAGGCGATTTAACATATCGTAGCCTTCGGCTTCTCCTTCTATAACAGGAGCTATTCCAATATCTCCGCTTATAGCAATATATTCTTTTCCAAGAAGATCTTCATCTATAAGAGCGTCCGCTACAAGTTCCATACGCATAAGCGCATAGTCTTTTTGCGCGGCAAGTGCATTGCCATAGCTAAATGAAAATGTAAAAAAGCACCATGCAAGATATGCATATATAAACTTTATAATAAGTCTTCTTCTGCTCGATAGTTTAATAGCCATGAGCGATAGAAGTACGCAAAATCCGAACATATCTCTCGGATCATATGCATCTCTGTCAATGTACAAATATACTCCAAAGCAAAGAATACTTGAAGCAAGGAGCCCAGCGCATGTAATAATTGCCGCCTTCCATTTTTTTATAAATGCATTCTTGACTGTTACCGCAATATACAGCAAAACGAGAAGTGCTATAAGCAAAAGCCATAGCTTTTTGAAATCAGAAAATACCGTTCCAAAATATGTTACATATCTTTTAACCGCTTCTTTTGGGAGGCTGGTCAAGGGAAAAGCGCTTGCGCCTTCATTTTTTCTCATCAAAAAAATTGAAAAAAACAATATCCCTACCGCATAACTTATTACAGAATCCACTATTAGATTCCTTGTTTTTTTATTTATTCCAAGAAATTTCTCACCGGAAGATTCTGTTGTTTTCTTATATCCAAAGCTATCATCATTTACTATATTTTCAACGACAAGAAACACGACAATCATCGGATATATTCCGGATGATGCCTGATAAGATGTGCACATAAGTATTATGCAAATGATTGATATGATTATATATTTTTTTCGATTATTCTCTTTTAGATAAAGAAAAGGAATCAGACAAAAAAGATATGATAATGCCATATAAAGTGAATCATATTTGTATGAAATCATACCAAGAAAATATGGCGTAAGTCCTGCAAGTGACGCGGCAACAATATTCCATATCGTAATATCCCTATCTTTATAGAAAATCTTTATGGATAGTATTCCGCTTGCAGCCATAACTATACATGCAAGAATCTGCAAAAGTGGCGATATATCGGAAAGATACAAATCAGCATGTACTATCGTTGCAGCAATAGTCGTAAAATATCTGCTCCAATCAAGCCACCCATGATATCCTTCAAAGCTTCTGCCAAGATCGTCAAAATAATAGAAATTTGCCCTAAAAATAGCACTGAATGCCAAAATATACAGTACGCTAAGTGCTATTACGCTTTTTAAATCTTTTTTACTTATCTTAAATGCCATCAATGATTTCAGATATTTTTTTATATATTTTTTCATATTGAGGTATATTCCTTATTTTGATTTTTTTAGCATAGCAAGATAGATGAATCTAAGGTTAGTCACAAAATATCTCTTAAAAAGTCTGCCGGGATTTTGCATAAGTCTGTAAAGCCATTCAAGACTAAGCATCTGCATCCATTTAGGAGCTCTTTTTATAGTGCCTGCATGGAAATCAAATGCAGCACCGACGCCTACCATAACGCCTCTGAATTTGTCTTTGTGCTCAAGCATCCAAAGTTCCTGCTTTGGTGCGCCAAGGCCTATCCATATGATATCCGCATCAGCAGCATTTATCATGTCGATATCTGCTTTCTTTTCTTCTTCCGAAAGCGTTCTAAACGGCGGTGAATAATAGCCTTTTACAACAACGCCTTTATACTTTGCCTCGATATTTTGTTTCAATGCTTTAAGTGTTTCTTCCGAAGATCCGTAAAAATAATGTGAAGTCTTGCCATCCATTGAAGATATTAGCATCTCTTCCATAAAATCAGGGCCAGCCATTCTAAGAGCATTCACATCAGTATCATGCTTTAGGAGCCTGGCAATAGGAGCTCCGTCAGGAAATGTAAGCGCAGAACTATTCTCGGCTTCAAGTACATCACTTCTATCATGCGCCATAACCGTTGTATGCACATTTGAAAAACAGATATATTTACCTGATAGTTTTTCCAAATGATTTCTTACATAAAATACCGCTTCCGCAATATTTGAAACAGTATACTTTACACCAAGTACATAACCCTTTGTCATCATGGCGCTATAGGAAAGAACTTGGAAGCCAAGATTTGTATGAATGTTTTTATTTCCTATTCTGCTGCCAAGTGCAGTAAGTATCACATGTGACGGAATGTTTTTTTGTTCCAATATATAAGCAATCTCAAACACGTTATCTTGACCTATAGCCGGAAGATAGATGTAGGCCTGATTATAAGAATCGCCGCTTACATTCTTTAAACAAATTGCTACATTTTCCTTAAATGCATTTTGTGATAATAAACTTGTATCTTTTGCGCATTTATCATCATTTTCGTCGTTATTTTTTGCAAACGTATCTATAAGAACAGTGTCTTTTTCTATTACAGTTTCGTTTAGCGCAAGCTGATTTTCTATTAAATCTTTGTGTTCTTTATCAGTTACTATAAGTAGTTTTTTCTTTCTCTTTTTGCTCTTTGTTTTTTTCTCAATTCTCTTCTTGTACCATATTCTGGCGATTGAATCGAATATGAAGTTTAGTAAAAAGAAAAATCCGATAACAGATCTTGATACGTTATTGCTCCACTTGGCAAGAAAAAGATAAGCCAAAAGGCATGCAAAAAGATAGAACTGCATCTTAAATACCGTAACAACATTTTCTATAGCAGACTGCTGTGGTACTGTGTTCCATTTATCTCTGTTTATGTAATAAATAATTGTATGGAGAAGAACAAGAATAATATATAAAGATAAATACATTCCGGAAATAGTCGGGGCATGTTTGTACATACCTGCAAATACAAAATATCTAAAGCAAAGTGCCAAAATAAAAGCGATTGTCAAAACCACCAAATCAATAATAACCGTATGCTTCCAATAAATCTTTCTAAGTCTTGAATCAACCGCATCTATAATAACCACACTACACCTCTGTTTTTCTATTCGCGAAATTTCTTTTTAATCTGCGCATCCTTGCAAAAACGTTTATCTCAGCACATTTAAGTATATAACGTCTTGCCGCAAAAATAAAGTCTTGCAACGCAAGACCTTATTTCAATTTCTTATTAAATTCTCATAGATTATATCATTCACAACTAAGTAGTCATATTTTTTTGCATGAGAATGTGCATGCTCTGACATGTCTTTGAAATTTTCTTTTACAGTATATATCGCATCCTTTATACTAGACGCGCTGCCATTTGTTTCTGTGCTGTCAGCTCCAAAATCCACTGTCTTTCCTATGCCGCCGACATTTGTGCTTATAACAGGAAGGCCATGGCTTAGAGCTTCAAGAATCGTCATTGGCACGCCTTCAAATGCCGAGTTCATTATGAGAATATCGCTTTTTCTCATGAAATCGCCAACCGATGCAGGCTCAACTGCTCCCACAAATTCGGTCTTATTTTTGCCATATTTACTTATGCATTCATTATTGACTTTCAAAAGCTCATCTTTGAACTCGCCATCGCCGACTATAGTCAGCGTATAATTATCATCACACAAATATACAGCTTTTATAATCTCAGATACGCCTTTATCTTTGGATAGTCTCCCCACAAAAAGAAGTCTTCCTTCAAAATCCCTTTGACCTGCGTCAAACTTATCAAAATCATCCGGCAGTACTATCGAATTTGAAACTTTCACCAAATTTTTTTGATATTTTTTATAGTAATTGTAGCTGTCATCATCAATTACAAAAATCTTCCTCGCGCCCTTAATAACGCTCTTTAGATAAAGAACAAAGCCCTTTTGTATAATGGGGAATTTATTAAAAAATCTAAATCCCCTCTCCATATTTGCATAGCTTCCATGAGAAAAGATTGTAACTTTAGTCTTAGGATTTAAAACTTTTATAACTCCGTATGCTTCAGGCGTTTGAATGTAATTTATGTCATCTTTTGATATCTTTATATATCTTCCGTACTTCAAAATTCCCTTGGAAAACTCAAGACGAAGTGACTTCTTTGTCTTTGACAAATCAGTCTCAGCTATCGCTACAGCCAAAAATTTAAACTTTGCGCCATCGATATCAATCTTCTTGACCGTGCCAAGTTCATTAGCCCTTGTCGTCACACCGACAAGCAATATATCATCGATTTTCTCAGGATGTTTTTTTACAACATACTTCAAAAAATTCCTGACACTCGTCAGCTGACCGCCAATCGGAAAATCTATAAAATTTGTAGTGTCATATATTATAATTCTCGCCATCTATTCCTCTTTTATTTTCTTAGAAGCTCCGATTTGTACTCGCGAAGTTTGCTATCCCATGTAAAGCGCTTCACATTTTCATAGCCTCTTGCTATGAGCTTCTTGCATAGTCCATCATCTTTATCAAGATTTAGGAGCGCCTTTGCAATATAATCATAATCATCTATCTCTGTCAAAATAGCTGCATCACCCACAACTTCCGGAAGCGACGACTTGTTAGAACATATGACAGGCGTTCCAAGCTGCATAGCTTCAAGCGGTGGGAAGCCAAAGCCCTCTATATATGACAAAAACATGTAACATCTGGCCCTTGCGATTATCTTGCACATATCCTCAAACTTCTCGAAATACTTCGTACAAGTAACCATATTTGCTGCTTCTTTTGATATAATATCAAGATTGATACAGTCATCAAAAAATTCCGCATCAATACCTATAAGATACATTGGCATAGGCTCTATTCCATGCTCTTTGCACTTTTTAAAATATGCATCATATGCTCTAAGAAGTCCCGTCGCATTTTTGTGCGGAAGGTGAGACGTAGATGCCGCAATATATTTCTTCTCATCTTTTGCAAGCCCCATGGCAGATGAGGGCATATCATTTATACCGTTATATATTCTTCTAATCTTTTTTGGGCTTACCTTTGTTCTTTTTACGATATCTTTTTTGGAAAAATTAGATATCGTAATAACTCTGTCTGCGCCTCGTATAGAAGCTTTGAGCCTATTCATTATATAAGCATTTTCAAGTCTTCCAAAATACCCTTTAAATTCCTCATCATAGAAAAAAGGAATCAAATCATGAATAAGCACCGTATCTTTAACAGAGCAAAATAGTGGTCTGTATCCTCTTGGAAAAAATATTCTGTCAGCTTTGAACTTTTTGGCAACATCATTTACTCCGAAAAGTTCCCACTTTACAGCATCCATACGGCTAAGTGGGTCTCCTTCTTGAAGGTAAAAAGTTATGCCGTCAACATCCATATCTTTTCTGTTATATTCATTTCCGATTACTATTATGTCATTTGGAAATCCGTTGTTCTTATTGTCTTTTCCAAGATATTTGACAAGAGTCATCGCAACATTGTAGATGCCTATACTTTTGCCGGCGCCCTTTACGAGTTTGAAAGTATCTATTACAAGTCTCATTGTTTTTTCTCCTGTCTTGCAATATCTTCGGCAACTATCTCTTCGCCGCTCTTTGTTTTTAGCATCTCCTGTGATGCCGCAGACAAACCATTATTTATCTTGGCGCTCATATCACATGTACTGCACTTATCAAGCATTTCTTTTGTAACTTTGCCATCTCTGTAATCTCTTACGACTTTGAGTTCATACATGCTATACTTCTTTTTCTTGAAAAATCTAAGAACCTTGTGTCTAAATACCCACCATGCAGGTGTCCAAATATATTTGTGCATAGCAGGTGATACCGAGCCTATCATCCAGCAGTTTCTGTCGCAGTGACGAACTTTATTTCTGACTTTCTCAGCATCCACGCTGTTCCAAAGCTCGTCCCATGTCTGCTCGTTGAGGTTACCCATAACTTCTTTATCCTTAGTACCGTTACATGGCATAACATCCCCGTAAGGATCTATGAAGAATGTATCAAAGCTCATATCGCAAGGAAGAAGTCTTTTTTGCCCATAAATATAATTGATGAGGCCATGATTAAAATATGCCCTAAACCATTTCTTTGGACTATTGCTGTTCAAAAGCTCATTTATGAGATTCTCAAAATTCTGAGCAACCATCGGTCTGTCTTTGATGATATTTTTGGCTTCAACAAAATAGAAGCTGTTGTGGAGTGATGCCGTTGCAAACTCCATATCCATCTCGTTTGAAAGCTTGTACAACGGGACGAGGTCGCAGGCATTTCTATCCTGAACAGTCATGCCAAATCCTACATCCTTTAGGCCCATTTTTCTAAGCTCTTTAAGAGTCTTATATCCTCTGTTGAATCCATCGGGGAGACCTCTTATTTCATTATTGGTCTGCTCCAAGCCCTCGATAGATATTCTGATTCCGATATTTGGGAACTCTTTGCAGAGGTCGATTATTCTATCTGTAAAAAAACCATTTGTAGAAATAACTATTCTATCGCTCTTTTTGTAAAGCTCTCTTACTACGTCTTTCAAATCCTCTCTGATAAATGGCTCACCGCCAGTTATATTTGTAAAATACATTGGCGGAAGCTTTTTGATTGTCTCAATCGAGAGTTCTTCTTCAGGCTTTGACGGTGCCTTATATCTGTTGCACATAGTGCATCTTGCATTGCATCTGTATGTAACAATAACTGTTCCGTTTAATTTCTTCATTGTAGTACCTCTTTTTATTTTTCGAATCTCCTTTTCAAAAGACCAAGCATATATTTGAACTCATCACACCTTCCAAAAAAGAAAAGAAATATCAAATTATAAATTACTGTTATAACAACGCCAGTAACAAGAAATGTAATTATATTTATGTTCGGCAGCGTGAACTTGCTGCACAAAACGCACAATATAAGCGTTCCCACAAGAACAATATGATATTTCAAAGAATCGATATAATAAAGTCTTGCTTTCATCTTAAAGCAGTCATGATATATTATCACAGGTCTGACAAAATTTGCAATAATACCGGAAACAACCGTTCCTATATAAACACCTGCAAGTCCTATTCTAATTGCAAGTACAACCGATATCACTAGATTTACAAATCCCTGCGTCATCGCAAGATACTTATCTTGCTCGAATTTACCGGCCGCCGTCTTGAAATTATTTACAACTGTTCGCTCTCCCTTTAAATAATACTCTATCAGTATTAGGAAAATAATATACTGCGGAAGCGCCCAGTCTTCTCCAAATAAAATAACAATCAGAGGACTAAGCAATATATAAAATCCAACCGCAGAAAACCCATACAGCCACTGCGCAACAAATCTGTAAACCTTAAACATCTCAAACTGCTTATGAATAGATTCGGTTGCGATGAGATTGCCAAATCCCGGGAGAGCCGCATCAAAAATTCTATTTACAAAACTCGATACCGTATTTATAACCAAATTGAAATTGTCTACGACACCTGTTATAGCTACACTGATAAATGCGGTTATTATAATCGAATCAGTTTGAGTCCTTGCCGTATCTCCAATTTTCAGCCACATAAGAGATATCGTTTTTTCTTTTACCTCATTTTTTTGCTCAGTAGTCAGAGGCCTAATATTTTTTTCATTAAGATACGGATATCTCTTATTCAAATAGTTGTTTACAAAAATCTTTTGCAAAAGCTGAACCAAAGCATCTGTCAAAAGATATGCATAAAAGCTTGATGTTATAAGAAGCACAACAATTTGAAGTGTCACAGAAACCAGCTTTGTAAGCGTTATAATATTTGTTTGAATATAACTTTTTTGCTCTGCATTTACAAGACTGTACTTGTACGATACAAGATAGGATGTTGCAGAATTAAAAAGAAATATCAAATAGTAAAGAGTCAAATCTCTAACGCTTATGCCTTCGCTCCCCTTTACTATCATGGGAAGAAAAGGTGCTATAATAAGACCGATAACGGCAACAACAAGAGCTATTAGTCTATATGCCTTTTTGTAAAGAAGCATATACGATTTGATAGTTTCTTTATCTCCTGTTGCAACAGGCTTGTACAAGCTAAAATTAAGAGCCGTTCCGATTCCAAGTTCTGTAAGAGACAGCGCAGATAATATACCTGTATAAAATCCGTTTACACCAAGAAGCGTTTCAGAAAGTCTCATGATGAAAACTTTTCTTGATACAAATCCAAGAAGCGAAGTTATGATAGTGCTTGCATATCCAAACGCTATATTTTTTACTGTATTTTGAACTCTGCTGTTGTTAGTGCTCAATTAAATCACCTATAAAATTTTATTTTATCATGTATAAAAACGAACTACTCCATAATATACATTTTCTGAATTTAGTAAATGTATAAATCAAAACTTTTATTCATTCCCGTATAGACTTTCCCACTCGTCATAATCAATTGCTGTAATTTTGCTTACACCAAAATAATTTTCATACTGAACATTGGTCCAATATGACGGGTCGTCTGTAAGTTCCATGTCGCCATAGACACATGTATATTTGTTGTCAAAATCCGTATGGTATTTGGCAATCACTATGTCATCGTTTCCAAGAGCTTTCTGTTCTTCTATGTAAGAGACCTTTTCATCATAGTCTCTTTTTATCCTCTGCAAATCTACTCCGCAGTCAATCCATGTAAATACAAGATACATCGTAAGAGCAAATGAAACCGTGCCATATACAAATCTTAGCATCTGCCCACGTACCTTGTCTCCGAAAGGTGCATCGAGTGACAAGTTATCTCTAAGACCCTGAATGCAAGCAATGAGAAGGAATACTCCGGCGCCAAAAAGTGCTCTTACCTGAGGAAGAGATGTAGCGACAAGTGCATATACAGTTGCTATGGATAAAAAGAAAAATGTCAAGCGAAAACGTAATCTATATATGATATTTTTTAGCGACATCTTACTACCAGAAGCCTGCATGCAAAGAATACTCCAAATAATCGTTGCCGCAAATATAACTATCAAAACAAAAAATTCTTCTTCAACATATAGTGTAAGCTTCTGGAATCTGGCAATATATTTTAGTATTCCACTGTAGTTATCATCTGCAAATGATGCTCTGTTTCGAACTCCGGGACCAAGTACAAGAAGACCAAGTCCTATTATATTACCAATGACTGCTGCATACAAAAATAACGGACTTTTCTTTTTCTTTTTTATCCTATAAGCAAGAATCATAAGGAGAAGAAGAAGCGCACCTCCTGATGTATTCTCATTACACCAGCCTGCAGCAACTCCCAGGAAAAAGAGTCCAATAGCCGCAAGGATACCATGATTTTTGCCATCTTTTAGATATCTTCTTGTAAGTGTCACAAATAGCATGATAATCGTCATGCCCCAAAGATATACAAATGCTCCGCACTCCCAAAGAATAGTCTGCGCAAAGGCAACTCCGAATATCCAAAGACCTAGATGAATCAGAAGCATTACAAACGGATCCCATCTCTCCTGCCTCTCGATATTGAAATAAATCAGCACTGATAAAAGTGCAAACATAAGGCTGTTTGCAACTTTCAAAACAATATCCGGCGTGCAAAGAAATATTCTAAATAACATGAACGTAACCGTTCTACCATTCCATGTCATATACTGATTGTATTCTTGCTTGAATAAATCAAGGAGAGACGCCGCACTCCTTGCCTGCGACGCATAGTCGAAATCATCTGACACCATCGGTGTAAGTATATTAAATACAAGGACTACCAAAAAAGATATTCCGAGTATGGCAAGTGTTAAATTTTTCTTTTTCTTTTCCATAATTCCATCCTTTTGTATAAAGAATTTTTATAATTTAATAACATGTACATTTAGCGCTTCAAACTATGAAACATATATAATGAAGGTGATTTACCAAATAATTCACTTTCTCTATATTCTTTGAATATCAGTAAATACTTTGCTCATATTTGTGAAAATTTCGAATATTATTTTCATCTAAGCTCACCATCTTCATCAATCAAAACATAGTTTCCAAAATACTTGTGCATGGTATCGCTATCAAGTAACTGATTGTTACGCATTTTAAATGTTCTAATCATAACTTTATCTACTCTACTATTTAACCTTGCGCCCCAAAATGAAAATGTCGAATTCGCACAAATATTATATTTGCAATGGCTCATTAGCTTTATATCCAGAAGGCTATCATCGCCCTTATTGCCATCTACAATCACAAATCTGTTCGCATCAGGATACATCACGTTTGCGTATGCCTTGTCATTTGTAAATATGTAGAACTTCGTATCAGGGTCGCGCTTTAATACATACATAATCGCGGCTTTGTAATATTCATCCGTTGCAATATTTCCAAAGAGCTTCAAATTCTCTTTATCCGTTATATAGTCGCCGCGCCTGATATGAATACTTGCTGAAGGGTGCTCTTCCATCTGTCTTATAAGTTCTTCATTTCTTTTTTCGATGTCACTATCGCTGTGCTTTGGAAAAACAATATCTTCTCGAAGAGCCGGCAGTATATCTTCAAAATATTTGTCACATAAAAAGAAACCGTTTAAATACTTATTTTCAAATTCGAAAATCTCTTCATGAAAAAGCTCATGTTCATTGAATGTAAGATTTAATTTTTTGCCAAACTTGTTTCCAAAAAAGTTCTCGTCATGAAAAAGCTTTTTCCCAAGCTTTGCAAATACTTTTTCCATATTCTTTGAAAAAATATTTTTTTTTAAAAACAAGTCTCTCTCAACATCTGTGCAAAACTCCATGGGAAGATTTTCAAAAAACTCAAGCTCGAGTTTCCTTGGAGCGAGCAGTCCTTTTTGGTTTTCATCCTTAAACCATATATTATCGAGTTTTACTTCTTTGCCAAGGCTTTTGAGTTTTCTGTAAAGAGCATATTGCTGCATCTGATTGCCAAGGCCGCCGGCAAGTTTAATAATAATCATATCGCACCTGTAATCTTAAATTTTTTAGCACACATTTCTTTGTGCAACACTTCTATCATACCACAACTTTCCAAAACGTATACATTTTGAGAATAAAATATTAAGGTTTGTTTTAAGTGCAAATGGTAGGGTATATCACATTGGGCATGGCTAATATGGTATATGTAAGATGTGATGCTTCAAGATTATTTTGATCTTTTCCTGTACATCTTACCCCATTTGAAATATGAGCCAAAATGA
>Ga0065711_1034678_pt1 | contig 23384 bp, 11 predicted proteins | sample Hoacrofraction12_FD_59098 | JGI IMG/M metagenome (GOLD analysis project Ga0065711, IMG submission 59098) | Hoatzin crop microbial communities from Cojedes, Venezuela - Epithelial fraction 12 v2 (version 2) | ecosystem: Host-associated > Birds > Digestive system > Esophagus > Crop | place...
GGCTATGTCACCTGTATAAACAATATTTATGATTATAATTTCTATAATCTCTTTTGCCAGTCTTCATCTTGCACTTTCACACAGACATACTATGGCAAAGATGACATCTTTGCTAGTCACAACAGCTTGTTGATTGAAAGTAAAGTACTACTCATGTGATCGATAAGTCCTCCTGCAGGGAACTCAATGGAAAGGATTGCCATTTTAGTGGAAAAAGGAGACCTTTCTCAAAGTAGAAGGGGAAACTTTTGGATACAAATGGGATTCATTCTTTGACCATGGGAACATTATCATCATGTCGTGTCTTTTTTTCCTTTTCTGCTTTTTGATCAAAAAATAGATCTCTCTACTCAGTTTCTTCTGATTTGGGATTCAGGGAGATTAATTTGCCCACTTTAGTGATTAAGATACTGAACCAATAAATATTATGGTGTGCATTACTAGACCCCTAAAATGTTTCTGTTCTCATATCTTATAAACAAGCAGGTCAGTAAAAAGCAGGAGTTGCCTTTGATGTCTTATACGTGTCTTACAGTTGACTGCAGGCTCTGATGTAAGATTTTCAGCAAGGTTTTGGCATTTAGAAGTTTACTCTTTGGTGTAGATTTTCTGGTACTTGTTAAGGACTGCAGTCTTTCCTTCAGTCAAAGCTCTCATCTGTCCTTTCTCACTATCTCCCATAATATAAAAGAAAATTATTTGTTGATGGAATCAAACAATGGTTTAAAAATGTCCTGAGAACAGGAATATTGGGAAGGAGCCTTAGAAGCAGACTCACACATAGACACAAGCATACAGTGTGTAGTTTTATAGGAAACAAAACTAAAAGGAATGTAGGGTGTTATGCGTAAGAGTAGAACTTAGTTGCATGCTTATCTAGTCTACTTAAAAACAAACAAATCAACCCCCTGAACTATTGGAATGATAACGCTTTTGGCTTACTGCTGATGCATCTACTGATCTGTTCGATTACACTTGAATTTCTCTTTTCTAGCCCCTAAGCCACCACTTTTGGAGCCTAAAACTTCTCAGATTGTTGAACAACCAAAAGCAACACTAGGTAATACATGTTTCTGTAGCTCTTGGTTGCGCTTCTTTACAGTCCAAGCCACCATTTGTACTCTGTTACTTTATCTCATAGCTTGTACTATATTTAATCCATTTCTCCAAGGGAGGAAAAAAGTTAGGAAATAAGGATTCAGAAATATGTTTTTCTAAACTTAGGAGAAAAAGAAACGAGATTTTGTCATACCGTTTTACTAGTTCTATAGTACAGTAAAATTTTGGGGATCAGAATTCTCTTCCATTTTGTTGGGAGTTTTTCTGCACCAACACAGTTTACCCTCAGAAAAACATCAGAAACCTGTTGGCAATACAATTGAAAGGCCAAGCGCAAGGTTAATATTATGGATGTTAATCCTAGAACTCTCAGTGAACGATTCCTGTGGCACTAGGTGGACATGTTAATTCTACTGTTCTTTTATGAATCCTACTGAATGTCATTTTGGCTTGAAAAACATTTCTCGGTCATTTCATATGTCCTATTCTACTCTGTTCTTTCTATAAATGTCATATGCTTTTCCACTGTGTCTATTGCTGTGAAACTTTTTCTTGGAAAGCAGTCTCATAGCACTGCTTTATAAAAATGAACAAAATTATTGACTGTACTACCCAAAATTCACATTAAGCTTTATCTGATGTCAGATTAAAAGTCATATTTATCTAATTACAGTTTCAGCACATGCATGTTCAGGGGGAAAAAAGTTTCTAGGACTGCCTGCTCTTAATTTTTACCATTTCGGTGATGCTATTTCTATTTATTAACAGAATTCAATGACTACAGTTATGAGGCGATTCCATTTTTTATTACTGATTCCGTGTTTTTCCAGATCCCTACTGGTAATTTTTTTACAGTATTGAAAATCAAGGACATATTTGCACATTTTATCCATGCGTCTTTTGATGGCTTAAAATCAACCTGGAGTTCAAAAAAATAAACAGCAATATTATTTTACCTCTTAGGTATCTTGCAAAAATGAATTTGCTAACTTAATGAGAGGAGCATTTTGATGTTATTTGAAGATACAATTACATATTTTAAATTTAATTACTGACTTTTACAGTGAAGAACAAGCAGGGATTTTGCCGAGGTAGTGAAGTCCGAGGAAGATTTTTGAGAAGCTTTCTTAGCAAATCTGATTTTGCTGTTTGCTTTTGTTCCCAGTAGCTGTTTGTTGCTGCATTTCAGGCTTAAAGAATGTGATTTTTTTAATGTAATATAGTGGAAAGGATAATCTTATAATCTAGTATATTTCTTTCAGCTGCTAAAGAAGCAAAACTCACACCTTCTGCATCTAAACCTAGACCAGCTTCCAGACCCAAAAAGCCACGAACTAGACCTGGTAACTAACTTCCTTAGCAAATATTTGTTATAACATATCACTAAAGTAGTATACTTTAGTTAAAATTTATTCTGTGTGAAGCTCAGCACTTAATCATCAGAAAGATGGGCACTGAAGGGAACTGTGCTTTTTGAGGAATAATATTTTTGTATTGAACCAAAAAATCTCAAAACAAAGCAGGAAAACTTTTAACTTGTATATCCCAAATCACCGAGTCACATGGCTTGGCATTGAAACAAATTGTTTTCCTGCTTTTCTTTTCAAAATCACAAGTTTTCCAACTTAGTTCAGCACAGAGTCCAGAAAAAGCAAATTCTCCTGCTTTGCTGATGATTATAGCCTTTTACATAGAACCATAGGATTTGTATTGATTCAGTGATCATTAATGCATATGTAGACTTACCTGAAACTGTGGAAATAAGAGTGACATTCTGCTCTGGAATCATAAAGGCATATTTTATGATTGCAAATGAAATCACACCTTCACACCTGGGTTAAATTTGGTCTATGATGCATGTCAGAGAATAAAAGGTATCTGGAATTTTGTGGACCTGAAGAGTAAGTGAATACAGTTTAACAAATGTTACTAGTGTTGCATGGTTTATAATGAAGTTAGAAAGCTTATAGTTGCATAATTTTGTATTGTAAGAATATATTACTTAATCCTGGAAGAGATAAGGCAACATTATTAAATTCTTTCCAGATTCTCTGTGAGGTTTTTCTTGCTCATAAAAAGAATTATTCTCTTCAGACCAAATAATTCCTTGTGAAGCTTGTTAACTAAATGGTCCTTAGGACTTGGAACTGTCTCAAGATAGTGTGCATAATCAGTTTTTCATGGTGATTACAGTTCCTACAACATTTTTAGTGTAGGAAATCCAGAGCTGTATTACTCGAATAAGTATATTTGTCTCTGCTGTCGATACCTATGTCGGAATATAGACCTGAATCCTGCACGGTTTTTTTTGAAACGGCAGAGAAAAAAAACCAACTTATTTGGAAACTGTTGCATAAAATTGTTTTACACCCTTGAACTGCCAAGATCAACACTATATATTGGTGTTTCCACACTGAATGGCTATATAACAAGTTTCTCTATAACTACAAAAAAGCCGGCATGATTCTGTATTTGTATGCATGCTTCTTGTTTGTCCTTTCCCTGTTAGTGGTTTCACTGATCAATCAGTTAGAAACCTAAGAAACACTTTTTAATCATAATTAAGCTTGTAATGATCTTCCTGTAAGTAGGTATTTGAGAATCTGGCATTTGTTCTGATGGGACAAATGTTAATATTCTTGTTCAGAAAGTACTTGAGGCACAAAATATGCAGTGCGTGGAGATAACCAGGCTTTTGGGTAGGTGGCAAAATGGTCAAAGAGCAGGATCTCTTCTATTCCAGTCTCACTTGAGAGTTCAGTTTAAATTAGAAACATTTGCCATGACAGTGGTTGTCACCTTTCGTTAACAGTGAATCAAAATAATTCAGAATGTGTGCCAAATTCATACTTGATCACTGAGTTACTAATGACCCACTTTGGGTCAGACAGAATTCCTGAAAGTTAGTTTTGGCTCTCATTGTTAATAACATTTTTGTACTCTTCGTGGTAAAGTGTTTGTCATTTTGCAGTGGAGCAAAAAACTTCATTAAGAAAACCCCAAACATATAAAAAATTTTCATTTTTTCCAACCAACGAACTGTACATTCTAGTGGAAGTGTGCAGCTTCATTCTATTTCCTGATATTTGGGTAATTAAACGTATTGCCTGCATAAAAAAAAAAAACTTCTTGTTGCCAATGTGATCATGCCCAACCATTGTGCTTGGTTGTACTATTGTTAGCATGAATCTCTATATATAAACATACTAAGTTCTCCCTTTTTCAGGAAAGGAAATTATAATGAATTTTCTACCGTGCATCCAACTGCACTGCAGCATTCTCTTTCCAGGAGAATCAAGAATAGCTCTTTATAATGAACCCCTGTTGAGTCCCTGCAGATGCATTATGAATTTGCAGTCTCTTGTGCCTCTAGTAGAAAATGCTAGTTCTTCATATGCATCCATGCATTTCCACTTGTGTAATATGAGACTTTCGCAAGAGAACTGCAGAATGGTTTTAACAGCAAATAAGCAGAACTTATATTTTGTAGAGGAGGATCTCAGCCACCTACTATTTGTACATTTCCGTAGTCTCAGTACAGTACTGAAGTTAAGATAACATAATGTTAGATGGGTTGGTGCATACATGTAGTTGTTCCTTTTACAGTCTTCTCTCCCTTACTAGAACTATGAGAGTCCTGGAAGGACTTCTAAATGTGCATCTTCTGTCGTACTAGAGAACCATGTCTTCTCAGCCTGTGAAAACTCTGCGTGATAACTTGGTGCATGTCTGTCTTACTATTTATGTCCTTCAGAGTCTCAGGTTACCTGGCTGCTCAGTGCTTACAACCCAATAATCTGATAAATTGTTTTGTAATATCAAGAGTAACTGTTATGTCAAAGTTCTCTTATATTGCCTGGGAGTTTTATTTAAATGCTCTGCTTTCAGAAGGATCAGAAGAAATGAAAGGCATCTTATTTCCTCTCAATCTTATTCTCCTTTCATTGTCATTCTGAGAAATCCATCTCCCAGCCCTACCTTTTCTCTTTATCTAGAAAAGTCTACATCAAATGTTAATTATATATCTATTAATGAACTTTTTTTTTTGAATGGGCTGAGAAGAAATCATTGCCAGAGACTTTCAGAATCTCTTTAGGATTGAGAGGAGGATAGCATTGTTGAATTTTATGTTTGAAAAAACAAAGAAATGAAAAAACAGATCCGAGTGATTTAAGATTCAGCAGAAAAACATGGTGGGATGAATATATAGCCCTAGGTTAGTACTGGAAGAATGTGCAAAGTACCTGACTTGTAGGTTAGTATGCTTCTGCCGAGGCAGTGCTGTTATGCAATGCTCTGTACTGCCAGGTGTAGAAAAAGTCTCCAGTTGTTAAATAGGTAAGAATTCCCTGCTGATCTTTGTCATGATAGAGCAGTACTTCCACATGTGGCAGTTCAGAGAAGAACTTGGCAAACAACAGAAATCCTACTAGCGAACGATTTTTCCATAGTTGCGTCTGTGTGTTCTCGTTCTTCACCTTTTGACTCCATGTAGTACCAGAGCCCGGTGGTTGGGAGCAGGAACTGATTGCACTGGCTGTGTTGGATTTATGCTTTTTTTCTTTATAAAAAAGAACAGTGCTGTCACTTCACGTGAGCCACTTCTTGCAGTATCATTTTCAGTACCATGGCTTTAAAGGGGATAATCTTGAGAAGAGATTTACCTACCCAGCAAATGTTAGTTTAGAGATCCAATTGCCAGAGAACATAGGAAAACTTCGTAATTGCACTCTGACGTGATTTTTTTTTTCAACTTTTCGGTTCCCAGTAAAGCTTCTCCTTCCAAACCTAAAGTCTTTTTACATCCAGAATAGCCTATGACAATGATGGTTAGTTGTTATGTCCTTTCACAGAATCACAGAAGGGCTGAGGTTGGAAGGCATCTCTGGAGTTCATCTGATCCAACTCCCTGCTCAAGCAGGAACACCTAGAGCCAGTTGCCCAGGACCATGTCCAGACAGCTTTTGAATATCTCCAGCAATTGGGACTCCACAACCCCTCTGGGCAACCAGTTAACTTAATTGCCCAAATTATTTGTCCCAAAGACATTATGGAGTATTTTGCTTTCTTAGAATAATTCTAATAGCGTCAAATACGTCCATCATTAACTATGAAAAGTGTCAGTAAATGAATGAGGATAGATTTAAAATTCTGAATGAAATATATCTGTTCCTTTATTCAGTCTTTTAAACTTAGACGCAGTCCCCCCAAATATAATGCCCTCATCATAAACCTTCATTCAAGGAAACAGAGACTTTTAAATTAATAAAGTAATTTTGAGTCTATACTGAAAGTTTTGGAATTTTTAGATCTCAGATTTTATTGTTTTTATAAGTTTTAAGCTAACTTCCTCAAAATTGTGAGTCTTAAAATTTGTCAATTTCAACATCACAATTTGTCAGTATGCCCCAAAATAAAGTTTGAGACACACTGTATGATATTCATCAGTCATTTTTTCTTTCCTAATTAAAATCTGTATCTTGATAGAGAAAGCACCAGGAGGTACAGATAATAAAACATAAGCTGAGAAGAGTCAAAGCAGAATAAACAAGTGAAGTAAAGTGTGAAGGTTTAGATAAGCGCAGTGATTACTTAATGATTGTGGATGTATTTAGGAATGAAAATGGACTCCATTTGTAAAGTCATGCTAATACTAAACAATTACCAACTTTGTCTTCAAAGTTCTTTATATTTTTTAGAGTCTTTGGAGTTCTTTCCTTTCAAACCTAATTAACTACTCTGGATAGGTATGGCAGCTTTTAAACTTGATTATCTAATGTGCTCTAGCACTAGATAACCTATTAGGATCTCCAGCCTTACTTTCTGTGACTTTGCAGTTATTTACACCTGAAATCTTTCACATCTAACCTTTGTATCACTCTGGAAGAAACTCAGGAAAATTAACAGGAAGATTTACCAAAGAAAAAAGATTTTTCTGGAACTGTTTCTTTTCAGTGGTCTGCAGCCAGAAAGAGAAAAATAAGAAAATTGTCAGGAAAACAGGAACATGAAGACTCAGAAAGCTCCTCTGCCAGCAGTGTTCCTGTAGCATAAATGCACCTTTTATTTTCAAAGAGCAGCAAAAGCCTTATGGGGTAGTTACTGTTGCTTAAGAACGTTCAGTAAATTTATTATTTACTCTGTGTTTCCATTTGAATAGTGGGGAGGAGGCAGATTTTAATTGGGAAGCAAGAGCAGCTGAGCCATACCAGAAGTTGAGAAATAGATATAGATGCATCTGTATTTCTCTCAAGAAAATTCTCTTTGTTCCAGCAGCAGCCATTCTGGTGTCAGTCACTACTAGGAGTCCCTACACATATGAACGTCCAAAGACTGCAGAGGGTAATGATTACGAGTTATCTTTAGTCATTCTTCTTTTCATTGGTCTGATAATATGTGCAGTTGAAAACACCATTTCCTTTAGGCTTCTTGCTTATTCATATGTGGTCTAAACCAAACAAATGAAAATATAGCCTTGGTGCTTTATTATTTCTCCATGCTTCTAACATGGAGATACTGTCTTCTAAATGTTGCTTCAAAGGTAGCTTATGAGAAGCTTCAATTACATTAGAAGAAAAAGAAAGAATAAGAATTATTGCAATAATAATAATCAGATTTAAAACTACAAACTGCCGAACAATTTCTGCAGAAGGGGGAGTTCTTTGCATTATCTGAGCATTGCGTGATAATTTCTCAAATTTATGGAAAATGTTGCATCTTTTCAATTAATCCGTGGAAACTTGTGTTCAATTTAAGAAAAAAAAGTAGTTCTAGTTTTATTGAGGAGAAAGTTTATATAAAGTAATACACAATACTTTTTAGGTATGGGAGTATATATAGTGATATGTTCAATCAATATATTTTTAATGTAGACCAAGAACTAAGGTGTCCTTTGCAGTGAGCCTTGAAATGTTATATCTAATTCTAAGGAAGATTTGAGTCACTGTTTGCATTTACTCTGCAAATTGTATTCTGGGAGGCACTTCAAGGTGTTTTCAGAGGTATAACTTTTTTCTTTAAAACACAGATGAAGCCAGCTACATATATAATACTTTACTGGATGAGGATAGCTTTAAGTTTATGCTTAAATGATTTGATTAAATAGAATTAATTTCTTTTGGTTAATTAACAACTAATCACTTAGATTCACTGTTTCCAACTGCAAGAAGTTATACTTCATAAAGCACTCTCAAAACTCTTCTAATGACCTTGGTTTGCCAAGGTCAACATTGGATAACAATGTTTTCTTAGCGTGGTTTCTTAGCTCTCTTTTCTTTGGCTTTTGCCTAAACTCTTAGAAGATAATTTTGCTGAAGAAGAACATCCAGCTCTTTGATTATCTCTTTCTTCAAAGGCTCTGTATGCTTGTTTGCCTGTATCCAATAATATTTCATGCATTAAACCATAGCACCATGTTTTTTCTGTGCTCGTTCATCGATATGAATTGAGGGTCATTTCCTGCACTTCATTTCTGATGAATGTAATTCTTCCCTAGAACAGCATTTACTTTCAGCTGAAATACTGTTTTTTACAAACCAAGTGTTTTCCAGTATCCAAAATCACAATCCATATATTTGAAGCCCAAATCATCTGCTGAGACCAAAACACCTCAAGCTAAATTTGATAGGGCACTTCTTTTGAAATTGTGTACTTTGAGGCTTGCTATTAGTGCAGAAAGTACAAAAGTGAAAAAGTTCGGCTTGTTTTTCCTGGAGAAGGTGAGAAGGAAGTTGTTCATTATTCTGGGATAATATTTATACAAAGAGAAACCAAATAGCTTCAGAAAACAATCTGCAGACCTAATGATGACTTTCATTTTATTCTGAATATCTGGAGATTTTTTTCTTTTTAAAAACTCACTAATTTTTCAAAGGCAACGTGAAAATAGAAATGAATGTTCTGTAGAAAAAGATTTTGAATTTGAATTCTGACAGTAATTGATGAGCTTGAATAATGGCAAAGTCATTGCAAACTGGGGACATGTCGTTGAGCACATTAGCAAGATTAGTAACTGGTTTAAGTTTTCTACGCAGTATCTGGTCATTGTCAACAGAAAGAAGTTAATGCTGGTTGTTCTGGCTTTTTTCCTCATTTGCAGCAATAGTAATGTTTAGGCTGTATTACACTGTGAATGTTAATAAAATTGTAAGAAATACTCTAGTATCAAAAGCATCAACTGCAAACAGACTTTTATAGTTTTATTTATTGTAAATCCCATTTTTAAAGTAGGTGGATATAGAAGAGAGTTTGGGAAGTATCAGTTATAGAGAAGTTCCTATCTTTACATGCATATGACTATACATTATATGTTAATTTAGTTGTTTCTGCCTTGAGAGGAGAAAATTTATCAATTAATATTATTTGAATATATTTTCTGTACTGCCAGGAAATGTTTATGGATTCTGCCATTTCATAATTTAGGATGGTGGGTTGTTTTTTCCTTTTCTTTCCCCAATTTGGCATAGTTTGTGAGGAGGAAAAAGACATGAAGTATTGGTTTTGTGATCCAAATTATAATAGGATATAATGAGAAAAAACTAAGAGGCTTTATCAAAATGAGTTTTTTCACATAGTTATATAGCTGTACCAATAGCAGTCTTATAGTCCTGTGCTTGAGTGCTCACCTTAGAGGAAAAATTCAACTGTTTTGTTATGGTCAGCATGCCACTTTCAAGCAGTAGCAGACTTCAGTTTGGAGATGCTTGACATTTTTTGCATATCGAGTCTCTTGCTGTCTCTGAGTTAAGCTGTGTGATTTCTTTCATTGCTTGTTCTAGGATTTACTGATTTCTGTTAACATATTTTTGCTTCCGTTGCCATCAAGCTTGTGCAAGTAGGTTTTTCTTATTGAACCTGTATTATTAGGAAGTTTAATAGTCCATGGTTTTAAAAAGTAAAAGTTAATTTGAAGATCTGCATTACTGTGGAGTAGTATTAGCACCTGCTTTTATACTTACCAGTGGAGTAAATTCATGTTTTTTGAAGTAAGTTCCATACTTACCTTGTCACACTGTTTCTGTTGCAGTCTTGGAACCTATTACACTTAGAATTGAACCACCAAGGTCAACAATAGGTAATGATACTTCCTTGGCGAGGTGTTGTGTTTGTTTTTTTCATCACAGAAAGCATTACTGAAGTTAATCACCTTATGCCTTAGCATCGTTTCATTAAACTTCATTTTTCTTCTAGGTCATTCTCTTCCTTGGCATTCGTGACAGTTGGGCACATTGCTTTCTTCAAAGTTGGAATGTCTCCTTTAAGAAAAAGATGCTGGCAGCTCTGAATCACCTTTCTCATAATTATGCTTCTCTGTGCTTGTCCCAGCTTTTTATTTAAAAGAGTAAAAGCTGAGCTTCAAAAATTACTAAAATTCCACTCTCTTGCTTAGATTGTTCCAAACACATGGAGAGTATTACCTGACTTTCTTTCCTACTTCCTATAATAAAAGCACTTTTTTTCTCTGTTGCAGGTGTGAGGTTTCTGTGTTTGTGTGTTCAACTTGGTATCAAACACTTATTACCCACATTTTCTCTTCCAGCTCCAAAGGAGACTCAACGTATTCCTGCTAAACCTAAAACTTCACCCAAACCTCATATCCCACAAGCCAAAGATGGTAAACTGCTTTGTGTAATTATCCCTAATACCTTTTATATTGGATTGAAACTTATTTCTTACCAGTTGTTTAGTTATCTGAGCTAGTTGAAACATAATGGGGTTCTGTTCTGCTGTGTGTTCAGTGATTTATTTGGAGTTTTCAGGAGGAGTAACACTCGCTAACATGCAAAAGAATAAATCTCTGCTACTTTGTGGCAGCAGGATGAGAACATCGTTGTTAAACTCAGATTACGGTGGTAACTAAAGCAAATACCTAGAAAGTAAAGTATGTATTATGGCTACTTAGGTGATATGATTCTTTTCCACATTGCTTTGTGTGAGAATAAATACGTTTCTAAGTCACAATTATTTCATTTCATGGCATTATTATTTTCTGCATGAACAAGTAAATTATCCAGTGCATAGTTACTATTTGTTTATAAATATTAATATTTATTAGTATTAAAGATCATTTATGCTGTATTCCAAAACACTGGATTTTTATACTATGTTATTAACCGTAAGTGCAGTTCAATTCAGTGTTAGGCAGATAAAATTACTTTCTATCCGGTTGGTAATATCAACAGCAAATTACAAGGGTATAAAATATCAACATATGTTATCTTTTGGTAAGTGTGAAAAATTTCATGATAATCACCATACTGAATGTCTTTAAATTGTAGACATGGAGCAATATTTTCGAAAGTGGAGGTTATCTATTAAATATTGTTTCCTTATGTAGAAAACAGTCAGAATCCTTGTTCTCTCATAATTTTTGAACCATGGCAGCTCATTATAAAACGTTATTTCCAAACTGCAACTTAGATTGCAGCTTCCCATAAACTCAGTTTTTACATCTGTGGCCATTTTTCATTATTATGCCTTCTCAAAAAATGATTTCGTCACACAAATGTTACAGGTATGTACTGTTCTTTTTCTTAAAAAAAAAGTTACTATTTCTTCAAGAATCTGTGATATACAGAACTTTTTTTTATAGCATCATCCACTTATCTTGTGCTTGCCTTAAAAGATCCAGAGAATTTTTTTTTGTTGTCACCCATACGGAAGAATTGACACAGAGAGGAATACCATTTCTATTGTGTCTCCATTTCTAATGGAGGAAATGCAAGAAAATAGCACCAGCTTCACATCCTTATGTCCCTTAAATGCCTGGTTTTATTTTAGATCCGTACCAGTTTAGAGCTGAAGTATGAGATCGTACAATGCTCTTTAAAAATACAGCATCCAGAAAGCAAGCAAGTGGTCTCTGATTCCAACTGTATACATAAACTGCATTTGAAATACTGCACAAAGGGAAGAGACTTGTATCCCTAAAAAGCTGTTTTCTGAGTAAGGGAGTGATAGATATTTGGATATCTCATTGAAGCCCATGGGAGAACTAAGCTCACATTATGTTTCACCTTACACTGCTTTCTCAGAGACTTCATTTAATGTAACAGTTTTTGTGTGAGGCAGTATGCACAGTATATAATCCAAAATACAATTACTAGACAAGTAATACTAATTGTAAGTGGAGTTATTATCTTCAGTTTTCATAATAGCTTTTGTGTTTTGTTTCTGATACAGTCCTGGAATCTATAACACTTAGAATTGATCAATTAACACCAATAATAGGTAACAGTTTTACCAACAGGCACCATCACATTTAGCTTTTTTCTCAGTGTACATCAAGCATCACAAGTACATCTTCATTGTACTCTGCTGTCATCATTTTTTACTATTCAGTCCTTCTGTAAGTTTTTTTTTGTGATTTTACACTAACAATTCATAATCATCTTGTTTTATTTTTCTCACATAATTATGTTCTGTAAAGCGAGGGGAAGCACCACAATCTACCTTTGACTATGTTTCTGTCATGTGCTGCTTCATCTTTTATACTACTCCATCCATACTGGTCTTGCTTTATGTTATCCTTTTACAGAGGTTCTCCATCAGCACCATTTTGTTGTGTACCAGACATTCATACTTCTCCATTACTCGTAAAAGCTGTTTGTGTTTCCAGAGGGTCCCAAAAGCATATGTTCTTTTTTAATAGTATACCTTCTGTCAGTCTCAGTTCTTGAAAGATTTTAATAGTTGGACATTTTCTCAATTTCAGTTCCAAAAGAAACACAACGTGTTCCCTCAAAACCTAGAACATCACCAAGCTCAGAGGTGCCACAAAGCAAACCTGGTAAGTAAATTGTTTCTTTATCTTACCATACATGTGTCATTTGTGTGTCTTATGAATCCTACCGTGACCAGTAGAGCTCCAGATTTACATGTATCCCTTGTGTGTAAGTGCTGGAGCATTCCTTGAAGGGTAAAATCTGGTATCATCTGTCATGACATGTGGAATTGGTAAGTTTACAATCTCTATCTTCAGTTCATTTTTACATTTTAAGTTACTGCAACAGTGGGCATTTTCTGTGAAGCTGTCAGTGAAAATAGGTCTTTTCTGTGTGAATTTGCTTGGGTTTTGGGAAAGTAAATATGAAAAGGAGGGCTGTCATTGCAAAGAGGATTGGGGTTTTCCTGTATTTCTCAAATTGTGTACTTTCTTTTTCTTTCCTGGGCACAATCTTTGATTTAAAGTTTCCAGTTCACTTTTGCATAGCCCTTATGTTGTTCAGAGATTTAAGAATGTGTAATACTGTCTATAATGTTGTTTATACAGCTTGGTATAGAGCAGTATACAACCCTAGGCTAATTATGGAAGGAGAAAAACAGTTATACAACTCACACTAGCAATTGAATGAGGTACTGTGGTGGGTTAACCCCAGCCAGCAACTAAGCATTCACTAGCCACTTGCTCCCTCCACCCCACAGTGGGTAGGCGACAGAATCAGTAGAGCAAAAGAGAGGAAAAACAATCGTAGTTCGAGATAAAGACAGTTTAACAAGTGAAGGATAAACAGAAGGGAAAAAAAATAAGTGATACAAAGGCAGCCACTCACCAGATCCTACTAGCAGACCAATGCCAGTCTAGGAGCAATGGGTCCTTTAGAAAGACTATCCCCCAGTTTTGTGGCTAAGCATGAAATTATATGAGGTGGAATATCCCTTTGACCAGTTTGGTTCAGTTGTCCCGGCTGTGTCCCCTCCTAGCATCTTGCCCACCCCCAGCCTACTTGCTTGGGGACAGAGTGAAAAACAAAGTAGTACTTGATGCTGTAACAAGAACTATTCAGCAATAGCTGAAACATTGGTGTGTTATCAACACCGCTTTGATCACGAATCTAAAACAGAGTACCACAGGGGCTGCTTTGAAGAAAATGAACTTCATCCCAGCCAGACCTCGTATGGGTATTCAAGGTGTATGCTGATGGAGAAATGGGCAGAAAGATGACAAGTTTCCTTTTTCTCCCAGTAAGTCTGCACCTATTGTTTGAATCAAAACCTTGAACTAAATCAGGAAAGTGTACAAAGTTGAAGGTGAAAAACCACCCACAATTTCTTTGTGGCTTATTACAAAAGCTTCAGATTTATATTTGGGCTCTATTCCGTATTAGATCTGTTGCCTTGAACTGGAGGCAATTCTGAGCAGCACGATACTCTGACATGTACTGAGTTTCAAGCAAGAGTCACTGTCTGTCATTGGCTGTAGAAGGGATGGTATGATCCTTGTGGAGGTAGCGATTGTAATGTTTTGATTGTTCTTGGTAATACTTGTTTTTGTTTTTTATCACGCTAACGCAGTTCTGGAACTAATTACATTTAGAACTGAGAAACCAAAGTCAACAGTAGGTAATGACATTTTCTAACTTGAATAGTCACGTTGTCTTTCTTCTTCAACACAAATCATTAAGACCAGACCTGCAAAACTTTCTCACCTTTCATTGTATGTGCCTTAATAATTTAACAGTCAAGATTCTCTGTCTCTTTTCTTATTTTCTGCAAAACAATTGAGGGACATCCTTGTGCCTTTCAAGTTGTTATGCACATAACATAGGGCAATTTTCTTCAATATTTAATGATAAGAGGCAGAGGGCAGATCAGAACAGGATCCTAACTTACATGTTCTCAGTCATACTGTAGAGGTGATGCTGTTCTAGTTAGTCACATGGTTTGGGCAAACAGAGGTGCATGCTTACAAATTTTATTTCTTTGCTTCCCTTCCCCTCCAGTTTTACTGAGTGAAATTCGGTCCTTCATAGAAGTCTGAAAAATAATTCTGTTTCACTCAAACCTCAATTCCACTGTCGGAACAGAATCACTTCAGTGATCTTTGGGTCATATGATTCCTTGAGGTGGATCCATTTGACTAAGACATTTTTATCATTTGAATCTGGTACTGCAAATCATTCAGTAAAACTTCCATTACAGAGCAGTGGTGTCTTAGTATTTGAAGCTACTTACTTTGTTTTCTACTTATTTTATTTTTTAAGTCCTCTTCTTAAATAGAACCAGTAATTCTGTCACATGCTTAGCTGATATGTCACAGAAGATTATTTCTTTTCTCTATAGCCTGATTTTGTTCCAAAATCCCCTTCTCTTTTCCATCACTTCCATAGAATATCTTTGGTTCAAATCTTTGCTCTGTTTTTTGTTGACTGTTATGGGTGGTAGCGGACACTGATACCTTGGAAAATTTTCATACGGTGTAACCCGGTTTCTTTCTTTCAGTTTCTAAAGATACACATCATGGGCCTTCCAAACCTAAAACATCACCCAGTCCACGTGTTCCCCCAACTAGAGCAAGTAAGCTAATCAATATCCTGCCCTTTAATGCATGAATGTTTTATCAGTTTTAAAATTGTCAAGATCAATGAATTCTCTGAAGGTACACAGATATTTATTGAATAGGCTGTGTTTTACTGTTGTAATCAAATTTTGCTATATAGCTGTCATGGACAAAGATGATCACCTAGATACTTATACTTGTCAATAACTTGTGTAATGGTAGGTATGTGGGGGTTAACACTGATCTTCAGCCCTTGCACACAGGAAAATTTGTGTCTTAAATAGAATGTGACAGAGGTATTTTTGTTTTCTAGTTACTCATTTACAAGTGTAAAATTGCAGTACCTCCTGTTCCCAAAACTTTGAAAATAGTTCTGTCCCTTTGAAAATTAGTGGTAAATTTCCACGTTTCTTCTGCTTTGACTGCTTTGCTGGAGATTTTTTGTTTTAATGCAAAGTTTATTTAAATGAGGAGCAGATTTTTGGAACATGAAACAGTTGAGAAGTGCAACTAGGGGAACTGTTAGAACTACAGCAGTTTACTCTGTAGAAAGCTCTATTTGATAGAGCTGAGAGGAGTAGAGAGTTAATCCAACACTGCACTGTAACAGTCACTTAATTTCTGCACTAACATAATACTGATTGCATTGACAGGAGATCTCTGATTATTTTCAGATGGAAGAAATAACTTCCTAAAAAATTTCTTTGCAGAAAATTAATCTCCTGTCAGGAAAATCAAAAGACTGGAATCATCATCCTCAATAACATGTTCAAAACTTTGCTCATCTTCACAGGTCCAAAAGAAAGTCGGCAAGTCTCTTCCAAGCCCAGGGCATCAACAAGTCCAGATGTAGCACACACAGAACCTGGTAAATACGTTGTTGTTTTGTTGTGCTTGAATATTCAGGGTTTCTTTTGGGTTGTCCTTCCTCAATGAATCAAGTGTTGATTAATATGACTTCATATTACAAGCAGATTTTCTAATGGTCATTAAATATATGTTTAAAGGAAGTGCTGATTCGTATTTTTAATGGCTGAGTTTTGATGAGTTGTATATGCTTTTGAGCCACAAGACAGCTGTCACTGATGAATAATCTGCATAGCAGCGTAGACAACATACAAACATAAGAATGTTCTTGGAACACACTGCATCTCCTCTGTCCCTATCAAAAGATGCTTAGAAAAAAAACATATATGAGGGCCTTCATGTAATGAATCTAAATGTCTGTAACTCAAAACACTCGTATGTTTGTGTACCCTGATAATGGAGTTTGACCCTTAAAAATATACTTTATAGGGATTTACATACTAGTGAACTGCTGAACCTCTGTAACTCCTGATGGTTCTGAAAGCATGTCAAATCTTTCTTTTGAGTGAGTGTATATTCACTAATTCCACCAATAAATATTTTTTTAAAATGAACAAATTTAAGTATGTGTTCCAGTTTGAAAAGAAATCAGTCATGTAAAAGGGAATATTTTTACCCTTTTGCTTGTACTTATCGCTAATCCTGTGTACGTTCTTGTTTTTATTAAGTTTTGTCATCTACTACATTTACAGTTGAACAACCAAAGACAGCAACAGGTAAAGATGTTGCCTAGGGGTGGTCATGATTATTTTTTCCCTGCTGCTCCTTGGACCAAAGATTATATATCATTAGTCTGTTTTTCATGTCATCTGTTTGTGGTTTTGATTTGTTTTCTTTTCTGCTTATTGAACTTAATTCTACTCTGTTCTAGGTATTGAAAGATTCCTGGCTGTTCTGTTGTCTTCACAGAAAATTTCTTTCACTCACATACATTGTAATTCCTTTGACACTTCTAAGAGACAATCATGCTGTGGGTATTGCAGTTAAGAGCTCTGAAATACAGATGAAAACATCACTATAGTTGTCTGTGTTCTTTCGGGTTTTGTTACTTGGCTCCAAATTTTGCTTACTTGATCATTTTCCCACCCATGTTTTCATTCATTATTTTCTTTCCTCTTTAAATTCCTGTATGTATCTGACATTCAGTTTTTCACTCTTTCATGTAAGGATCTTGTATTTCTTCGCAAGCAAAAGGCATGCAGTGCCCATGCAATAAACCTGTCTAATTTCTGAAGAGTATAAACCCTTAAAACAGGTCTTTTCTTTCAGCTCCTAAAGAACCACAACATACTCCCTTTAAACCTAAAGCAGCTCCCAGCCCAGATGCTCCACACAGGAAGCCTGGTAAATTATCTGGTCTTTTTGTCAAGCTGTAGTTGCTAACTGAGCAACTGCTTTCAGGGTGGGCAGTGGGGGCAGTTGTCAACAGTACATTTGCTGTTACCTGGGTATCATTCTAGCTTAAGAAACCTCTGCAATGCTGCAGTTAAGTCATACTACTGATGAAAACAAAAACAGTTCAAGATTTTTTTTTCATATTATGCAGATATTACCAGAAGAAGAAATAGTAGTGACCTGTGTGTTTAAATTAATGATAAGAAGTTATTCACAGCTTGTATCTGAGCAACACACTAAAGTTGTTTACACCATGTTTTTGAAGCTCTTATGAGAGAGGCTTCTTCAAGCTGCTGCAGTATTTTTTCTTTAAACAGACATTTTCATCCAGAGTAGACTGAGGATTCCCTTCTGCTGTGTTTCGATTAGGGGACTACGCATCATAAATCTGACAGACCTGTACAAGATAATCAATGATTTCACTGAAGGGTTGTTATTGGTTTTTTTTAAGTATCTAGATGTTAAAAACAAACAAAAAATTGAACTCAGTGTAACCATGAATCTCTGAGGGCAAATGCCCATTTCTGTTTTCAAACATCCATTTCCTGGTGTATATAGTATAGTGCTGAAGGAGTTTTTTTAACGGGATGTGAGGGAAAGGGAGAGAATCTTCTTTATTCTGAGCATTTATTGACATTTTTTCCAACAGAAATCATTCCAGCCTTCCATGAACCAGATACTACTATGATTCCTCATATCCCCGAAAGAACAAAGGCAACATTGGGTAATCATGTGCATTTCATAAATAATTACTCTATTTTCCATTCTTGTTAGATAAGACATTCTTAGAGCTTATTACATGATACTATAAACTAATAATGGAAATAAATCAAATACTAGTTCTGAAAGCCAACTTCCCTGCTAATTCTAGACATCCATGCTTAAATACATGAAATGCTAGCTGAGAATTCTTTCTTCTTAACTTAAATGTCAGGCGTGGACCAAATAAAGCTCAATGCATCCAAGCAATATTGGGCAGCAGGTGTGTTGCTTGAGCAGTCTTTGTTAGTAATGAGTTCTCTGTCCCCAGTTTCAGAGACAGACAGGGAACATGATTTTCTGAAAGTGAAATGGTGTCATGAATGAAGTATTAATAGCCATTTAATAACCTTTGAGCTATGTTTTTTCTTTTTGAGGAATAGGAAATTAAAAATGCTTTTCATCATGTTTCTATTTTAACATATATTCCCTGTATATATTGATATTTAGGTTAGTATTCATTTGATATCTCTTTATATAGCTTTATGAAGTTTATGTGCCCTGTTGTACACATCTGGGCCTACCTGATGCAATATTCATATGCAGAAAATGGTTCTTCAGAGCAAGGGGCATGAAGAATGCACAGGCTAAGGCGGATATTTTGGGGACCTCTGACATAAGAACAAAAGAAGTTGATTTATAAATCAAGTCTGATATGAAGGGTCCACTGAAAAATAGATCCTGTCCTCAGATACTCATGTGTGGCAGATGTGGAAGATGTAGGCTACTACTGTTGATTTTTGTCCCATTACTTCACTGTATGCTGTTCATGACTATATTCTTCATTGCTTCATCCAAAGCTACGAATTTGTATATAATTTTGGGGACGTCTGTTTGTGTCAACAGCCATTTAATTTGTTTTCCTTTCTTTGCAGGAATTCCAACTGATTGATTTTCAATTTTGCCCTTACATAGTTTGCCTTATTGCAGATCAGATCATTCTTATGCTCCTTGTGTGCTATGAAAGCAGTGTGATTTTTCAATTATTGTTCCGGGTGCTGTTTTGTTTTTATTTCAGCTCCAACTGAAAAACAGTTCATTCATACCAAACCAAAAACATCTGAAAAACCAAGAGTGCCACACACCAAACCTGGTAATGGAGTAATTCTTTTAATATTGTGTGTTTGTATTTAACCACTATTTCCCTTATCCTCAGGTTTTGTGCTTTTTAACGGAATTATTCATAGCTGCTTTTGTGGTGAAACAAATACATTACACTGAAGTCAGTCAATCCAAAATATGCCAAAACTACAATGGAAATAGTAGTAAGATTTGTAGTGTAGCATCAAAAATGTTTTTCCTTCCTTCTGTTACATATAGTAGATGATGACTAAAATGCAGTAATGTGGGCGTTGACAGATTTCAGTGGCTGGATAGACTGAGTTCTCTCTGATTACTTCATGGTAATCAGAGATGCTCCTCTGTGAGCACTTTATTTTTTTAAAATCCATAAAATGCAACAGGACTCCTTTGCTATGTGCTTCTACAGTTGGCAACTGACATTGCGTGCTATATTGAAACAAAAGTAGCCTTAAAAATAGTTAGGGAGGGCTGTGTCTCTTCCCATTTTTGTTCTAGAAGGAATGTATTGGAGAAGTTAATAGAAAGATTATGATAACTGTCAGCAGCTGATTTTTAAAATATTCTGCTACTCTTTAGCTCAGGGCATTTTGAAAGTTCTAGAAATAGTGCAAATGCTGCTTTGTTTCTATTACGGTTTAATATTCTAAGATTCTTCACATTTTCTCCTTAACAGCAATACATCAGACAACTCCACAACCAATTATTACAAAATCTTCTCCTACCACTGGGCATTCAAGGGCAACAATGGGTAAATAAATTTCTTTAAAGTTAAGATGCAGGTATTTTTAGTTTTTCAGTGGAGAAATTTCTAGAGAACCTGCTCTGGTGTGGTGTTTTGTATAATATCCTTCCACTATCTTTCATTCTGCTTACACACATGCATGTTTCTTAATACAGATAAGTCTCAGTTCTATCCTAGACGTAAAGCAGAAATAGCCTACAGTTCACATCTGGTCAGAAGCCTGTGTTTGTCAGATCTGCAATCAAATTCAGTGGTATAATTTTTCTTTTAGAGCAAGAATTTTAGCCACTAACTCAACTTATCCTACAGCACAGTGCTCGGACTTTTCCGTGTTTTGAATACTCATTCTGTTTCAGGCTCCAGAAAGCCATGGAATTGTTATTGTCTTTTTTCAGGCATTTGAGGCATGCATTTTCTGTGGGCTAAATATGGCATTGGATCATGACTCCTGAAGAATACAATAATAATCTTTTTCCTTTTCTTTCAGCTCCAAAAGAAACACTGATCGTTCCTTCCAAACCCAAAACATCTGTCGGGCCAGAAGTACCACAGACTAAACCTGGTAATTTAAAGTTTGTAACTTTAAAAATGTTATTGTGGAACTGCCTTAGTTATACTTTCTGCTGTCATTCAGTACTGCAGTCATGTGGCATGCATGATACATAAACAGAAATTAGTAACGTTGTTCAGCTCAGAGTACGTTAATTATTTATATCGAAGAGAACGCCCAAGAATTGCATCTATTTCCATGGAGAGCAGAAGTTAACGTGGTTGGGGTTTTTAAAATTTTTTTGTTGAATTGGTGAGCAGTAGCCATTAAAAAGTGAGGAATTCAGTCAATTTTAATAAAAATATGCAGCTGTAGGCAGCTTCAGTAAGTTCTTTTATTTTGGGGGATTTTATTACCCTAAATACATTTGCTTCAGTTTCTCAAGTACTTCTGAAACTTGGGTTACAAAATCTCAGTTCAAGATAGTTAGATGCCAAGAGTATAGTACCTTCTTCCTATCAGGGATTTTTGCAGTAACTACAGTAGATTTAGAGATGCGTAGTTACAATGGAGGATGATGATACCTCAGCTTTACCCTGGGTGTGAACTATTTCCATAAAAATTACTAGGTAGGAAGGATACAGGAGAAAAAAAAAATGGTTAGGAGACGAGTGACAACATGGTTATGACAAAGAGCAGCTCCCAATCATTCTTACTCTCTGATCTAACCTCCAAACTCATAATATTTTAGTTTTAGTGAAATAGGTTAATGAAGAGTTTTATCGTTTCCCCTCCTTTTTTCCCTTAGATTTCTAGCCCTTTTTATGTAGACAGAAAGAATTTAAGCATAGACCCTGTTCATTCAAGAACCGCACATATATATTACTGTAAAAATCAAACTGAACAGTTCAGGAAAAACATTTTATTTTCTAAAGGCTTTATTCTGAAAGGCTTTCTGTGGAGTAACCAAGCTAGATTCTAAGTCTCAGTTGAAAAAGAGCTATTTCCAATCATGTCATAATTAACAAGTGCCATGTTTTGTTACCACTACAAAGTTGATTTTCAGCAAAGAATTTTGGAAAACAGGGTTTATAGTTTTATTCTTTTCCTTCTAAATTTTAAATCATTATAATGATGTATATGCAAAATAAACTACTGTTAGAAAAGTTGTTGAAAACAAATGGCACTATTTAGCCACTGCCCTTTATGCTAGTAAGCAGGTTACCTTCCAGCTTCTGTATTTTAACCATATTTCTGAAAGACAGAGAGACATGTAGTGTGTGCCTCTGCCTGCCAGTCTCTCCTTTTCATCCCGTAACTTAGATATATTTCACTAAATTCAATTAAATTTGAGTGAAGGAAGAATGTCTGAAAGATAAATACGTTACTACAAGCTTTTAGAATTTTTTTAGGGAAGTGCAGATTGATATACCCAGTGTGAGAAAGACCAAAGACTGTCAGAACTCCACCTTTAGGGCGTTTGTTGTGAAGTTGGTGGGGGCCCAGCAGAATTGTTGCACTGTCTGGCTGTCAGCATGAAAATATATCCAGACTAATCAGAACATGTGTCTGTCTCATGCCTGTTAAAATTGTCTTAGCAGATTTGTAGATAGGTTTTTAGGAAACAAAGGACACAGATCCTTAGTGAAATCCGACTTCTTCAATTTCACTTCTCACAGAACAATGTTTTATTTCTTGTAGCTCCAAGGGCAACGCACCTGGGATCAATTAACCTTATAACAGTTCATGTTGGTGATGGGTCCAAAATGACTTTGGGTAATGAGAATATCATGACAGTTTATTTTTCATAAAATTTTACTCACACTGCTTTTGCTATATGGCTAAAATAACACTTTAATCAACAGAAATACCTTAATATATCTTTGTCGTGTGCATTTATTAGTCACATTCCAGTGCATGTAAAAAATGTTACTGGTTTTAATTTTCCAGCCATTTTTTCTTTCATGTGATTCTTTCTAGACAAAAGTACTTCATGTACAAGGCTGAGGAGTCATAAGGCATTACTTGATCATCTTTTCTTCTTTTGTCTGACTTACTAATGTATATATCTTCCCAGTCTTGAAAAGTCTTTTATCTGTATAAAAGCATGATTTTCAGCCAAGTTTCTAGCACTGACTCTTTTTGTTTATGGTCTGCACAGTTTGACTTTCCTTTCCACGTATGGTGTCTTATGTTTAAAGGGAAATCATTTGTATTTGATAAGCAATAGTATCTCCACTTTCAGTTCCCAATGAAACATACCAGATTTCACCCAAGCCCAAAACTGCTCAAGCAACTGAAATTCCACGGTTCAATACAGGTAATTTTTAGGATTTTCTGAAGCTGTTTTATTAAGAGTCTGTAGATCTTAAGTAAAATAAGTCTAATGTTTCATGATCTGTTAATTATTACCTTTAAAACTATTTCATGAAAATTTATTTTTCCCCTTATCAAATGGTTTTTGTTCGTTGCTCTGAAAATGAAGGTTTAATCAGTATTGACTCAAAGACTATACAAAGCTTTTAAACAGTATTAGTGCTGTGTATTGGATCCTCCAATGCAAGCCTAAATATAACTGACTTCCACCTTTTTCCTTATAAAATACTAAATCTAAATCTGTAAAACTTTTTCCAAATGAGAATGTCAAAATGAGTAATATGTTCTTTCCTGCATTATTATTTTCTCTGACGCTTCACTTGGATTAAGTGTTG
>Ga0065711_1034679_pt1 | contig 23377 bp, 12 predicted proteins | sample Hoacrofraction12_FD_59098 | JGI IMG/M metagenome (GOLD analysis project Ga0065711, IMG submission 59098) | Hoatzin crop microbial communities from Cojedes, Venezuela - Epithelial fraction 12 v2 (version 2) | ecosystem: Host-associated > Birds > Digestive system > Esophagus > Crop | place...
TCTCCAGTAGCTCCTCATCTTTCTTGAACTGGGGAGCCCAGAACTGGACACAGTACTCCAGATGGGGCCTCACTAGGGCAGAGTAGAGGGGGAGGAGAACCTTCCTTGACCTACTGGCCACACTCCTCTTAATGCACCCCAGATGGTCATAAAAGATGGGAGTTTCTCCACTGGCCTTATTTTGCTTTTTACAGGTTCTTTGCAGGCAACACACTGACATCAGCCTCCCAAGACACGGCAGGAGGTCAGTGTATTTTTAACCTATTCACTTTTTTCCCTTAGACATGTCTGGACTCACTAGAGAGAGAGTAGACCAAAGTATATGGCCATCTTATTGCTTTTTATCTTTTAAAACTAATAACAGAACAAAAACCAACCAAACAAGACTGTCCCGGTTGTGCGTGCTATTAGGTTTTGACACAAACCAGAAGCAAAGAAACAAACCCAAAGCACATCCTACTCACTGGTTAGGTTTTGATGGTGGTATTTGTGTGTTCGCTTTGAATGTAATGGCTCCTGCATGGTTCTGTCACGTACATATCATTCTTTGTAAATGTCTGTCTCAATGTAAAGTATACATCGGAATCAATATAGAAATTAACAGGTGCTGACATATTGATTTTATTCACATTTATCTATGAGAACATTTTAAAGAACCATTAATGAAGTAACAGAATAATTTATATTGATCCCTGCAAAAACCATGATACAAGATAAATATTTAGAACAAATCAGCAAACTGACCAGGCTGTTTAACTGTGTGGTTGTTTAATAACCAACATGGCTTTCAAAATAATTGATCGACCAGCTTTCCACCAGCCACTATGAGAAGAGGAATCCATTCTACCTTTTCATACTCAGTACTGCTAATTGTAATAAGATATTCAGGCAACAGTAATAAAAGCTCATTCTAAATCTAGTGGGAACTGATGAAAGCAATTATGGCGAGGGCTTGGTACTGTCAAACTGTCAAGTTTCAAGCTTAATGTAATTCTTTAGAGTTTACGCTTTCTCTATTCTAGTAGAAAAAGACCGCAAACCATTTTCTGTTAAGAATGCAATGAGACCAAGGAAACAAACCATTTAACTGCAGAACACCGAAACACTATATAAAGCACCAATAAAATTATATGTAATGTCATAACAGTTCTTCAGAAAGGGACCTGTCTTGGACTCTTGGATATCATTAGTGAAAAAATATGACGAGGGCCTTGAGGCCCTTGGTGGGGGGCGAGAAATTTCAGAGGTCTAGGAAGCATTTTCATTTAAATTTTATCAATTGTTTCTGTTTTTCTAGGCTAGAGACATTTTCCATTGTGGAGGTAACAATGAAATAATATAAAATAATAATGAGTCACTACATTTAGCCTGAATACAGCCACTTGTCAGCAGAACATATTCTGCCTAAATTTTTTCCCACAGCTGCTTGCAAAACTAGTACTGATGTTAATGCCCCCCACACACACATTTCCAAGTCACACAACCTTTGTGATTATAAAAAACATTGAACTGCCCAAACAAGGTGCATTCTATGTCCTATCTGTACAAAAGTCAAGCATGGCATCGACAGTGGCACCGCCAACATGGCACCTGATGTGTGCTTCCTCTAATGCCCAGGGGAGTTTGCTTCACGGCGCCGACAGGAAAGTGCCACCACGACTACAGAATCCTAGAATATCTCAAGTTGGAAGCGACTCATAAGAATCATCAAGTCCAACTCTCTGCTCCTCACAGGACCACCTAAAACTAAACCATACGTCTAAAAGCATCGTCCAGATGGTCCTTGAACTCTGTGCACCTAATCAGTCTCTGGCTCCTCAGCTGAAGCTTCCTGTGATGGTGAAAGTGACACTGAACGATGACTGGATGCACCAGAAGGCAGATCTCTCGCAGAAGATACACTACTTTACCTGTTTATTTCAAATATTCCGCAAAACAAGAACTGCCAGTCAATAATGAACCTCAACTGGAGTTGAACTGCTTTCAGAGCAGCCAGTGAGTAGATAGCAAAAAATGATGCATGAAGTCAAACTCAGTGGAAAAAACAGCCCAACTTGATTTGTTGTTTAATTCCATGCTAAGGGAAGTAAGATTTTCTCTTTCACTGTGGGGACAGGCGCATTAAAACTTTGTGGAAGAGAGTAGAGCACAGGGCCACATAAGGGACCTAAAAAATGTGATGGAGATCCAGCAGAGGTGCACAACCTAGGCAGGAATGATTGCAGAAGACAACCTCAGTTCTGGATCTAGGAATGCCAAACTGCCATCTATACTCTCTATGTTACATCTGCTTGCCTCCAGCGAAGAGGAGGTGTGGCCAAACTATAAATAATTCTGCATGGTATATGAAGAAAATGACTTTGGCTAGTGATAATTGCTGTCTTTTTTTAAAAAAACCTCCAACTTTCCTCAGCCAAAAAAATCTCAACAACAAAAACGTACTATGTTAATCTACAGCCTAGGAAACTGTTTAGGGAACTAATTAAAACAAAGTTGTCCCCAGGCAGAAGTGGTAGAATGCAGTAAATATAAAAGCAACTGATAGGCATAGTGTCATTTGCTGCTCAGAGACGGGACGCCTATACCTGCAGAAAGGGAGGCTGTTCATACTTAAACTACTTCTGTTCTTCCCTGCACAACAGCTTAATGGACAGGCACATTTAACTGACCCCCTCTTCATAACAGGAAATGCTCAACAGACAGAACAAAGAGTTGGCAGACAAGATACAAAGAATAAAATTCTTATTTGATTACTAAAGCTGCTGCAAAACCAAGTCAGAAAGAAATACTCATGCTCTCAGACAAAATTTGTACGGTAAGATGGTGTTTCACTTCGTGTAAGCATCCTAGAGCTCTTCCCAGCACTACAAAAATGAGCAGATTCAGAAGGCTTGGAATTGGACTGGAGGCATATCAAAACCATCCAGTTCTTCTCAAGCCTCTAAAGAGCAGAAAGTCATGAGCAGTGTATCTGTATTACCGCTTCCAGAAATGAGAGGGGAAAAAAACAGCCATCCCGCTTTTACAGAGTGGGATGAAAAATTGGGTAACACGAACACTCAGGACAATTCTTTTGAAGTTTGGATCAAAAAAGGAATGAAGTCCTGGGGGCAGAGGCAGAGGAAGGAAAGTTACTACTTTATCATACTGAGTCATTCATCCTCAGCACTTCTGTGTGCTTATTGTCAGCAATCACAAATTAGACAACAAAAGTGTGATAAAGCTAGCCATTCCTAGAAAGCACTGCTAACAGATGATGCTTAATTAAAAGGTGTGGGTTTTTTTCTCTTAATCACTGGCTGAAAAGACAAAAACTCAAGTGAAACTGTCCCTGGTGAGCAGTTCAGACCAATATGAAGCAAACAGCTAGAATTAAATCAATGAAGGGAATAATGAGTCCGAGGACATTTCTCTTTAAAGTAAAAAAGCCAGGTGATTCAAATTCCCTCACAGATACTGTCCTGCCTCACCAGAGCTGACTGCCCTCCACAAGGCTTGAAGCTGATGAACCACTGTGCTGCTAAAATGCCTTCAAAACAGAAAAGGAAAATATTTCGTATAGTAGTGCATCATTCTGCGAACGGCCTTCCAGGCTCCCTCTGCTCTCCATCTCGTAATCTGGAGAAGGCAACAGCAGCCTCAGTGGCACACCAGCCCCTGAGGAGACCCACGGGATGCCGTCCACCCTGGTGCCTCAAGGGTCACCAGGATGCTGCTCTGCACCACTACAGAATGGCACTTGGCCACTCCATGGACTCTGTTTGGTTTTGCCTGCACCAGCAACATCACACCCATCCCTACTTCAACGCTGATATGCATGAAGATTAAAAATTGAAGTGTTACAAACCCAGGTGAGGGAGCGAAACGTATGGGTCTCCTGAGGGCCACTTAAAGCAATACAAGTTTGGACAAAAATCACATTTGTAGAGAGGCTGTCACTGGCAGACTGAAGGTGGCTGCTGGAGAGAGGTGAGCAGATGTCACGCTATGTAGTAAAAGCAAGTTGTTATTGGCACAGGTTTAGAACAGTCACATTGCACATGTGTGTCTAAGCCACAGTGGCTTCTGCAGCCTGTCCCAAACAAGTGCCAAAACCACCTATTTTCCCACCATGCTTCTCCACGCATTTCATTTATTGCTTCCACCCTCATCATCCAGCAGTCCAAATGGCAAAATCCAAGTGCTGCCTCTGACGGGCACAGGAACACAGTAGCTGGTTGGCACGAACCCAGTTTGGGTCCAAATCAGGAGGAGCTGGATCTGGGCCAGCTACAGAACAGGCAGCTTTTGGTGGCAGGAACAGTTTTCAAAGGTTATGCACACCACACTCCAGAAGAACCTCCCATGGATGATGTATTGCTTCTCTTTCCAAATGTGAACTCCCTTAATGGAGAAACAAGTCCCAGAATCACTAAGGTTTTGCTGAGTTAATGTGTTAATAGTGCTTCTTTGTGCTATAGGAAGTTAAAAGAATCTTCTGCGGGAGGAGAAAAAAAAATCAAAAACCCAGTGTTGGGAATAAACACATCCTGCAAGGAGCATGGCAAGCCTAGCACAAAGATTTGTCAAGATGTCTGTTGAAAAGACTACTGGGAAAAATCATATGGAGCAGGGTCCTGGTTAGACTGTTATTGCAAAAACCCACAATGATAAGTAATGCATGCTGCACTAACAACTATTTTGCAAGGCCAGATTCCAACCCTACCATTCAAGGGAAAAATAAAACAACCTTAAACAGGAGATTTGGAAACAGACTCTTCCAACACATCTTGAAGTCAGTTTGTTAAGCACCCTTGCAGCCTGTGGGCTCCAGCAGGCATCGCATCTTGCAATATCCTAGCTCCACATGAAGTACAAGGAAATAACTGTGCTCCACAGACCCCCTGATCTTGTGCCCTGCATGACAGCTATTCAGGGAGCTCTGTAGCACCAAGGGTGTTATTTTAAAGCCTGACAATCTCACGGCATCTGAAATTGGAGGCTATTGAGCAAATTTCATGAGGATATGTTCTTGCCAACTCTCCTTGGAATAACCTATGTCTATGAATTTATATGCATAGCCAGTTGCGAATTTTCTTGCTATGTTTTTCAGCCAGATCAAAGACACTTATTAACTATACATTCATGCTAATTTTAAGAAACATCGGGAAACTATGACTTTGGGTTCATAAACCAACGACCTAATTATACTCACCCATATAAAGCATTTTTCCTATTTGTGACAGATAAAATGGCTACCAACCTCTGTTGCCCTTCCTGAAATTTGTTGTGCAATGCTCCTGTTACCAGTGGTACTCTGGTCTTTCTTAGACGTGACTATTTTAGAGACTAAACCACACACATGGTCAGAATGGGTCTCCCTCAAACTTAAATCTCTAATTTTTGGGAAGAGATGTTAAAAAGGCTTACAAACTAGAATGGTATGTGGTACTGTTCAGCATAAGTCTTACATACGATATTAATGAATATTGCAACATACTGTGCCTGGGCCAGATGTGGTGTGATCTGCAGGGGACAGATGAAAAAACCCATACAGGACTTAATTTAATGAAGCGCGTGCATCTTGCTCTGTGCAGCACTGAAGTTGTCACCAACACCCAAAATCACCCCCTGCACCTCTTTTGCTACTCAGGTGTCTACCTCAGTGGGTCTGAAGTCCATCTGGAAGAATGTAACAGCAACGAACCATTACTAGTAAAACGAATGCTTACAGATTTTAATTTGGCACTTTCAAAAAGGGAAATGCAGGTTATACTCCGCTTTGCACCCGAACTTCTAAACGTGTCCTCCCCATCACAGAGCAAAGCCATTCATATTTCGCTTTAAAATACACCAGATATATTACTGTATAGTGGGAACTGTCTAACACATGAAGGAAAGGCAGATATTTTATGTGTTTGCCAGACAAAAAATATGGACAGTAAGCACCAACTTCAATTTGTTCTTGAAGAGTCTTGACAGAGAAGGGAACAGATAAGTCATTCCGTTTACTGCTGTGACTGGGCAGTCTTTATTCTCTGCTTTTTCAGTTTCTGTCATACAGCTGAACTTGTATTTCTGGGTGAATACACTAAAGATAGTCTAGCGGTAAATATTAAACTGATAACTGCAAGGTGAACAAAAAGCTTTTTCTTAGACAATGTTTTACTTCAAGCTAATTGTTTCAGTACACTAATTACTTAGGCTTGAATTTCTGTGCTGCTGGAAACTTACTAAAAGAATCTAATAAAACCAAATGATCAACTTGTCTTTCTCTACATATTTGTGTGTTAAAGGAGTATTTAAAGAATATTAATTAGAGCAAGTCCTCTAATCTGGACAGCCATGGCTTGAAGTTTAATGGAAACTTCGAACAGAGCTACAGTTACTTCAACAAAAAGCATGTAAAAATAACTTTGCATATTTTTATCATAGCAATTCATCCTTAATACTATTTTTCAACTCAAACAGTTAATTTTAGAACAGAGAGGAGTGTATCTTGGTTTCTGTCAAGATAAACACTTGTGACATGTAGTGCACAGAAAATAATCCAAAATGACAAAATTGATACTGGAGAATGACATTCCCTAACACAACTAATAGTGAGTAATTCCAGGTTGGGATTTACCAGATTTGATTTGAACCACAAACTATTTCCTGATTTACAGCTCTACGGAATAATAACTTAATACAACTGTGGCCGATTTCCCATACAAAATACTCATTCTAAAGACATAACTATTTCCTGAGACTAGTAAACAGTGCCCCATTGTACTGATGACCTTGTAAGAAAAGCAGGCTTTTGGTTAAGAGGATTATCATTGAAACAAAGACACAACACATTTTAAACTCAGTTGGATTAGTTTGCTTTAGTTTTCCATAAAGGTATAGTGTTGGTTATATTTCCTACAGCTTAATATTTTATAGATGCATTTCACAGAATAATTAGGAGCTCCTGTTCACTGACAAATCCCCACTTCTGTTCTCCCCTCCCTGTGCACATCCTTGGCATGGCGCCTAGATGACCACAAACATTGCAGGCAGCAACAGGCAGCAAACGCCTTCAGAAATGTACCTGCCTTTATCACAGGGCCAGGGACCAAGCAGTTTCATCTCCTTTCCACCCGTGCTCTCCATGCACAGCTGAAATCCTACTCTGTCAGTCTTCACTAGCATTAATTTTTCAGCACCTGGCATGAAACAGTTGATCAACTGATTTTATCAGGATTCCTGCGAATGAACAAACCTCCTTCCCTATTCCTCCTGGTTTTGGTCCGCACACCTCATTTTCTACCATCCTCCCCTTTGATACTGTTATCTAAGTTGTAGTCCCCTTACTGTTGGTGCACAAATAGCTGAGCCAGGATTACAAACTCCTCTGACTTTGGACTCTGCCAAGATTATGAGAGCCCAGCACGAAGAACCAGTTCAGTGATCCAAAGTTCCTGTTGGCTAATCGGTCCTTTCACCCTAGCCAGGAGGCAGTCATGCCTTTGCTGTGGTTTTGCAAAAAACATGAATTATATGGCAGCACAATGAACTATCAATTACTGACCCAATTTGCAATGCTGGGAATCAAATCCCAAAGAATCTAAATGATCAAAGAAGAATCGTAGGTTGCAAATTTTATTGCTGTAATTTTACTGGAACACAGTTTACTCCTCCTAAAATCATTCGCATTAACACAATACTTGCGTGGTCTGGAGCTGTTTAAACAAAACCTCATTCCTCAATTCAACATTTCAAGGAAATCAGCCAAGTAATAAGACAAAGCATTTTCTTAAGAGTATTACAAAAAGTAGGAAAAGTTTTGAAAATTTAACTTTTGTCCCTGAAGCCTGAAACTTTGGAAATCAACCATATAGCATATCTTTTCCAGATAACCAAAGGTATTTGTAGTGGATTTTACAGTTAAGTGAATGAAAACTGCTATAGAGTCTGTTAAGGATTATCAAACCAGTGTAAAGAATTCACTGTTATGTCAAACCTACCATTAAATTTCTTGTGCATTTAGCCACAGGTATAAGAGAAGAAATAACATTTTAACCTGAAAGAAAATCACTCATTCAGAAGATAAGGACTTAATTTAACCTACAGAGTAAAATGTGAAAGCAATAAATCAGCTAAGGGGATGGATATAGCATAATGCATATGTAGCAATGCAAACATCACTTGGTTTTCGTCGTTAGTTTCCTCTCAACATCCTTTTGATGCGTTGTTAGAATCACTGGAAGCAGACAAAGCATAAACTTGCACTCTTGTTGGCACAAGTGAGGTTTAAATGGATGAATTTACAGATATTTTTTTGCTGCCACCAGCCACAGCTTTCATAGAAGGAGCTTCATAAAGGAAAGAATCTTTAGTCACTTTCCAATGAAGTTCCATCTCCAGGAGAAACTTAGGTAAGACCAGACCCTAATTGTAAAACAGCATCCCCTGTGAATTCTGACAAGGGTTTGCCTTTGAGCATCTCAACGAGCAATGTCCTTAACCCATAACTGGGGGGGGGGAGGTGTGAAAAAAGACCTGCTCTGAAGAAGACCAGAACAGAGTATGTCTCAGCAGCAATGTGGTTTGGTGTTTCTAGGCTTTTTTTGCTGTAGTGGACAGACAAAAATTGTTGCTCTTTTTCTTCTTTTCTGATAGTTTATCCTTCTTGAGTGTTGTCAGTGGGGTCCCTCACACTAAGGAGTCTCAAACTTACTAGCCTTCTCTGAGAGCACTTACTTCAACCTGCCTGAGGCCTCAGAGCTTCAAGCTTTTTTCTGCAACTCTGCACACCAGGATCTTGCGCACTGAAGAAAAAAGAAGGGACTTTGGATGGAATCTCATTTCGCCAGCCTTAACTTGGCTATCATATTCCTACTGAAAGCAACACTCCTGGTAGCAGAAACCTGCAGCAAGATTCAAAGAGGTGAAACTCCCCCAGAACATGCAGGGAACGCACTTCCACTCAGTCCAGACTAATAAGGAGCACAATAGATTTACCTGATGATTTCAGAACATAAAATGAATCAGAAAAAAAAAAATGTAATTGAATGGTCAGATGCGTATACCAAAGTACAGTGGTTCTGTAGGATGTGGCGGGGCAACGAGTAGCCTGTTCTACAGAATGCCACCCATGTAGATCTAACCAGTGGCTTTAAACACTTGCACAGGGATCTGAACATAAGGACTAAGATACGGTTCCCATCTTTGGCCACCTACCAGTACCAGCCAGACTTACACATAACTTTATAGCCCAGAACATCAGGTTCTCTGCCCCTTGACCCTCGTGCTTCTGCAGCTCCTGTATCCCTAGAAGTAAAGACCTTGGACTTCACCTGGCCGACTACTGTTAGTGTGTAGCGCACGAGAGTGACAGACAGAAACCCCAGAAAAGCACTGAGTATTACAAAGAGTTGCAAACACAGTCCACAAGAGATAGAAATCTGACTCCACAGAGAATGTGGCAAAAACCTGAAAAATATATTCAACAAAATGCTCAAATTAAAAGACATAAGAAAACCTCTTACAAAATACACTCAGCTGTACTGATCTGACAAAAGATGCATATGTGCTATGAAACGCTATGGTTGAAACTGTAAAAATCTCAAAGCACTCTCATAGCACTACTCTTCTGTCTACTTCTGCTAAGAGAGAGACAGGATTATTCTCTTTATTATAGTGCAACCAGTTGAAGAGCTTACTCCCACCTGCCCCTAATGGAAGGAGCAGCAGCACAGAAAGTCAGATATGTTATTTTCTACTGCCTATCTTAAACAGGTTCACAAACCTGTTAATGTGTTATGCTTACAGGATCACGCCATCTACATGATCTACCTACGATTTCACACTCGCTAAAAGCCAACAGAGCTTTGCTCCTAAGTGTCTAAACCATGAGATTTAGGTTCTCCGGTGTTTTCAGTGCTTCAGAAGACTGTATGCATTCCTTACGACAGACCCAATACAACAGCATCACTTGAGAACTGCAGGATCAGACGGTAGAGGAGGGGCATGTCCATATGCTCTGTGAATGAACCATGTACTGAAAATACTGCAGGCTTCTTTCTACACAGACCAAGGATGACTTCTCCAATCACAGTAACTCATTTCAGCAGAAACTACTCCTTAATGCGGATGGGGACACCACTCAGCAAAACAAGTCTCATTTACATTGGTCGCCTTGATATCCTTAATGAAATTTGAACTTATACCATGTTCAGCTCACCTGATCTCAAAACATGATTGTGATTGCAAGAAGCACAGACAGGCAAAATGAGACAACACCAACGGAGAACACACCTTTTGTCTTACAAATAATTTCTAAGAAAAAGGTTCATGACAAGGAGGCAGGATGCCCTGACAACTAAAAGAGGTATTTGCCAGAGACTTCAGTGCTTGCATCCACCTCTGTATACAAATCCAGAGCTGTACTGGCTTTCTTGCACACACAAGCTAATTCACTTCTCTATTTACATTGGTTTTCCATAGTATTAGATGAGGGGTCTTTATTTACCTGTAATCCCTTCCAAAGTACAGTGAAGAGAAATAAGCTCTGTGGACTTTGTCAAGCTAGTTTATTTCCTGCTACAAAAGAACTCTTCGTCATTACTAGTATTTTTGCAGCACTGTTTTAAATGAAGCAAGAGGTGCTGCTTCATTTTTCACTGGAAATATTATTTTGAAAGCCAACAGATATAACTGAGAATTTCTTATCGTATTGTCCAAAAGCTCTTTTTCATTTCAAGCCATCCTTCTTAATCCCAATTCTCATATTACATTCTCTGCTTCGTATTGATACCCTTCAAATGTTATCAAATGTTTCCTTTGTTGTCCTTTAGCCAGCCTGTACGTATTTAAACTAAACTCGTTCCTTATAAATCCAGGCTACAAATACCTTTCTTCTCTCCACCTCTCCAGCTGTCAATATCTTTCTGCTAGCAATACTTCAGCATCCTCAGTTACAGGAGACCTCTGCTTATTACACTAAAATTGAATTGGTCTTCATTGCTGTCAAATCAGTATTCCAAATTCATGCATAATTTGCTGTCAGCTACTGCTTTTAAGTCTCTTTTGGCATTACTGCTTTCCAAGGTTTCTCTCACTCACAGGAATCTGTGTCTCGGATTATTTTTCCCTTGATAGGCTTGCACTAATTAATGTTTCTAAAATGCTTTTAAAATGGAAAGCACTATATAAATATTAAGTATCCTTATCTGTAATAGGAAACATGCTCCATTACCATTGTCACATCAACTTCACATCAACATACTTTATGCATAGTCCTTGGTCATGGGCACTTGATTTCCTAAAAGGCATTACTAACTGAATACATTAATGGGAAATATTTATGTGTAGGCTATGTATACATAAGAGCTGGGGCACGCATTGTATGTGTTACACACACAAAATATAGCTCAAACCACTCTGTTGTTTATGTATTTAATGTAAACGGAAACTTAGTTCAGTTTGTAATTTTGCATGTGTATTTTACACAGATTTTCATTGCATAAACACTGTCTTACTGAATTATTGACTGCCTAGCAATGTCTGGTGCAGGGAATTGTTCAACACTGAATGAAATGAGGTTTGGTAAGTTTAGGCAGCTTAGGTATTAATTATTCAAGAAAAACGACCAAAACCCCCCTGTACTTTTGCTACCTAACATTTCATACATTTGATTTTAATATGTATCATGTCAAATGCTCTGTTCCACAGAGAAATGCAAAATGCTTCTGTACACTATAGCACCTTTAATCCACAGGTAATGAAGAAGACTGCAAACTGTCGTTATCGCAGAAAATACTGTGCAGCACCCATTCTCCACATGGGAGCTGATGTCTCACGGTGCCCTCAGGGACTCACAGCTGATAGTTTGCGGGTTTGTATTACAAACCACATGCCCAAGGGGCTGATGAGCGCTGGGGAGACACAGGAAGGAAACTGACCCAGATAATTTCTTAAAGCAGGCATTAAATAGGTTGGCAAGGTTTGTTCTTCCAAAATGTTGCATTCTTGGTCCCAGTCCAGTAAATCACTTACCACAGAAATCAATGGAATTCCTCAGAGATTTGAAAGTTAAATTTGTGCTTACATGTTTTGTTTGGTTGGGATCTGCACAGTCAGCACCCTCCAGAATTGGCCTACTATTTGGCTCAGGGTTTTGTTTGAGTCTACCAACTTTTGACTCGGAAAGCTCTGTGACAAATTTTCTGCAAGCCTCACTTCAGAGGGAGGTGGCTGGCATATCCTCACTTCCACCTGTATTGTCTTCCAACAGACCTATTTACTCTGGGTCATGTTATGAGGCATTTTATCACATTCCCTCTTTTTCTGGACTAGTGTCCCTCTCCAAAATTCACACCAAAGAAGAAAACCCAGCACTTCATTTTCCTGAAGACTACAAGAAAGCCATTCTATCTGACCATCTAATGTTTTCGTATGACAGCTTATACTTGTTGAACTATACGCGGTGATGCTGAGTTACTGAGTGACAGGTTTGCTCCCACTATTCCTTTCCACAGGTGGAGGCTCATACATGTGTGTCATATTTGCTAAACCATAGTTTCAGATAAACCACCAGCAGATTGCTTATATTGAAGGTTGTTCGGGCAGCCAATGCACCCGTCATGCTACCACAAGACCAAAAAAGGTGTGTTTGCCTCTCTTATAAAACACAGAAGGGAGCCCTAAACTCGTATAAAATGTCTAGACTCTGGATAAACAGTGACCAAAGCCAGTGCTGTTGCTAATTATTGAATTACCATGAAGATTAAGCTGTACAGTAGTAGTATGTCAGTCACGTTCAAGGATGAGAAGCAGGTTTAAGACAATTCTTGCCCTCCAGAGATCTGCACGGTCACCTACAGCCCTGAAGATGCAGCCACTGGACCAGTCCCTGCCTCCGCTCACCGGAGCAGACCTTCGCAGTCAATCTGCTGGTGATCCTCAACCCAGTTCACTCCTTGACTCGAGCACATCTCACCTCCTAAGACCCAGCTGGAGTATATGATGATGTGCAATTTCTCTATCAGTATTATTATCATTTATAATTGTTAACACCAGTCTCCTCAACAGCTTGATAAAATCCGTCTCACCGAGCTGCAAAGGCATTCCTTTGCAGTTACAGTGTGCTCGTATAAGTCATGTAATGTCATTATGAATTCAGGATAGTCTGCACAAACACATGGAAAACTTCAGGTGAATCAACAAAATGTAAAAGAAAAGGGCATACTTCACTACATACAATGAGTTTATTTCAGGAGCACAGTATCCGTTGTTGTAGTTTCACTCTGCTAACTTGATCACACAAGTTCAGTCTGCTTTACTTTCTGCACATGGATACAACACTTTTAGTTGAATACTACTCTCCATGCATTTTAGTGGGTTAAAATTGCTTCAGATTTTCTTTCCTGGCATAAAGTATATAAATTACAACAACGAGCCTTTGGAAAAGAAATTCCTGTATCCTCACGACTACACAAACAGAAAGCACAAATATTTTTTATTTATACTACCATCCATAGTAAAATATAACTATAAAGCTGATAAGGACTACCACAGTTGATTTGCAAGGGATTTCTGCAAAAGACATGTCTGAAGTGATTACAGCATCCTCAGCAAAAATGATGGAAAACACATAGCCAATTTAAAAAAGCGGTAATGCTGGTAACAAATCAGTAGTGATTACTTTGCCAGTAACATCTACCTCCTACCTTCTGTACGGTGTGAAATATTTATTAGAAAAGCCAACCCTAACACTAAAGAAAAGCACCTGTTGCTGTTTCCACAAGCCGCAGGTTTAAAAGACCTAGAAACTGGGACAGATTTAAAATAATTTTCCAAGATTTCGACCTGGAATGCCTGTTCTCTGGCTGAAAACCAGCTGGGCTCCTTGCTTGGAAACAGCCGAGCGATCTTTAATCAAATTGTCTGGTGGTTGTCTGTGACAGACAGAAATACTCAGAAGAACTAGGAAAAGAAAATCAGATCCATTTACACCAGTGACCTAAGCAGAAGTTTGAACTGGGATTTAAAAACATAAAAAGAGAACAAATGCACTATGTCATTCTGCTCATATTGCAAGTTACAGAGGCACAAAAAAATAAATATGGCAGTAAAATCAGTTTGTTTTTACTGAACAGTAAGCTCTTATGAATGACCAACTTCTCCCCATCGCATTTGTTAAAAAATAATTTGTTCCTAGTCAAAATGCCTGTATGCCAAGTTCCAGCACAGAATAAAATTTTTACAGTGGAGTTATAAATTTTTGAAAAGTGGGTTCTATGTACTCATATACCCTTAACCATAACAAGGGCAGCAGGTGTCACTATAACAAATGATGTAAAGTTCAACTTAAACATCAGAGAACGTACTGAAATACTTTGGAAATTGCCACAGGTCACTAACATTTTATATGAAAAAAAAAAAGAAGAGAAAAACCAAACTCCCCACCCTTTACATTTAATTTTTGCCCCCACAAGGCAAGGTAAAGAAAACACAGACATAGATTCTTTATAATTAATAGGACTGTGGTTTTACAGCTAAACATGGGCCAAGAAGTGAAAAGTTAACAAATCATTAGACAACATACATTGCTCCGCATGAGAACTGTAGCAATCTGCAAAATAGCTTAGGATACATGAGCATGAGGTCAACTGTTTTCAGTAGATAATTGTACGTATAAGCATCTTTACCTCACGGACCAGGCATGCAACCATAATACAGGAATATTCTGGCAGTTTCAAAACAATTACATTTGCCGTCCATGTTATTTAAACAAATACAGGAAGTAAGGTCACTAATCACAGTTATGATTTAAATACCAAGAAAAAAATTGTGCGTATTTTCTCTCCTGCCCTCCTTCCGTTTTTCTGCAAGTCACCATAGTTTCCATAGCAGCTATACTGTTTACAACACAATGGTCTCTTCTCCCTCCTTGCTAAGCCTACTTGATGCTACAAAGCACTTGAACACCTGCTTAACTTTAAAGCTAGAGGATTCCTATGGGACTGCTGGCACCCTGTGTAGATACTTTTCTCAATTCGGGGACAAAACGGGTAGGCATCACGGAACCTGAAGGAAAAATGCAACTATCTGTTCAATTAAGGATAAACCTGCTTTGCCAGACTGTCCGTCTATTAAAGTGCTCAATTTTCAACGCAGCCTAGCTCCAGGTTTCACACGGGAATCCCCGCTCCTCCTAAGCCAGCATTTGTTCAAGGTTGTACCTGCCAGCACTGAAGTCCTATCAATATTGCACACGGATCAATGTTTTACTCTAGATGTTGTCACCACCAAAAGCTCGGCTGAATAATTTACAGCAAGAGCAAGTTTCACCTCCAGCCCAAGGCACCCTGTGAAGTTTGCTGGAGCCTAGACATGAGCCTGACGGCTCACGGGGATGGCCCTGACCACACCGCTCTCCTCCTTCGCCAGACACTTGATCTCTGCTTTGTAGCAACACATCCCACTCTACAAACCCATCTGATGGAGGTTCCTATGCAACACGACAGTGCTCTCACTGCTACCGGTGTCACTACCTGTACACAACGGCAAACAAGTCGTAAGAGCAGCAGTTTCAACCCATATGACTCGTAACAGCAAAAGCAATAATGAAATAGCACCGAGTCCAGCTGTCAGAGGTTCTCAGCAGCATCAGCAAAACTTCATATGTAAGCAAAAACATTCTGGGAGAAGGTTTAAATGGAAGTTTTAGTTTTTAATTTTCTCTTAAGAAAGGGAAGAATACAGCCTGTGGGGAGACTGGGTGTGGGACCGGAAGCGGGCAGTGGCTGTCAGTAAGGTCTGCTGCTTTTTTTGCTCCTTTCTCAGTTTACCCAGGGCTGCTAAGTACCCGCAGGGCAGGGCTGTCAGGAACCAAAGATCTCTGTGTCTCAGGCAGCTTCATCATCCACAGCGGTAGCTGCTGCTCCCGGTAGCTTGACCTCTCAGTTCAACAGGATCTGCAGGGAATCGCCCAGTCAAGATGCAAATACTGCTGGAATAATCAATCTCATCTCCTCTGTCCTAGGAAAAGCAAGCAATCCATAGCTTTCAACAGCAATGTCTTAGGCAGCTGTCTGTTTCACCTGTGCCTGAAGCTAACTGATATTTAAGCTCTTCCTCTTCCTGAAATGAACTTTTTAATCCAAGAAATATGAATATTATCCGTTAGACATTTCTTGTGGGTTTTTTGCTTCATCATAACAGCTCTGGCCCTGGTTCAACAATGCACTTAAGCATGTGCTTAATTTTAAGTAGATGAATAGGCCTGTTGAAAAATACTCCAGTTAAGCATAAAATTGATAATGTGTTTCAGTGTTTTGGATTAGGCTTTAATTGCAGGAGAAGTTTAAAGCCATATTGTAGAACACTTAAACATCCACCCATAACTAAGTTTATGCCTACCCTTAAAAAAAAAAGTTACAGTACTGCTGCCTGCAAGAACCAAAGTATAGTGTTAAAGATCCCTAGGATGAAACCAATCTTATCTTGCAATGTGCTAGCTGTACTGTAAAAAATGGCCTGTGATTTCTCTGTTAATCTTTGTTGTCACAGAGTAAAGAGACTTTCTTCATCAGTCTCTGTCAGTCAGATGATATAGTTTAGAAATACCAGTACAGTTAGGGTCTTTTTTGCTAACTCGTTCTGTTTTCAAATCCCAAATGCAGTAATTCATGTAATCACAGTTCTAGACCACCCTGATGTCAACACCGATTACACACTTTACACTAGATCTAATTTTTTTAAAGCAGGGAATTATAATTCCTTGTACCACTATCCACCCCAGCCTACTTAGAACATGAAAACAGTATTTTAGTTTCGTTGTGAAGTATCCGAAATAAATATCTTGAATGGTAAACAAGCAGCACAAACAAGAACATGGAATATGCATGCCTTTCTTCCCTCCTTACAAAGGAAATGTCTATTAGGATAAATTCAGCAAGAAAGGAGAGTTGCCCTGGTCTGAGAAGTACCATCCCATTCATTATTAATTCCTACCATGGTGAATTTCATCTGTCCTTGTGAAATGACAGACAAAAGTCTCACAGAAATCTTCAGCGAGATCTGGAAATCTGAAGTGCTTTTCTGTATTAGTGAAACGCTGCATATCGAGACAAGTCCAAAGATGTGCAGAATGGAGATGTCTTTGCAAGGAAGACATTCTAGATACGAAGGCAATCTATAATGTGGATAAGCGATAAATAAAAATACTAACTATTGATGACAAAGGACGAACTTTGGCACTAGCAGGAATAAATATGGACTGGTAATGAAACATAAAGCATATGACTGAAATCAGACTCTGAAGTTCTCGAATTAGTTGGTATTCAGACCTAGCCTCCAGCTGCCTTAAAGTCACTGCTTCCCTCTAAGTGCAGATTAAAATTATGTGTCTCATTTATGATGAGGTCCTGAGCAAGGCACGTCAGGCGCATGATCTCTGCTAGTTACAGGAAAATATTTATGGGGTAGTTGATAGGAAAAGCATACAGCAAGAGGAAGGGATAAAAAGGCCAGAAGACATTTCTCTCTGCAGCTGTCAGCAGCAGGCTGCACACCAAAAAAACACTCCAAGAAGTTTTTGCAGTGCTTTTTTATCAAGAGACATGGATACAATGATACCTATTCAGCAGCCAAAGCCTCAGAAAAACAGAGAATTACACTTCTCTACTTCTATGTGCAGTTCTCTGTTCACAGACATTGTCAAACAGCAAATGAGACAGAGAGAGAATAGAGTTCCTACAACAAAAAACAATTGTATCTGTTGGGACTCTCAATATGTTAGAAATGCCAAACTTCTGTTGATAGCATCTATGTAGCAAGACTTCCTAAAAGATAAAGAAAAATATTTTATCAGCCTGAATCAATACCAGACCTTCTCATCAAATACCGCAGCATGTTATTCCTACAGGGTTGCCTGAGAGCTATCGTTTGAAACCACTGCCATCACATAAATCAATTTTTTCATTATTAATAACAAGAATTTTCCTTGCAGTTGTAGTGGGAACAGTATTCACATATTGATCAATCCTAAAGCAGTTCAAGTACAGTAATGCAGCTATCCTATGTTGCCATCTTTGCAAACAAAGACCCCACAAGTTATAAAAAAATAATTTCTACTCATGGGCTGTGCCTCTAAACTATCTGATTTCTCTTTCCTGTATCACAAAAGACTTTTCAGCGACACTTCAGTAGGGGACACAGGCAACAATGTTAGTTTTCTTTTATTTGTACCAGTCCATTAGATGGTTCCAAACCAAGCAGGGCAGTACAAACACTGCCCAGGGTAAGAGACAGGCAACCTATCATGCTCTCCTAGCCAGTGCTAAAGAATTTCTTATGTTTATATCAAATAAAAGATATTGATGGCAAGACTTGCAAAACAACCTCATCCATTGATTATTTTAAAATTCAAATAGATATAACACTCTTCCCTCAAAATAAATGGTAACAAAACCAATCAGATTGCAGGGACCAAAGACATTACCACATAGGTATCATTTGGGAAAAAAAATCCCAATAGGACATTTCAATACATTTTCACTTCATGATTTTTGTCTCTTTTGACCAGCCCATGCTTTATACCAGACGTGACTGTAACAGTATCTTCCTTAGATGATGTCAAAATGAAAAGCTATTGCCATCAGAAAGCAATGAATAAGACATCTCATTATCTTCTGTGCTCATCAAGCAACAGAAAATAGCATAGGTTTTGATATATGCACATGGTTGGCTGACTTAGATTTGAACCACGATCATATAGAAGAACATCATCTCTGACACTGCATCAGGTGCCATAGTAAAACGCAGTCATGGCAGAACAAGACCACTATGGCTGCCTCTTTTTCTTGTCAGAGTATAAAATCAGAGAGCGGGGACAAAGGGAAGCACAATAAATTAGAGTGACACTATTAGTCACAGTCTTGTATTTCATTAATGTTATGGCTTGCATGGCTGAGTAATTTTCACACATATAGGAAGGACTAACATCTTAATTTCATCCTGAATTAAGCCATCAATTTATCTTACATTGGTGTCCTTCCATCATTCTCTTCAATAAACTGTACCTATGGGGGCAGGTGGTGGGGAAAAACAAGTTTAATAATGATTGGCTCACATGATGTAGAACATTAATTTCTCTGATCTAGGCCAATCAAAATAATATACAATGCAATGATTTGACATAGCAACATTTATGCATGCTAACCCTGAAAGAGAAAAGAGTAGCAGAAAAATTCAAAACAACTGCAAAAAGCCAAGACATTTATAATCTGCATCGCAACCAAAAGACTTACCCTACTGTACGATTTAACCATTATTCAAAAGATGCTTCAAATTACTCTGTGTCATCCTACAGCCAAGTGGAAATAATAGATACTAGACCGTAATCAAGTCTGGCATTTGATGAGAACTTTGAGAATGCTAGTTTTTATGCTTTCATTTGATGAACAAACAGATTTTCATCTCTGCATATAAACCAGATTGTACTAATGAAGTAAATTCGGTGCAAAATTGTTTGCTTGTCTTTGGACTTGACACTGATTTCAAAATTTCAAAGCAACATAGCTTTTGGTGTATGAAGTAACTTGTAAACTTCTCTCAAACAACTTTTTTTCAGCTAAGCGACTTAAACCCCAACAATTTTTGCTACATAACCATTCTAAGTAAACATTCAGTAAACATTTAATTCACTTTTTCCTTTGGCAATACCTGAAAGAAAATGAAGTGGTATAGATCTGAAAGATGAACACCTTGAACTGACAGCCTTTCTATGAAGCTACAGTTTATTGGAATGCAATAATGAGCAGAGTTCCATACGTGACTGCAGTGATATTAAGATGCCTGATTGTGAAAATGGGAAACTGCATGGAATACAGAAAGATTCATAAGGACCTATTTTGATGTTATAAAGAGTTTGCCATGGAAGCGTAATTGCACCAGCTCAACTATGCATCCCACACTGACAAAAACTCTTCACAGCATTGCCATAATTTTCTTATTGATTTGCAAACTGACAGTGTATTTACATGAAATCAGAATAAAAAATTCTAAGTCTTTTTTTCCAAGAGGGCTATTTTTCATAGTTCTGCAGTGGTACAATACTCTTCTCTTACTTGGTAATGACATTGTGCTTCTTTTCACACCATTTTCGTCCTTGGGCATTAAGTTCCCTGTGCTTTGAAGTTTTGCTTTGTTTACACCTAAAAGTTCTCCATCGCGTAACGAAGTCCAGTGTCTAATTTCTCTGAACTGTAACATATAAGCACTTTTGACATTAATTCACCTGTTCTTTTGCCATACTTTAACAGGGCAGCTGGCAGCTAAGCACCAGCCAGCCTCTCGCTCACCCCTCCCCTTCCCTGCTAGAGGGATGGGGAGGAGAAATGGACAAAAGGGGAAACTTGTGGGTTGAGATAAAGACAGTTTCATATGATAACAAAGGAAATACTGATACTATTAATACCAATGATAACGATGAATATGCAAAACAAACTATACACGATACATTTTTCTCACCACCTGATGACTGATTCGCAGTCAGTCCCTGAGCAGCAATCATGGAATATCAAACTCGTGAATTTTGCAAAATTCCCGAAAAAGACTGAACTCCAGGGAAAGTTCGATCTCCCAGACAAGAGAGGATTTGAACTCATGGAAACAAGTAGAGCAGGCAGGTTCCTGCCCCCTGGCCAACTCTCATTCATAAACTGAGCATGACGTCCATGGTATGGAATATTTCCACTGGCCAGCTCGGCTCTCTGTCTGGCTGTGCTCCCTCCCAGCTCTTGCACGTCCACTCACTAGCTGAACATGAGAAACTGGAAAAAATCCTTGATTTCTTAGCAACAACTGAAACTATCAGTGTTATCAACATTCTTTCCGCACGAAATCCAAAACACAGCAGCTACTGAGAGGAAAATCAGCTCTTTCCCAGCTGAGATCAGGACATTATGAAGACTTCAGTGAAATTTAAATTCTTCTCCCACCTTTGGCTCTGCGTAGTTCTTTTCAATTGTTTAGTTTTTGTAGTAAATAGAGCAGCTTTGGTTGCAACGCTTTTGTGATCGGCACGGAAAGACTTCAGCAAGGAGGAATATTAATATGTAGTAGTTACAGAAGTTCTTCTTTCCACTATACTCTGTCTTCCCTCACAGTTTTATTGCAGCACTATCTGTCACTGCATAACAACTACACAAAAGCGAGTTTCTAGCATAAAGGAATTAGACATTTTCTTATATTTTCTTTTCTGATAAGTAGAAAACTATTAGGAAGATATTTCCACTTTTTTTAGAGTTACTGTGAAAGCGGTATTAATATTAAGGTAACAGATGGCAGATTTTTTATTTTAAGAAGATGAATAACTGAGAAATCTACACTGGGTTAAGATGGTATCTTTCTGTAAAGTGACTCGGTAGGATAGGTTGTAAACCACAGGATTCAAATTCCAAAAGGCATCATTTTCTGCATTACATGACAGCAAAAAAAACAATAAACTCCAAAATAGCCTTTCCCGTACATAAAGAAATTCATCCCTTCTACTACTATTTGACATTTATAAATGCAAACTGAGTTAAAATGACAAAACACAATTTCAGAAGGACATTATCATTTCTCTCATCCTTCTCGTTCCTGTGTTGGAGTCAATACCTCTCCGAATGCATCTTAATTCAAGACCAAACCTTGCAAATGTTTAATCCTAGGTGTAACACTACTACACTGAGGAGTCCCATTGAAGTCTGAGGAGACTGTTAAAGAAAAGAGTATCCCAGGAGACCAGCTCAGACTGAAGAATGTAGACAGAGTGTTTAGAGGGTGCTGCACAGTGAATACGAAAACAGTCTGATATTTACGCTGGTTTTGTAGAGCTTTCCCTAGCAGCAGAGATGGATTTTATGAACCAAGAGGGGCAAATTCAATGTTAGTTCAAAATGCATCAGCCTGCTTCAGAAATTTCAGCTCCGATTGTTTAAGAGTAAAATATAAATGCCTATTGCTATTCTTTTCCCACTATGTCTACCATTCACACTCTCTTTAATATAGATCTGTTCCTTATTCAACTTCTATTATACTCTTCTTTTAAATCAACACTACACTTTCGAAGCCACCATGTTTACCCATACAGAACAAAGGGGGATATTCTCATAGAATTATACTACAGAGACTTCATGAACAAGCAGTTTTGCGGTCTCTTGCAGCATAGACTTCAGATGGTTAGGTGAGTTTAACCAACAACAACACAAGAACAATAAAAATCCTCTCAAATCCCACTAAGATCCTCAGTGGGACCAGGTTTTCAGAAGGTTTAGAACATCTCTGTCACAATACTCTGTCATGAGAATTGCTTCTGTGGCCGTTTCAGTGGACAATAAACTTTATAAAATATGGGCTTGTTTGTGTATACTGAAGTTTTAAAGTAGTTGGCCATGATTGTTCACCACAGAGATTTATATTAGCAGCACATCTTCCACTACATTCAGCATTCCCTGTGCTATTTGAGAAACTCAAGGCAGAGTGGAAACACACTTTAAACAGAGACGAGACTAGAACAAAGAACTACCTCACCAGTTTGCCAGAAGTGATGGAGGAGGAATACGTGGTCATCATAGCCATAGGTACGGTGCGTGCCAAGAGGCAGCTGAGAGCTCCCCATACAAACACGTCTTTCTTCCATCTGATAAACCAACATTGTGCCACTCAGAGTGCAAGAGCTACCTACGCAACATCCAAGCACGTGTTACACCCACACCAAACAAGTGAGGGGAGTTAAGTACTCACATTGTATGAAATAATGTGTTTAACCAAATGACTCACTGTATCCTACAGAGGATAGTAGGTGAACAAAGTTTCTCTGTTCTTAGTGACTTTCAGGAAAAACAAGCAAGTAAATCACAAAAGCATAAAGAAGTGGTAGTATTCAGAAAATGAAATGATTATCCGCTTCAAAATAATGAGAAAAGCACCTTCCACAAGGGAGTTTCTTCTCCTTTTTTTATTTCTCTCCCCACCCCCCGGAAATATGCTACAGTATATATCCCTTTTATCCCTTTCATTAGTTATTTTAAGGGCTACAGATGATTCTGCTGTGAAACAAAACCAAAATACATGAGTATTTTTCACAGTGTATCAAAAATGACAGTTTAAAAAATGCATAGCCTTATGCCCTGAGCCTCTACAAACACTCTTAAAATCACGCAATTCAATGTTTTTCATGTGAATCATGTACAGAGGTCTCCAATGCCTCAAATTTTATGAGTTGTCACTCATTCCAGTCCCAGAGGTACCCCTACTAAACCCAAGCTTAATGACCCTAGAAAGTGTGGTTGAAAATTACTGCTCTACAAAAATGTAAACTTAAAGCACAACAGTAATAGAGACTAAAGAACAAAAAAAAAAAAAAAAAAAAAAAAAA
>Ga0065711_1034680_pt1 | contig 23376 bp, 21 predicted proteins | sample Hoacrofraction12_FD_59098 | JGI IMG/M metagenome (GOLD analysis project Ga0065711, IMG submission 59098) | Hoatzin crop microbial communities from Cojedes, Venezuela - Epithelial fraction 12 v2 (version 2) | ecosystem: Host-associated > Birds > Digestive system > Esophagus > Crop | place...
TTTTTGCTTCCGAAAAACGGCCGTTTTTCAATCAAAAACGACTGAGATATTTTTGAAAACGACTGGGAAATTTTTGTAAACGACTCGTTTTTGAAAAAAGACCCTAAAAAACACCCTAAAAAAACGTGCGTTTTTGGTCGCTAAAAAATTTTTTGGCGAAAAAAATCGAAAAATAACGCATCGAAAACTGTTAAATTTTAGCGAGAATTTACACGATTTGACAAATTTTAACTACCGTCACGCGACCATTTTTTTTGAACTTTTTGGAGGGATTTTATGGGGACTTTTTTGCAGTTTTTTATGGAAGATTTTTCGGTTTTTTGTGGACTATTTTCGAGTATGTCCACCTTGCCTCGCTGGCGCGAGGCAAGGTGGAGAGGGAAGGAGGCGATGCAATTCTGAAATATAGGAAAGAGCGTTAGGAAAGAACGTTTGGCGGAAATTTTTAGTTGATTGGCGTCAGACTGATTGCCCAACCACCAGCCTCAACCGCGTGAAGGCGGAGGCGCGAGCGACTTGTAACGACTTTGTTTTCAATGACATACGCTTCTGGATTGTCGCGCCACGACGCGTTGTCAGCGTCGCGATAAATCGTTGCGTGATACCGTTTTCCTTTGTCGAGGAACGACAGTTTGAAATCAGCGGTATGCGCTTTTCTTCCAGCTACACCACCAACGAACCAGCGCTCGCCACCTTTTTCTTTGCGTGCGATGGTGAGATAATCGCCTGGTTCAGCTTCGAGATAGACCGACTTCTGCCAGTCAACCGCCACATCCTTGATGAATTGGAACGCGTCGAGATGTTTTTCGTAGCTCTCTGGCACGTCAGACGCCATCTGCAGCGGGCTGTAGAGCGTGACGTAGAGCGCCAGTTGGTTGCACAGCGTACAGATTGCGTGGGCATGGTTTTGTGGATTGACCTTTGAGATATCCATTTGGAACAAACCAGGCGTGTAATCCATTGGACCACCCTGCAAACGCGTGAAAGGCAGAATCGTCACGTGTTGCGGCAGAATGCCCTCCGATGCTTGGAATTCCGTACCACGCGCGCTTTCGTTTCCAATCATGTTAGGCCATGTTCGACACAAGCCCGTTGGTCGGACTGCCTCGTGCCCATTAACCATGAGATGATACTTCGCAGCGAGACGAACGCAGTAGTTGTAGTGGTTGACCATCCATTGATCGCAGTGATAACCGCCATTGGGAAAAATATAACCCACATAACCACTTTTGATTGCGTCGTATCCATTTTCCGAAGCAAAGCGATACGCCTCTTCAAGCTGTCGTTCGTAGTTGGCAACCGACGCCGACGTTTCGTGATGCATCATCAATCGCATACCCTTCTGACGAGCATACGCTTGCAATTCTTGTACATTAAAATCGGGATACGACAAAGTAAAACTATAATTGAAATCCTTCTGCCAGTTGTCCTCCCATCCCTGATTCCAACCCTCTACGAGAAGTTCAGAAAAGCCGTGACGGCTGGCGAAATCGATGTATTTCTTCACGTTATCGTTGTTTGCAGCGTGGCGTCCTGTAGGTTTGAGACTTTCGTAATCGGTTTCGCCGATGCGAATTGCTTGATAATCCGCGTAGTTCCACGTGCTTTTACCGCTCATCATCTCCCACCAGACGCCCATATACTTGATTGGGTGAATCCAAGAAGTATCTTCGATTTTGCAAGGCTCGTTCAAATTCAGAATAAGTCGTGACGCCAGCATTTTGCGCGCATCATCTACGACCATAACCGTGCGCCATGGCGTGCTGGCAGGGCAACGCAGGAACGCCTTTCGCCCTTTTGCATCGGGCGTAAGCCATGCATGGAGCACGAAATTCTTATCATCGAGATTGAGATGCATCTCGCTGTAATCGACAAGCGCCGCTTCGTGGATGTTGATGAACAAACCACTGTCCGTTTTCATGAGCAATGACGTTTGAAGTCCCGTCGGCGAGAACATGGTTTGGCAAGCATTCGCCGTTCGCGCGTTGCTATAGAGTCGTCTGACGTCGCTCAGTCGCGATATTGTATATTCATACTCGTCGGTATCGTAATCACCAGGAATCCAATACGCTGTGTGGTCGCCAGAAAGCGCAAATTCAGTGAGTTCATCGCTCACGATAGGATTGTCGCACAACGCATGGCGCGCCAATTCGTAGCGAAATCCGACGCCCTCGTCATAGACTCGAAAACGAATTGTCATGTTTCGACCTGTTGAAGGCTGCAAAAGCGTCACCGCAAGCTCGTTGTAATGGTTGCGGATGGATGATTCCTCACCCCAAACAGGCTGCCACGTCTCGTCGAACGATGACGTTGAGGTTTCAGCGATGGTGAAACCCTTGTCGAAACTGGGGAAATTTTGCAGCGCGATGCCGAGACGCGACGGCAGAATGACGTGCTGATTTTGGAAATCGATGGAATAGAACGGAATGCTGTCGCGTAAGAAAAATTTAACGTTCACTTTGCCATCGGGCGACGCCATTTCAGCGCTTTGTTGTGCTGAGATAGCCGAAGGAAACAATAAAAAAAGAACAAGGAAAAGGGTCGTTGTAAGTTTGTTCATGGTTTTTTAATCTTGTTGGATGCGAAGTTACACTTTTTTAATATAAAATAAGGTGTGAAAGTTCGTTATTTTTGGCGAATTGTTTAACTTTGTACACAAACTTTAATTAGGTATTTGACTCATGCGCATTGATCATGTAGGACTTTATGTTGCCGATTTGGAAAGCGCGAAGGCGTTTTTTGAAAAATTTTTTGAGGCAACATCGAATTCGATGTATCATAATCCCCGAACAGGATTGCGTACTTATTTTCTCACATTTCCCGATGGTGGCAGACTGGAATTGCTGCAGCGCGATGGCGTTGTGGCGGTTGGCAAGTCGGATGCAGTAGCGAGCGTTCACGTTTCGTTGAGCGTTGGTTCGAAGGAGCGTGTCGATGCGTTGGCGAAGCAGTTGGATGCGGCTGGATTTGCTGTGCTCGATGGTCCTCGCACGACAGGCGACGGCTATTATGAAGCCAGTATTTCGGGTCCAGAAAGGCTTCGCATTGAGGTAACAGCGTGAAATCATACAATAAAAATCTAATATAAAACGATGAAAAAGGTAAAATTTTTCTTTCTCTTTGCTGCTTTGGCGTTGCTGCCAGTCACATTGATGGCGCAGAACGGCAAATACACGCAGTATGTCAATCCGATGATTGGCGCAGGAGGGCACGGTCACGTTTTTGTTGGTGCAAATGTGCCTTTCGGTTACGTACAACTCGGTCCTACCGAGCCCACACGCGGTTGGGATTGGTGTAGTGGTTATCACTATAGCGACAGCGTGCTCGTTGGTTTCAGCCATCAGCACCTGAGTGGTACAGGCATTGGCGAACTGGGCGACATCACCTATCTGCCAATCTGCTGTCCGAAGAAAAAATCTGTTAAGTTTTCGCACGCCGATGAGGTAGTTAAACCAGGCTATTATTCGCTTCGACTGAAACATCCTGATGTACTGGTAGAATTGACCGCAACAAAACGCGCTGGATTTCAGCGTTATACCTATCCCGCTTACACAGAAGACGGCGTTTTTCTGTTGAATTTGCAACAAGGAATTGGATGGGATAAGATGACCGAGTGCGGCTATAAGCAAGAAAGCCAAACAAGTATCAGCGGCTATCGCCTTTCTACGGGTTGGGCAAAGGATCAACGCGTTTATTTTTATTCAGAATTTTCGAAACCGATTAGTGTAGTAAAAGATCAAGACACAATAGTTTATTTCACATTCGAAAACGATGGCGCGCCATTGCTTATCAAGACAGGCATGAGTGCTGTGTCTGTTGAAAATGCGAAAGCCAACCTTCGCGCTGAAATACCCGATTGGAACTTCAATGGCGTTGTTCGCGCAGCCGATAAGGCATGGAATGACGAATTAGGTAAAATCAATATTACGACAAACGACCGCACGCTGCGCAGAATCTTTTACACTGCACTCTACCACAGCATGATTGCGCCGTCAGTCTTTAGCGATGTGAACGGAGAGTATCGAGGTAGCGATGGAAAGAACCACAAGGGAAATTGGACTAACTACACGACGTTCTCATTGTGGGACACTTACCGCGCAGCACACCCATTGATGACGCTGATTCATACGGAAAAACTGAAAGATATGGCAGAAACCATGCTGCATATCTACAAAGAACAAGGCAAACTGCCCGTTTGGCATTTGATGGGCAATGAAACCGATTGTATGGTTGGCAATCCTGGCATTGTTGCTCTGGCAGATATGTATTTGAAAGGCTATGTAAGCGATAAAGAAGGATGCTTCGAAGCATTGAAAAATTCAGCGCTTTGCGATGATCGTGGACTGAGTTTGCTGAAAGAATACGGCTATATCCCATACGATAAAGACCCGACTTTCGAGACTGTTGCTAAGGGATTGGAATACGCTTTGGCAGACTGGTGTGTCGCTGAAGTAGCAAAGCAACAAGGAAAGACCTCCGACTATCAGTATTTCTATAAACGCAGCAAAGCATACAGCAAATATTTTGATCCAAAGACAGGCTTTATGCGTGGACTTGGCAGCGATGGCAAATTCCGTGAGCCATTCGATCCATTTAATGCTATACACCGCCAAGACGATTATACTGAAGGAAATGCTTGGCAATACACTTGGCTTGTGCCGCACGATGTTCACGGACTCGTATCGCTGTTTGGTGGCGAAGCAAAGTTTGTAGAGAAATTCGATTCTCTTTTCATTGTGAGCGGAGACCTTGGCGCTGAGGCGTCGCCAGACATCTCTGGACTTATCGGACAGTATGCCCACGGCAACGAACCAAGCCATCACATTTTGTATATGTACAATTACGTTGGTCAACCATGGAAAGCAGCAAAATTGTTGCGCCAAACGATGTACGAAATGTATAAGGATGACCTCGATGGATTGAGCGGAAACGAAGATGTTGGACAGATGTCGTCGTGGTATATCTTGTCATCCGTTGGATTGTATCAGGTAGAACCCGCTGGCGGTAAATATATTATCGGTTCGCCGTTGTTTGATAAAGCAACGCTGAACGTTGGAAACGGCAAGCAATTTAGTGTTGTTGCAACCAACAATAGCAAAGAAAATATCTACGTTCAGTCGGCAAAACTTAACGGAAAGAAATATACGAAATCGTATATCAACTACGCCGATATTGTTCGTGGTGGAACGCTCGAATTGGTGATGGGCAATAAACCGTCAACGTTTGGTACTGCCAAGAAAGATAGACCATAAACGACGATGAAACATAGATTTCTGATTCTCAACCTGCTGCTTCTTGTTGCCGTTACGCTGAACGCGCAACAAGTGGCAGAGCGTTATACGATTCAAGTGCCCGACAACACGAAGCAATACGTGTCGAAGCGCACGCCAGCGAGCGAGACGCTGTTTCGGAGTGATGTGATCGACAAAAAAATCAAGCAAGTGCAGAAGTTGCTGAAAGGCAATCCAAAACTCGCTTGGATGTTTGGAAATTGCTATCCCAACACGTTGGAAACGACAGTGCACTATCGCACGCTCGACGGTGACGATGATACGTTTGTATATACAGGCGATATCCCAGCGATGTGGCTTCGCGACAGTGGCGCGCAGGTGTGGCCCTACGTTCAATTTGCTAATCAAGATCCGAAACTCAAGAAGATGCTGCGCGGAGTCATTCTTCGACAATTCCGTTGCATCAACATCGACCGCTATGCTAACGCATTCAACGACGGTCCGACGGGCGCTGGCTGGCAAACTGACGAGACCGACATGCAGCCCGACGTGTTCGAGCGAAAATATGAAATTGATTCGCTGTGCTATCCCTTGCGCTTGGCTTACGCCTATTGGCGTCAGACGGGCGACGCAAGCATCTTTGGCGACCTGTGGCTCGAGGCTATCGGCAATATCTTGAAGACTTTCCGCGAGCAACAACGTAAAACCGATGACGGTCCTTATAAATTCTATCGCGTAACCGACCGCACCTACGACACCGTTGGCTGGGGAGGCAAAGGCGCTCCAGTGAAACCAGTTGGTTTGATTGCGTCAGTTTTTCGTCCATCTGATGATGCGACAACGCTGCCTTTCCTCATTCCATCCAATTTTATGGCAGTTTCGAATCTTCGCAAAGCAGCCGAGATTCTTGAAACAGTGAACCACCAAACCGATTTGGCTTCCGAATGTCGCAATTTAGCGAATGAAGTGAGCGAAGCCTTGCAAAACTATGCCGTATATGACCATCCAAAATATGGTAAAATTTATGCATTCGAAGTGGATGGCTTTGGAAATCAACTTTTAATGGATGATGCGAATGTTCCAAGTCTGCTTGCGCTGGGCTATCTTGACGCGAGTATGATGAACGATCCTATCTATCAGAACACCAGACGCTTTGTTTGGAGCGAGGATAACCCATGGTTTTTCCGCGGAAAAGCAGGCGAAGGCATCGGTGGACCTCACGTTGGCAAAAATATGCCATGGATGATGAGCATTATGATGCGCGCTTTCACTTCGTCTGACGACCAAGAAATTCGCGATTGCATGCGCATGCTGCTGACAACCGATGCAGGTACGGGATTCATGCACGAGTCTTTCAATAAAGACGACGCGACAAACTACACGCGTGCATGGTTTGCTTGGCAAAACACGTTGTTCGGTGAACTTGTGTTGAAGCTTATCGATGACGGAAAAACAGATTTGCTTATTCATTGCTTAGACTAAAAAAACGAATATGGAAGAACTGAAAAATAATAGCAAGAAAGTGAGCCCTGTTGCATGGGTTCCGACACTTTATTTCGCAATGGGCATGCCGTTTGTTGTGCTCAATATGGTTTGCACGCTGATGTATAAAGGCATGGGCGTAAGCGATGCGCAAATCGCGTTTTGGACTTCGCTCATCATGTTGCCTTGGACGCTTAAGCCACTGTGGAGTCCGTTCCTCGAAGTATATAAAACAAAGAAATTTTTCGTTGTACTGACGCAGTTACTCACAGGAGTCATGTTCGCACTCGTTGCGTTTGCGCTCAATTTGCCTAATTTCTTTGCGATAACCATTGCGATGCTCGCTGTGATTGCACTCTCTGGCGCCACACACGACATCGCTGCCGATGGAACTTATATGTCGGTGCTGTCGAAAGACGATCAAGCGCGATGGATTGGATGGCAAGGCGCATTCTATAACATTGCGAAAATTGCAGCAACAGGCGGATTGGTTTATTTGGCTGGCACATTCATCAAGCAATTCGGCGTTACAAAAGCGTGGATGATTATCATGCTGATCATTGCCGTTATCATGCTGGTGCTGGGCTGCTATCACCTGTTTATATTGCCAACAGATGGCAAAACAAATGAAAGCGGAAAATCGATCAAAGAATCACTTACCGAACTGTGGCACGTGTTCCGCGATTTCTTTACAAAGAAACACATTGTTTATTATATTTTCTTCATCATTCTCTATCGCTTTGCCGAAGGATTTGTGATGAAGATTGTGCCGCTATTCCTTAAAGCGCCACGCGCAGAGCAAGGACTTGGACTCAGCGAAGAACAAATTGGACTTTGCTATGGCACCTTTGGCGCGCTGGCTTTCGTCATCGGCAGTATTCTTGCAGGCTATTACATCGCGCATCGCGGTCTGCAGAAATCGCTTTTCAAGCTTGCGCTCGTCTTTAACTTGCCTTTCGTAGCCTATACCTTCCTTTCAATTTATCAACCCACCAGCCTGTGGTTGATAGGTGGTGCAATTGTAGTTGAATACTTTGGTTATGGCTTCGGATTTGTTGGTTTGACGCTTTTTATGATGCAACAAATAGCGCCAGGAAAGCACCAGATGTCGCACTATGCCTTTGCTTCGGGAATCATGAATCTCGGCGTTATGCTGCCTGGAATGATTAGTGGTTTCGTTAGCGATGCACTCGGCTATCGCAACTTCTTCATCTTCGTTCTTTTCTGTACTATACCAGCATTGCTGATTACCTATTTCGTGCCGTTCACTTATCCAGATGAACCTAAGAAATAATCACTTAAAACAATAAAACACTTAAAATAACAACACAAACTATGAGTAAACTGAAAATCGAAGGTCAACCTCTGCCAAATATGCCATGGGAAGACCGCCCAGAAGGTTGCAATAACGTCATGTGGCGTTACAGTAAAAATCCTATCATACCACGTGACTTGTTGCCAACGAGCAACAGCATTTTCAATAGCGCCGTTATACCATTTAATGGCAAGTTCGCTGGCGTTTTCCGTTGCGACGATACCAATCGAAGAATGGTGCTTCACGTTGGTTTTTCGGATGATGCGATCAACTGGAACATCAATCCCGAACCGCTACGTTTCGTTTGCGACGATAAAGAAATAGGCGAATGGGTTTACGGTTACGACCCACGCGTGGCAAAAATCGATGATAAATATTACGTAACGTGGTGCAATGGCTATCACGGACCAACGATTGGCGTTGCGTGGACAACAGATTTCAAAACATTCCACCAGCTTGAAAATGCTTTCTTGCCATACAACAGAAATGGCGTGCTGTTCCCGAAAAAAATCAATGGTAATTTCGCGATGCTGAGCCGTCCAAGCGATACTGGACACACACCATTTGGCGATATATTCTACAGCGAATCGCCTGATATGGAGTTCTGGGGACGTCATCGTCACGTTATGTCGCCAGCACCGTTTGAAGTGAGCGCTTGGCAGTGCATGAAGATAGGCGCAGGTCCTATTCCAATAGAAACGAGTGAAGGCTGGTTGCTCATCTATCATGGCGTTCTGCGTTCGTGCAACGGTTATGTGTACGCATTTGGCAGCGCTTTGCTCGACTTAGATCAGCCTTGGAAAGCGACCCATCGCAGTGGGCCGTATCTTATTTCGCCGCGCGAGATTTACGAACTCACAGGCGATGTGCCTAACGTGTGCTTCCCTTGCGCCGAATTGCATGATCCCGAATCGGGTCGCATCGCAGTCTATTACGGATGTGCCGACACAGTTACCTCGCTCGCGTTCGGTTATATTCCAGAGATTGTGGAATGGACAAAGAAAAATAGCATTATCTAACGATAACGCATGCAAAGCAAAAGCGCGACTCAAATGGGTCGCGCTTTTTTGATGCAACAAACAAAAATCAAAATGAAAACAACAAAAAAGCTGAAACAGCACTTGGCGCTCGCGATTGCTTTCCCCTTCGGCGACGTTGCTGCTGTTCCAGCTAAAACTTACATGAATTTACCCTTTTTTCCCATGAACATTTTTTGAGAATTTATTAGAAATGAACTGTTCAACAATTAAACTATATTTTTAATTAGGTAATGCAAAATTATATTCCACATGTACCATAAATTGATACATGTAGAAAAAATTTTTCAATTTTCGCAAAAAATTTTTCTCACGCGCGTATATAATATAGGTATCGCGCGCGCGAGGGAATTGGAAAATAAAAAGATGGGAAACGGATGCGTTACGTTTTCAAGTTGTAACGCTGTTTAAGCGCTTCGACTTTTGCGTTTGTTTCTTCAATAAACTGCTGATATTCAGCGCTTTCGGCATGGAATGGCTTGTGAAGGAGCGCCTTTTTCAGCGGTATCCATTCTGCCATAAAATCGTGGAGCTGCTCGCTGAAAAATGCTTTTGCAAAATTTTCGCAGATAAAATCAACGGTTTGCTGCGATGGATGCAGCATATCTGGCGCGTAAAAGCGATAATCGCGCAACTCATCGTTAAGGATTTCGTAAGCGGGAAAGTAAACGATGTTTGGATCTTGGCAAACCGCATCGGCAGCAAGTAACAGTGTGGCTTTCGAAAGCTGACTTCCGTGATAGCCATACTTGCGATAGCGAATCGGACTCACTGTCAGAATGATGTGGATGGATGGGTTGCGCTGCTGAAGCGATGCAATCGATTTCGAAAGTGCAGCGATACATTCGTCAATCGACAGACTGCGTTCTTCAAACAAACTCGCTGGTCTTTTTTCGCAATTATCCACAATCTCGCCACTGCTTTTCAGCACGTAAACGCGGTTGGTTCCGAGCGTGATGATGGCGGTTTGTGGCGCGTAATCATTGGGCAGAGAATCGATTGTGTGTAGAACCGAAATGGGATTGTACATCACGCCGTTTGGATTCACGCAAACATCGAACAAATCTTCCGCGAAGCGTTTTCCGAGATTGTCGGCAAAACACGAACCAACGAACAAGATTTGCTCGCCGACGTGCAGTTTGAAGGTTGGATGAGGTAGTTCTACGCTTGTTCGGAATTCCATAACGCGATTGCTTTTTGCAGAATTTCTTCGTGATCGAACGCCAACGGCGGTAGGTTATCCAGTGCAAACCATCGCGCGGCTGCTGCATCGTCATTGCCTTTCACAGGAATTGGCTCAGCGATGAGCGTGTAAAAAGCAACGGTAATCACACGTTCGCGTGGATCGCGGTCAACTTCCGAAAACGCGCCAATCTGTTCGATTTTTTCTACACGCAAACCAGTTTCTTCTTCCAGTTCACGAACAGCGCATTGCTCGGCAGTCTCGTCGATATTCATAAATCCGCCAGGAAAAGCCCAGTGGTTTTTATATGGTTCATTGCCGCGTTGGATGAGCAGCACGTGCGGTTGACCGTCTTTGAACGCAAAGACAACGCAGTCGGCTGTTACGGCAGGATGTGGATATTTGTAAGTAAACATTCGGGATGATGTGGTTTAACTTCGACTAACTTGCAAACCGTTCTGGCTAAGCGACATTTCAACAAATCGAGCGTTGCCATTGAGCGGATTATTCGACAGGATTTGTCGAATTTTTGCTGCTGCTTCAGGATCTTTTGCTATCATATAGAGATAGCCGCCACCGCCGGCGCCAGGCAGTTTATAGCCGAGACAGTAATCGTCGATGAGCGCCGTAAGTTTCTGAACCGCTTCGGGATTTGTGCCGTTGTCGAGCAACTGATTTTGCTTCCACGTCTTTCGCATCAGCAATCCCATTTGTTTGAAATCTTCGCGCTGGATTGTTTCGAACATCTCCAGCGTGTGTTCCTTCATTTGTCTAAGCAATTGGAGTTCCTCATGCTGGTTCAAGAACATTCTCCGAACTATCTGAGCGAGCAAATGTTTGGCTGTTCGCGTGATGCCAGTATAATATAATAGGTGACAAGCGTGGTAATCGGGCTGCGTGAAAAGCGTGTCTGGCAACCACCGAACGACAGGCGACTGATTGAATCCTTTATCAGTCTGAAGCAGTTTGATGCCTTGCAAGATTCCACCGAACTGATCTTGCCATCCGCCTCCAGTGGTTAGCAATTGCTCAAGCACTAAAGTACGAAGACCAATCTCGTTTTTGTCCCACATCAAACCGCAAAAATCGTTCAGCGCGCCAAGCACTGTTGACGCAAGGATGCTACTTGTGCCCAAGCCGCTACCTGCTGGAATGGCAGAGAGTGTGGTTAGTTCGATGCCGCACCCAAAATCGCGCAGTTGTGTAGCGAGATCGGGATAGCGTTGCTGTGAAAAATCTGGATGGAAGCCTGCAAGCGCGAGCGCTGCCTTAGGAATAGAAAACGGACTGCCCACTTTGGTAAAATCAGCCAGTTGTTCGTAGGTCGTAACATGCTCTGCTGCGCCGAGATCGATGCTGCGCAGCACAATCTGATAGTCGTTTGACGGTCGCACATACGTTTGCAGTGGCGGTTGTCCGTTGAGTTCTATCGCTAAGTTGATGACATTTCCTCCTTCCATCAAGCAATACGGCGGTGTGTCAGTCCATCCGCCAGCGATATCAATACGAACAGGACAGCGTCCCCATACAATCTGATCGCCATGCACCGACATACGAGGCTGTTGCTTCGTTTCGCGAGCCGATTGCGTCAATCCATCGCGCAAAAACGCGAAAGCCTTTCCGTCGTTATCGTCTTCGTCAGGTATATTTTTAAGCGTTGCGAGTTCAGAACGAAACATTGCATCTTGCGCACGCTTCAATAGCGGTTCGTTTTCTGCGAGAGGCGATGGCGCTGCAATGTTGTTTGAAGCAAATTCGCGTGCAGCATCTTCGAGATCGACTTGATAGAAAACGCTGTGTACGTGGTTTTTCGCCAAGAAAGGCCAGTTTTTCGCGCGATTTTGCTGGCGTTGCTCGCACAGACGCAGCAAGTTGGCTTCGTTTCCGATGTCGTTTGCCGACATCTTTTGCGCGGTTTTCCAAATCAATTTACCGCCTTGCTGATTTGGTTCATTCAACATCCATCGCAAAACCAATCCAGCGTCGTTCACACTATTGACAACTGGAAAAATCTTTGCATTTTGCAGATCTTCTTTGCCTTCAATGGCGGCAATATCTATCTTGCGACGATCTGCCCAAGCCATAAACGGCTGACCGATAAATTGCGTATCGAGATCGTCGAGCGCACCTTTGAAAACGTCGTTAAAACCATACGGACGAACAACATACGCGTTCTCGCCGATAGGAACAATATCTACGCATTGCCCAGCAGTGAGACTGATTTCCCAAGCATTCTCTGGCACGCCTGTAATGACGTGATGATCGGCTATCTGCCACTTCTCGCTGATGCAACTATTCTCAATCCAAACGTGTTGATTTTGCTCTTGAAATTTAATCCACGTCTCTGCATTTTGAACAAAGATAGACGGATGCGGTTTCTGTGAGCGATGCATAATTTCGCGTTGGTCGTTGACGAGATTTTGCAGTGCAAGCGAGGAGGTAATCAACTCGTGCGACGTTCCAAAATGATAGAATTCGCCACCCATCATCGGTACGATAGCAACCGAAAGCGCGTTGATTTCAGCGTCAGCAATCGTAGGCGACGTTCCTAATGCACAACCAAATTCGCTGTAAAGGTCGTATTCACCAATTTTTCCATCGGTTTTCGATTTCTGCATCAACACTTTGACAGCGCGGTCGCTCAACAGCCAAACGCCAATATCAGTCAGATAGAAATGGTCTTTTTGCAATTCGCTCAGCGTTTGCGTAGAAGGTTTTTGCAGCATACACTTGAGCGCACTCGGATTCTCGCGACTTGAAACGAAAACGCCATGATTTTTGGCGATATCGCTATCGAGCCACAGTCCTAAACAAACGACATCCGCTTCGGGTAGATTGGTTATTGGCGTTGTTGAACGTATATAAACATCGCCACTCACGATAAGCGTGTGCATCGACGATGGTGCTGCTTTCATCACTTGCTCGCAGAACGGAATCTGAAGCGAGAGAAGATCTTGCGACAGACGCTGACCGCGTTCCCAACGAAACACAGGAATCGGCGTGAGTATCTTTCCTTGCGGAGAATAAGCAGGCAATCGGCGACCCATGCCGCCTGCGTGAAGCAGAACACGCTGCTCTTGCGAAAGCCAATCATTGAAATCGGTTTCGGTCTCTGCAGCCGAGAATGCTTGTTCAAGCAACCACGTCGATCCGCCGCCACTCCCTAATCGGTGGTCAATAGGATCGTAGGTGCAAAACCATTCGTCTTTTGAATAATTGGTTACATCAAAAAAATATTTCACCAAGTTGGGGGGCAAAGACAAGAGCTTTTTCATCCGCTTATAAGGTTTTTATTGTTTTGTTTCAGTCGTTTCGGTCGATTTTTTCGACTTTTTCCAATAGAAAAACAGCGCTAACAAGAACAGAATGAGCAATGCTGCCGAAGCAATGTATGCAATTGTTTCGGTTATACTAATCGATTTCGGGAAGAAACTAAGCACAACTTCGTGCTCGCCTGCTTTAATCTGAAGCGCACGCAGCACGTAGTTGACGCGACCCAATGGAACGTCAACGCCATCCACTGTTGCAGTCCAGCCAGGATAATAGATTTCAGAGAAAACCAACACACCGCCTTCGTCAGACTGCACTTTATAAGTCAGTTTGTTAGGTTCGTAGGCTGTCAATGTTGCAGATGGTTTTCCTGTTTGCTCTTTCGCTTGACCTAAAACATCTGCAAAGCGTTTGTCGGCTACTGCTTCGTGCATCAGGTCTAACGTCTTCAGCGCGTCAAGTTCTTGGTTGGCATTGTCAACATACGTCAATCGATCGACAAACCATGCATTTCCTTGTGCGTAAGGATTGAGCAATGGAATCGTCTGACCGCCTTGCAGCGGCATAATGATGTATCTTGCGTTGAGCATGTTCATGATTGGCCAAATCGTGTCGCCTCTTACTTGCGACATATCGCCTTGACCTTGCGCTATTGCAGGCATCATCGCTTGCATTTCAGGCATCAGATAAGCGTCGATCAGCTCTTGATAGCGACGAAGCTTCGCAGCGTGATAGCCGCCTATCGATTTATGATAGTAAGAAGTCTCGTTCTCGTTGAAAGTATTTGCCGCAAGATTGAGAACACGATAGTCAAGATTCTCGTCCTGCAAAATCTGTTTGTCAGTCTCGCTCATCTCCTGCGGAGTCTCGCGAACGCTCTTTTCAACAAACATATCGTCGTACAGATAGCGTTTGTTTACCTGCCACATATCCACCAAACAGAGTACTAAGATGCCGACAACCATCCACGATGCTTTGAGTTTCTTAAATTTATACAGCATCAGCAGCGCGAATCCAATCATAATCACCCAGAAAGAGCGCCAACAATCGGCAGTAAAGATGGCTTTACGAACGCGTGTTATCTCGTTGCAAATGGGGTCGAATGATTCAGGAGGCAGTTGCTTTAAAGCATTTTGCTCGGCTACGGAGATATAATCGGGGAAGAACACACTGGGCATCAGAGCAAACAAGACGCAAAGTCCTGCTGTCAGTCCAAGACTGGCGTACAGCCATTTGGCTTTCTGTTGCATGAGTTGTGGTTCGTCAACCAGTTTCTTGAGCGCCATCATTGCCAACAACGGAATGGTAAATTCTGCAATAACGAGAATCGAAGCCACCGTTCGGAATTTGGCGTACATCGGGATATAATCGAGGAAGAAGTTGGTGAACGGCATGAAATTGCGTCCCCAAGAAAGCAAAATCGATAGGATTGTTGCAGCCAGCAACGCCCATTTCATTGGTCCTTTAACGATAAACAATCCTAAAATAAACAAGAAACAAACGAAAGCGCCTACATAAACAGGACCGCTTGTGCCTGGTTGATTTCCCCAGTATTGACCTAACTGTTCGAAAATCTGATAAAACTGCGAATCGGCTTGCTCTTGAACAATTTTGTTTGCTGCCATCGAAACCGAAGCGCCGCCTTTTGTGTTCGGAATCATCAATGTCCACGTTTCGTCTATGCCGTAACTCCACTGCGTAATGTAGTCACGATCGAGTCCGCTATTGGTTTGATTCTCGGAATTGGGCTTCACAAGTTCGCTTTTGCCACGCATCGATTCTTTAGCATACTGCCATGTGTGGTACAGATTGCTCAGATTCATGCACACTGCAAGTGCAGCAGCAACAAGACACACGAGCGTTGCCTTCACAAAGCGCGCGATTTCGTGCTTACGAATGGCGTCAACAAGGAAGGCGATGACCATGAATAATATTATAAATAGGTAATAATAGGTCATCTGAACGTGGTTTGCTTTAATCTCAAACGCTGCAAATAGCGCTGTAAGAATCAAGCCCCACAGATATTTCCCACGATAAGCAAGCACAATACCTGCAATCATCGGTGGCAAATAGGCAAGCGCCATCACTTTCCAGATGTGTCCTGCGGCAATAATGATAAAGAAATAGGATGAGAATGCCCACAAAATCGAACCGAGAATAGCCAGTTCGCGACGGAAATCGAAGGCTCGCAAAAGAATATAAAAACCAAGTAGATAGGCGAAAACATACCAAACATTTTCGGGCAACCACAAGTGGTAAGCGCTCATCACCTTACCCAACACCGTAGTTGAGTCGTATGACGGTGCAGTTTGATAGGTTGGCATACCGCTAAACGTTGAATTAGTCCAACGAGTGCGCTCGCCTGTCTTTTGATAATATTCAGATAATTCTTGCCCAGCGCCTCTTCCTGCCGACGCATCGTGGCGATAGAGTATTCGACCATCGAGATCGGCTGGCATAAAGTAAGCAAAAGCAATCAGTGCAAAGAGAGCAATCGCTATCACATCGACCCAGTAACGTCCTTTACCTGCAAAAAATGACGATGTCGTCGCTTGCTCATTCGAGGATGCTGCAACTTGAGCGTGATGGGCATCCTTTTTCTTTTTATCTACCATAATGAAGCAAAAAATTCAATTGAACGCTGTAAAATTACAAAAAACTAAGCATCTAACGCCATTCCATCGGCGTTTTTTATTATTTTTGCAAAAGAACAACTTACGTGAATCATGAAAATAGGCATTATCGTTGCAATGGAGAAAGAACTCCAGCAACTTCGTACTTTGCTCGACGATTGTCAGACTGAACGTCATCACCATAAAGATTTCTTTATCGGGCAAATAGAAAACAAGCAAATTATTCTTCAACAATGTGGCATCGGAAAAGTGAATGCTGCCATCGGCGCGGTGGAGATGATCAATCTCTACGACCCTGACGTGATTATTTCGTCGGGCGTTGCTGGCGGTGCTGACGTCAACCTCGAGATTGGCGATGTCGTTGCAAGCACTGCGTGCGCGTATCACGACGTTTACTGTGGCGAAGAGTGTCTTCCTGGACAAATGTTAGATCAACCGCAACTTTTCCCAACCGACAAACGACTCACCGAAAAGGCGCTCCACGTGGATTGTGGCACTGCAATACACGAGGGTCTCATCGTTAGCGGCGACTGGTTTGTCGATTCACAAGAAAAAATGAAAGAGATACTCGAAAAATTCCCGAAAGCGAAAGCCGTAGATATGGAAAGTTGCGCCATCGCTCACACGTGTCGCATCTATCAAAAACCTTATATTTCGTTCAGAATCATAAGCGATATTCCGCTGAAAGACCACAAGGCTGCGCAATATTTCGACTTTTGGAATCGGCTGGCAGAGGGTTCTTTCAACGTTACACGTCATTTCCTCGAACAACTCCACTAAACAAAATAGAAAAAAATGGAAAAAATAACCAGTTTTACCATTGATCACCTTCGTCTGAAGCGTGGCATTTTCGTTTCAAGACGCGACAAAATCGGCAACGAAATAGTGACTACGTTCGATATCCGAATGAAAGAGCCTAACAACGAGCCGTCTCTCCATCCGAATGCAATACATACAATAGAACATCTCGCTGCAACCTATCTCCGAAACGATGAAACGTGGAAGTCGCGCATCATCTATTGGGGGCCAATGGGCTGCTTGACGGGCAATTATCTCATTCTTCACGGCGACCTTACATCCGAAGAAATCCTGCCACTCATGCAACGGCTGTTCCAGTTCATCGCTTCCTACGAGGGAGACGTGCCTGGCGCAACGCCAAAAGAGTGCGGCAATTATCTATTGCAGGACTTGCCAACCGCCAAGTGGGAAGCAAAGAAATTCTTAAACGAAGTTTTGCTCAATCCAACCAGCGAAAACCTGAACTATCCCGAATAAACGCATTTTTTAAAGCAAAAATTTGTCAGTTCAGAAAAATAAACTAAATTTGCACTCGCAATGCCCAGATGGCGGAATCGGTAGACGCGCTGGTCTCAAACACCAGTGGAGCAATCCATCCCGGTTCGATCCCGGGTCTGGGTACGTAAAATAAAAAGTAAACCTCTGTAAATCAAAAATTTACAGAGGTTTTTTATTTTTCTACTGGCATATTGCAGGCAAATAGTCTGCTTTTTTTGTCAAAATAGTTTGTTATTTCAGAAAAATAATTATCTTTGCATCGTGAATTGATGCCAGCATTTGGTAGTCTGGGCACTCCGTTAAGGCGTGCTGATAGGAGGTTCAAGTCCTACCCAATTCACAGAAAAAAGGGGCGTTAAGCCCCTATTTTTTTGTAATTCCACAAGTTCTTTTTTCATTTTTGACATCCATTCTTTTTTTGGATTTTGTTTAAAAAATCGTGGTTGCATTGTTGCAAAATTCTAATTAAGCAAATTCTTACTCTTTTTATTGCGTTTGATTTCTAAAATCTTGCCTAAATCATATACAACTTGCTCGGCTACCCACTCTAATGGCTCGCCTGTCTTTGGATCTGTGCCGTGAGTGTACGTGATTGGTTCGCCTTTTTCGTTAACGAACACCTCTGTGTGAGCGTCTTTCACTTCAATCAACATCTCATCGCGGTCTTTGTTGTAACCAACATACAGACGTAGGGCGTCATATTGTATAGGTATGGCGTTAGCATTCTCGTCTTCGATTTCGTAACCGTCTTCGTCTAACTGAATCAGTTTCTTAACAGTCGTCGGTTTAACCTCGCGAAATTCTTGAGTCTTTATTCCAGCAGCAATTTCATCGAAATATTGCTGTTTAATGATTAGGTTTAGTACTTTCATGGTTCTTCGTTTTGTTTTTATATTCAACTTCCTTAAATAAATCTCTTGCAAAAAGCAGACGAATCCCACATCAATCAGTCGAGCGGTTCAACGTTCGACTGTAGCGGTTCAGTCTTTTTCGGTTTCGATTCCGTTGCAGCAGGTTCTTTTTTCTCTGTTTGATTTTCCGTTGGCGCGTTTCCGTTCACCTCAGGCTTCGGCTCTTCGATAATTGTTTCCTCAGGCAAAACTTCCTGTGCAGCAGCTTCCTCTTTTTCTTTCTTCAGTTGCGCCTCCGATTGCTTCGAAAGTTCTTCCTCTTCCTTTAGCAATTTCGCCGCTTCTTCCTCAGTTAGCTGCAGCTCGTATTCCTCTGGAATCGCATTCTTTTGCTTTGTCGTATCCTGTTGCGGCATCGCTTTCGGCTCTTGATAGACTGCCTCTTTCCTGAACACGTTTCCGATGACCACAACCACCACAATAGCGATGAAAAGTGCACAAATCAGTCGCCAAAGACCACGATTTTGATTGCTCGTATTGTTTTCCATAAAATTTTCTTTTACGTTTCTCGTTCGTCGCCAACCCTTTTATATATTTAATAAGGTGTAACCAACAAACTTATTTCTGCACAAATATAGCAAAAAAATGAGATAATCAAAAATTCCACATAAAACTCTTCCAAATCTCACTCAAAAACTTCTCGAAAAAGACTGAACCGCTGCAGTCGAACGTTGAACCGCTCGACTGATTTGGAGTGGATTTCGTCAGCTTTTTGCAAGAAATCTATTTAAGGTAGTTGAATATAAAACATTTGCAAGAGTATTTCTATAAAGGGAGATACCTCCGTGAGGTTTAGACGCTGCGGTTTAAAGGGTGTCTCCCTTCTTTATTTTGTCCGCGATAAACACTTCATGGGCATACAGACGATTTTTGTTGGCGCCCCCCATCGCATAACAGAACAACAATAGTATTTTGCACTATCACAAACAATGTAGACACGCGTTTTGAGTACGCAACCGCTTTTGTAAAGCATCATTCCAAATGCGTAAACCTATTTTCTACAAAAATTATGATGTGAAAAGGTATAAAAAAAAGAGTTCTTTATCAGAACCCTTATCGTGTGATCCGTTTGGGGCTCGAACCCAAGACCCCAACATTAAAAGTGTTGTGCTCTACCAGCTGAGCTAACGGATCTCCTAAATTGTGCTTTCTTTTTTCGAAAGCGGTTGCAAAGGTAGGGAGTTTTTTCTGAACCGCCAAATTTTTACGTTGATTTTTCGCAGTTTTTTATTTCTTTTCGTCTTCCGAAGTCGTTTGCTGCGATTTTGGGAGCGGTTGATAGTGTTCTATGTCTTCGGTTACGGGTTCTGTTTCTGCAGAAATCGGAGGCGAAGATGGCGTTTCGTCTTCGTCGTATTCACGCGTTACGTAACGCTGCCAGTAGGCGATGATAATCGTTGTAAGTGGAAGGGCGATTATCAGACCGATAAATCCAAGCAATGCACCCCAAACCGAGAGCGAAAGCAGCAGGACGGCAGGGTTAAGTCCCATCGCTTTACCCATAATCTTCGGTGTTACAATCATATCGGTTATGATTTGCACAAGGCAGAACAGTCCGACAGCGAGGCCGAAGATGATCCAGAAATTCTGTCCCGTATCGGCAGCTTTCAGCATCGCGAGAAATGCGGTCGGAATGAGCGCAAAAGTGTGCAAATAAGGCACGAGATCCATGATGCCGATAAGTATTCCAAGACCGATTGCCATAGGAAAATCCATAATCGTAAAGCCAATGCAGAACATAATTCCCATGCAAAGCGCCACCAGTCCTTGTCCACGAATATAATTGTTCAGCTCTCTCTCGACGTCAACCATCAGTTCTTGCCAGAAGGGACGGTGTTTCTTTGGGAAAATTTTAATCCAATTCGAAGTCAGATATTCGTAGTCTAAAAGGATGAAAAACATATACAGCAGCGTGATGAGCGAAGCTACAACGCTAATCACCACGTTTGCCGTTTTTCCAAGCAGTGCAAAAAGTTTCGGAGCTGCGGTCTTGACGATGCTCGAGAAGTCATTGCTACGGAAAAACTTCTCAATTTCGGCTTGATTGTTCGCAATCCAGTCGCGTATATAGCCTGTAATACTGTTCGTGTTGGTCGTTTGATGAACCCATCGCGTAATGATTTCGCCCAGTTTTTGGAACTGTTCAATCATCGGAGGAATGATAAAATAAATGATTCCACCAATAACCACAAGCGCAAACAGCATAGCGAGAAGCACAGCGATAGCGCGTACTCTCACTTTCAGTTTATATTGAATAAATTTTACGAGTGGATAAAGCAAATAAGCAAACAACCAAGCAACAAAAAACGGTAGCAACACACCGCTAAGCTTGTTCAATAGCAACAGAACAACAACGATTATCAGCGCGATTCCAGTCCATCGCGCCACTTTGTCGAATGTGATGCGATTCTCATTCATGGGCTTTGCGTGCTTCGTCTTCTTCAATCGCTTTCTTATAGCATTCTCGGCAGAGCGGTTCATACTCCATTTTCTCTCCCAAGACAACACGTTTGTCGCTATCAACCAATCGGTGACTAATATAAGCCAGCGAACCACAACGAACACAGATGGCATGCACCTTCAGCACTTCATCGGCTATGGCACACAAAGCAGGCATCGGACCAAACGGAACGCCCTTAAAGTCCATGTCGAGCCCTGCAATAATCACGCGAATACCGCGATTGGCAAGTTCATTGCACACGTCAACCAATCCCTCGTCAAGGAATTGCGCCTCGTCAATGCCCACAACGTCGATGTCGGACGATAGCAACAGAATCGAAGCCGACGAGTCTATCGGTGTTGACATAATCGCATTCTGATCGTGACTCACCACTTCCTCGTCAGAATACCGCACATCAATGGCGGGTTTAAAGATTTCTACCTTTTGTTTGGCAAACTTCGCGCGTTTCAAGCGACGGATTAGTTCCTCCGTCTTGCCCGAAAACATCGAACCACAAACAACTTCAATTCTCCCGCGTGTGCGTCTTTCGCCGTTAATTGTTTCTGTCATAACGCTACAAAAATACAAAAGCGATTTCATAAAAGCAAGATTTTCAAACAGTTTTTATTCACCAAAAACGCATTATATATAAAATAAGGTTTGCGTGCGCGCGCAGATGAAAAAAATAATAAAGAATTACGCAATTTTTTGCGCTTTTAACAAAAACACTTATATTTGCGCTCGTTATGGGAACGCTCTATATCGTGCCTACACCAGTGGGAAACATGGAGGACATGACGCTCCGTGCAATCCGAATACTGAAAGAAGTCGATCTGATTCTGGCAGAAGACACCCGTACTTCAGGCATTCTGCTCAAGCACTTCGACATTCAGAACCGACTCATGTCGCACCATAAATTCAATGAACACGGAACAACAGCCAATGTCATCGAACGACTGAAATCGGGCATGAATATCGCACTCATAAGTGATGCAGGTACACCTGGAATCAGCGATCCAGGATTTTTTCTTGCACGCGAAGCCATCAAAGAAGGCATCGACATCCAATGCCTACCTGGTGCAACCGCGCTCATACCTGCCATCGTTTCTTCTGGCCTTCCATGCGACAAATTTTGCTTCGAAGGCTTCCTACCACAAAAAAAAGGCAGACAAACACATCTCGCTTCGCTGAAAGACGAACACCGAACAATGATTTTCTACGAATCGCCCTACCGACTGCTCAAAACACTGCAGCAATTTGCCGAAACATTTGGTGCAGAACGGCAAGCCAGCGTAGCGCGAGAAATCTCTAAAATCCACGAACAACACGTTCGAGGCACACTCTCCGAACTCATACAACACTTTACCGAAACCGAACCTCGTGGCGAAATCGTTATCATCGTCGCAGGTCAGGAAGATAAAAAACAAAAAACTAAACAACAATAGAATGAAACATCTATGGATTTTCGTTGGCATTCTTGCGCTAACGCTATCAAGTTGCAAAGACAAACGACCATCACCCGAAATCATCGCGGCGGTTGAAAAAGACGATTCACTACAAAAAGTCATCGAACAACGCGACTTCGAAATCAACGAAATGATGGGAACCCTTAACCAAATACAAGAAGGATTCCGACAAATCAACGAAGCCGAAGGACAAGTCACCGTCATGCAAGAAGGGGAAGGCGTAAACAAAACCGAAGCCATCAAAGAAAGCATGCAACTCATCGCAAACAACATGGAGCGAAATCGACAACTCATCAAAAAACTCCAACAACAACTGCGTGAAAGCAGCTTCAAAGGCGACCAACTCAAGAAAACAATAGCAGCATTCACGCAACAACTGCAAGAAAAAGACCGAGAACTGCAAGACCTTCGCGCACAACTCGATGCTAAAGACATACACATCACCGAACTTGACGAGACAATCAACAACCTGAACACTGATGTAGCAAATCTGCAAACCGAATCACAGCAGAAAACCGAAACAATCAGCAATCAGGATAAGCAAATCCACACCGCGTGGTTCGTCTATGGAACTAAAAACGAGCTGAAAGAGCAGCACATCCTCGTCGATGGCGACGTGCTTCGACAGAATTTCAACAAGAGTTACTTCACAAAAATCGACATTCGCGTCGATAAAGAAATCAAACTCTACAGCAAATCGGCGCGTCTCCTCACTGCGCATCCGTCGGGCAGCTACACGCTGACGCAAGACGCAAACAAACAGTACATCCTCCGCATCACAAATCCCGACATCTTCTGGTCAACCAGCAAATATCTCGTGATTCTGGTGAAATAAATCAACGCATTTCCAACACAACCAAACCAAATAAAAGCGCAACTCATAGGGTTGCGCTTTTTTTTGCGACCAAAAAGAAAAATAGTTCTCGTAAAACGAAGAAATATTCCATGAAAGACCGAAAAATATTCCATAAAAAACTCAAAAAAAATCCATAAAAAAACTGCAAAAAAGTCCCCATAAAATCCCTCCAAAAAATGCAAAAAAAGGGTCGCGCGACGATAGTTAAAATTTGTCAAATCGTGTAAATTCTCGCTAAAATTTAACGTTTTTCGAT
>Ga0065711_1034681_pt1 | contig 23376 bp, 12 predicted proteins | sample Hoacrofraction12_FD_59098 | JGI IMG/M metagenome (GOLD analysis project Ga0065711, IMG submission 59098) | Hoatzin crop microbial communities from Cojedes, Venezuela - Epithelial fraction 12 v2 (version 2) | ecosystem: Host-associated > Birds > Digestive system > Esophagus > Crop | place...
TTTTTTTTTTTTTTTTTTTTTCCAAAGGTATAGTTCCAATTCATTTGAGTCCAAAATTTACATTTTTGAGTGTGAGTTTTAAAAGGTAAAGGAATGCTCAGAAATAAGTGGTCAAAATGAGAAAAAAAGATCTAGACGTAATATTTCTCTGCGTTATTGGATAGCCAAGTCACACTGCAGCAGGGCATTAATAGATGAGAAATGGGATGTGACATCAGTGAATTAAGTAATCAGACTTAAAGACAAACAGGAAACAGCACAAGTGGTAAAAAATAAAACCATCTTGTAATCTCCTTCCGGCATTAGTAATGCAAGCTGGTGCATAAAGAGGTAAGGATGTTTTCTACATTGGTGCCTCACATCTTTTTATGTATCTTACAGTGTTTTTGCAACATGACAGGTTTTAGACTATAACGACAAGTCTACACCAATAATACACATTTTCTCTGCTTTACTCTCTACCTTCCACACAATTGTCTCCAAGCTATACTGTGGCAAAAAAAAGCCCATCTACTGACTAGAGCCAACACACCGAAGCTACAGGTTCCTTGGACGCAGATGAGCAAGAAGTTGCTCAGCAAAGGACTGCTGATCACATTAAAAAACTGGTTGTACCAAACCCTTATCTGTCACCTATAAGATACTGCAACTGCACAGAATTATTAACAAAAAACATGGTTATTAATGTATATGAGAATGCACACACCCAGCAGTCAGGACTAAAATCCTGGCCCTGACCATATGGTCCAAAAGCAGAAATGTCACACAGCTGAGCTAAAGGAACTGCTACCAGAGCTACAACAACCAATTGGTCTTCCAGCCATTACTGGAAGGCATTACCACTTAGATACATATGGACAAGCTAGTACGATGCCTGAGGACTGAAAATTAGCTTGTGACACATTTTGGAAAGATGTAGTGAATACAGGAAAATGTGTCTCATCTGAGAGGTTAAGACGGGCCTCTTTCTTCTCAGGCAGCAAGCGTTATGATCTGATACAGCGTCAGAACAGCAAGCGCTGAAAGAGTTGGAGGCCATGGGAAGCTTCAGACTCCGATTTTCCAATCACTGGAACCGCATCAAATATATGCTTACCCCCAATTAGGCCACATTAAGATGCCCAACTACTGCATTCTCTTAGACTGTGCTAATTTAGGCCAATACATCTACAATCTCATTTTCTTTAAAATTTTGGTGAAAAAAAACCTTGATGGAGGACAACTGTAATTCTACAAGTAAGAAAAACACGTGAGGACATGAAGGCAGTAGCTGTTGGTGGTGAGGTGGTGGTGAAGCAAGTCTCATCCTCTACACTTGCCAATACATTGATCTTGGCTTCTACAGCAACGTATATTGAATGCACAATTGTGTCCTATTTTGGTCCTGTGGCATCTTTGGTAAGACTTCAAGAAAAGAAATGAAACACACAGCCACAGCATGTGATGAGAGTATGATTCACCAGTTTAGTCCAATATACAAAGGCAGACATGCTGGGAAACCTCAGGTACCAATGATTTAGTTACTACATCCACAGCCACCCAACACAGCTTCTTCATCATAGTCTGAGTGCTGTATCTACATCAGCAAGTAATTTCACAGAGCAGAAGTAAATCATTAGATTCAATGTAGTAATGAGGCTTCTAAGTCTACACTCTGTATTTCAGGCATTCACTGGGGACTAGATTTAATCTGCTCCCCTCAACCAAACATGCCCACCATGCATGTGGCTCAAAACTTATCACTGCTTCAGACCTTTTATCTCCATTAGAGGCTGGGATGCATTGCCTGGGGCAGCTTGTGCACAGCAAAACAGAGCTGCGAATTGAATCAGCACGCAATCAGTTAGGACAAGAAGAGGACTGGCTTCACAGCCGTACTACTGCTCTGAATCAGAACGGAAACGTAGCTGTGGTTGTATTACCCTACACTCCAACTAGCAAATCTATGGTGAATACATCTGCCGGCATTCACTGACTCACTGAGATAGATGTTATGTTTCATTAATGCAGCTACCACAGCCATCCATGCTGAAGATACACAAACGCCATAAATTGAAAGTGAAGACCCTGAAAACTCCTAGGAACATGCCCTATGGATGGTATTACATAAATTTGTACTGTACATAGAACTTATGCTTTAAATGAGGGGAAAATTAAACTATTCAAGACATTCCTTGCTATTTGCTGCAAAGCCACAGGTTAGCCAGCCACTGCAAGATCTCAGTTGTAGCAGCTATTTTCGATCTGGTTGCTTTGTATCACACAGAAGAGCTTTTTCTTTTGCATCAGATGTAGAGATTCTACAGAACAATCTTATTATATAGGCTACAGGCCTCGCCAGGATTTCTTTTTAATGAAACCCATCTCTTTCAATTAACTTGATTGGACGTGTTGATGTTTTGGGACTTGATTAATAATCCTGGGAGATAATTGTGCAAAGGTCCAGAGGCACTCAAACGTCCATGCAAATGGGGAATGATGGAGGAATTGTAAATGCAATCTGTAACACTCAGCACAGTGGCAAGCCCAGAGCTGTCGCTCTGCTCAGCTGCAAAAAACAAACAACCCATATGCCAGAAGTATAAACTATCTGGTAGCGGTAGCTCAATCTATCATTTCTCTCCTGCAGCTGAACAAGTAACAGAATTAACAGTATAATACCTTACCGAAGGAGTGCTTTCATCCTTTGGCTTAATTAAGAGATTTATCCAAAGTAAAGCTCCAACTATAAGCACACTGAAATCCAGATGCATAATCCCCTGCTTTCATCCTGCTCTCCAATTAACGTTGGAGGTACCCAGCAGAGCATTTGCACCCCAAATACAGCACAGTCTTTGGTAAGCCATGATTCCTCTCCTGTGCCGCAAGACAGACCGGGGACTTGATCGAAACCACCTACTGCATTGAGGCCTTGCGTGAGCCCAGGTCTGGAGGACAATTTCTGCGTGTGCTCCTCATCTCGTTTTTGGAGCAGGAAAATTTTCTGAAAAATTCCTTTCAGACAGTTGTTTCTTAATCACCGTTCACTTGGATCTGCTCCTGACCACATCCACCGAACGCAGAGCTGACAGACCAGGTGAGAGAAGCAGGACTGGCTGCCATCGACTCATCCTCCTGCTTCAGTACAACCTGCCCAAGCCAGCACCACCCCAGTGATCCTTCCTTCCCGTATTTTGCACACCAAGGCATCTTTTCTCATGGGGGGTTGGACTAGATGACCCACAGAGGTCCCTTTCAACCCTGAACATTCTGTGATTCTGTGATTCTCACTTGAAGATCCAAGACTTAGAAGAAAGAGATACAGCAAAAAGCTGTGCTAGGACCAGTGCTGGGTCTTTCTGCAGAGAATCTTCCTACCCCAACTAGTGAACCACTACAACGTTCCCTTCGTTTCCCAGGTTTGGGGGTTAGGTGAACATAAACCGACCAAGTGGCCAGACAGGGTCAGTACAGCTACCACTGCATTTCAGTGCACGAACACCATCACCAGGCAGCCACACGTTCATCTTCAGTCACATCTCCAACTCCCCTTGTGTATCATGCTCATAATCTCACAGATAAAGTGATAAAGTATTTACAACTCAAAGGCTGCTAAATTTACTCCCCAGTGCCCATATACATCTTTTGCACAGCAAGTCCTTTCTGGCTTAAATTCTGCACGCTAAACCTTAATTACTGCTGTCTGACAAAGGGAGAAATTGGACAGGAAATACAATTTTGAAAAGCATCAGAGTGACAGAGGTGACTATCAACCATTTTCAAAAGCAACTTTAGCCAATATCTCAAATAAAACAGTTCATAAATTGTTTATTTTAAGCTGGAGCTCATGCTGCTGGTTGTACTACAAGGTGCAGACACCTAAAAGTGTCCACGACTGGGTGGGACGTGCTGTGACAGGACGACATCACTCATGTCTACCATGTGCCAACAAATGTAGACTGTGCCAGGCAATGCCATCAAGAAGCCATGCAACCCATCAGCCATCTTGATTAACGCATCTCCGCTTATTTGGTAACCTGAAGCACAAGCTCCTCACCAACCTGGGAACTCCCTTGAACAGCCCAGCGACGCTGCAGGCCTGCAGAAAGAGGAGCTGCAAACGAATTCTTGTCACCTCTCTGTACACGATTTGGGAAGTCGTTAATTCTGCACTCGGACTGCAGCAAAACTGTGCAGCTGCTGGAGAAGTTACCTCGGAAGAGTTATCCAGTGCCTAACCCAGAACATACAGCTGAGCTTCCCGCGAGCAGCAGGCAGCAATGCATGGGCACGGGGCGGAGGACCGTCAGCCCCCAGGCTTCTCACCGTGCCACGTGCCTGCCACGAGCAAACCGGCATCTGCCACTGCCTTCCCACCTGTACCCCCACCTCGCGGGTCTCTGGACCGGTCAGGACGACAGAAGTGACCTACACTCATCCATGAGGCAGAAATGGCCTACAAATTTTCCTTCTGCTTCTCTTTTACCCTCTGGGGCTGAATGGAGTGCTCCGAAGCCCGGCACTGGCGGCGGTGGCAGTGGGACCTCACTCGCAGAATGGAGCTGCTCTTCCCTCTGCAGATGCAGGGGATTTTGCACTAAACTTTATTTTCCTTCCCCATTCCAGTTTGCATTCCCTGCAGTTGTGACTGTGGGGATATTAAATAAACTGCTTGGGGAATAATTTTCAGTCATGAGGGAAGTCCATTTTCCTCCTATGAAAAAGCACCTAAAATGCTGCTGTTCTTTTTATTTATCTTAATTCACTGTAGGCAGACAGCACACATGGAAAATCGTAACCTAACAAAGATGCTGAGGGGCAGAATGGAAACAAAGATATAAAGGCTAGGCTACTACTTCTCTTATTTTTCTCCCTCAAGTCTTCCACAGCAACTGCCTAAACCTTCGTCTTGCACCTCAAAATCCTAAACACAAAGTAATGCAATCCTTGCCCCCCCCCATAAACCATGTACCGAGCAGGACAAAATCCAGGGCGGGTATTTCTTCGTTATTTTTTCGACAACGCAGCTGAGGGTATTTCACAACTCTGTCCTTTGGAGGAAGCTAAAGGAGGATGCATCACCTGTATGCTGACTGACAGAATTTACCTACTGCAATCGCCAAAGACGGTGTCTTCACCGATGCCAACGCATGGTATAGAACGCTCCAGTGAAGTGAGATGAATGGAACTCTCCCTTGGTAACGGGCCCTTAACTAGGGTCGTTCATCACCAAAGTATCCCAAGCACATCCACTGCCAAGGGGGGACTTTCTGGCAGAGAGAAATCCAACTCCTACTGCCAACGGGTTAAAGGGAGGGAGGGAAAAACCTCTTAATAAAAAAGAAGGCCTTCCCCTTAGGAAGTCAGCAGGAGCCACAGCCTCAGCAACAGACCTTCTAATTGAATGTTTTCACTCTGATTTAGCAGAGTGCTTCTCCTCCCTGTACTTACAAGCCTGGTTTAGATCGCACAAATTGCCCACAACAATTGGCTGGCATGTCTTCTCCTCCCAATACAAGGTGAGGCCTCAGTGACCCAGAAAAATACATGGCAAAAAATGCAAAAACCCCAGGTAAAAAAGGAGTCTTGGGAAACTCAGAACGCAATTTTTTGAAATTAAAACCCAAGAGATTTGTTAAAATATTGCTTTTGAAGGAAAAATAACTTTCAGCTAATTTATCAGCCAGTTTTGGAAATAATAATTATCACTTAATACTGACTTGTACAGATCATTATCTCTGATTTCCATTTACTTATCATTTAGACATACATACACATTATTATTAAAATAGCTGGAATGGAAATCTTTCAGTCAGTTGATTTCTTTGTTTCTAAAATTTTATTTTCCTTTTCAGTCAATGAAAATATTCCAGGCTTCAGCTCTTTGATCACCTGGTAATGTTTTCAAAATTCCTACTTTTTCCTGTGTTTGGAAAAAATTATTTCTGACTAAGATCTTAAAGTTTTCTAATTTTAAAACTTGAAACTGCAGATTTCACTACAGTGAAAAGCAATATACTGTGCTTCACTTAGGGCAGGTCTAGGTACTCTCACCATGTATAAGCACACCACCACTCTAAAACACCCCACTGTTTTAGCAAAGAAGATCTCACAGGTGGAAACCAGGGGAACAGCACGAATAACAGGCAGTTACGGCAAGGTGGAGGTTGTGGTCACAGGGATGAGGTTACAACCACATCGATGCCAATTTCTTTGTAATGCTAGACCTGACTTTAGTCAGCTCAGAGAGTAATCTGGGAGTTGTTCTAGAGACTACAACAGAGGCAAAGGACTTCACCCTCTCAGGTGATGACTTGACTTGAGTCAGATGTACTTTCAACTCTCCTGTCAGGGTTGTGGCAAGACAACCTACCCACAGAAGAAGCCACCAGCCCAAGATGAGCTGGAGGAGAGGACAGCAGCAGATCCACCAGGCACACGACCTGCAGGAAGCCCTCTGCCCACCCGCTCGGCCACATGTCCCATGAGATGTCTCATCCTATCCAAGGTCTCACTCTTGGCTTCAGAGCACTCAATAACCAAAGCTCAGCTCAACGCCTCCCAGACACAAGCTCAACAATTTGACAGCAAACTTGTCTGTCAGAAGGATGCCACCGAAGCACACAGACTTTCAGAGAGTTGGTGAGGGAGGGAAAGGTGTCTCTGCATGCACAACTGGCATGACTTCTTGTTCTGCTGGAAACCCTCAATATCACAGCACAGAGTATAACCTTGTGATGAATAGCACAGGATAAAGCACATTCTCCACAGATCTGGTCATCAGAACATGATGACACATACTCACGGAAAGGACTAATGGAAACGTGTGCTTAGTTTTGAAATTAAGAGCTGGGTTGTTATAGAAATATTTAAATTTCAGCCCAGGCCCAGCTTAATGGCTTTAGATAATATATCATATTTTGATCTAACAAAGGCTTCATTGATTATCCTGAAATTCAGAATTAGCTAGATACATTTCATCTGACTCACTTGTCCTGTATTGTAAAATAATGATGTAATTTGTAATAAATTACTAACACCGAGTTTCAGCAGTGACAAATTGTTTACTTAATTCAATAAAAGAGTGTCACTTTTGTAAAGTGCATAATCTTAGAGAACTCAGATGGTTGTGAACTGCAGGTTATGAAGAAAAACATTCATGTCAGTCCAACGTACAGAAGAAATAAGATCTGAAGCAAACTAACTGCATTCCCTCAGATTACTCTCTTGCACTTGTGTGTCACTCTCAATTTAAGTTTTTTCATGAAATCAGCCAGCCTGGAATAGGCAGGATCATTCTCGCTCACTGAGTCTAATATGACATGACTAACAAAAGCAGACACGACATGTCACAGCAATGAATGACTCATCAGACTGGGAAATTCAAAAAAATACCATGTTCTAAGATACAATTTTTGACCTTTACACTCTCCCCCAACTTATTGTACGCAGACCTTTTAGAAAGCTCTGTGAGAGCAAGAGGCAATAAAACTTGCCAAACAAAGGAATAGGATGGGGGAAAGGGATGGTATTCACCCACCTTTGGCAATTTTTTGTACGAGAGACAGTCATCAAGGCAAGCGAAATCTCAGCCCTCCTGCGTGTTTGGCCGGAAATTCCTCCATTACAAATCCTTCCTCTGCTGCCAGCTGTTCTGGGGCCCAGGACAAGTGATTTATCCTTGTTACCTTACCTTCTGCATCTCTATAATGAGGACCAAGACACTTGTCTATGTTATACAGTTTCTGCAACAATTCATTAGTTAATGTCTATAAAGTGCTTTGAAGATGTGAAGCGTTATTACTGATATGTTTTGCACTAATTTTTAGGTACCCAGTCAACATACTGTCCACACATCACTTCTCTCTGCAGAAGAACCCTAACTGTGCTAAGGGGAAAGAGTTATCACAGCTTGTCCTGGTGTAGCCAGCTTAGGCCAAGATTAAGAAAAAGGAAGACGATTAATTGATTCTTACTTTTTCAGACTGATTTAGATTCTAGGGGTGATTCAAGCACAAATCTTGCTGCAAATGTGTTTCCACACAAAGCTGTTCTGAAATCAGTGAGGCTCTTGATCTGTTTACCCAAATATTATAGGACAGAAAATTAGGACCTAAGTCATTTTCCAGATTTCTTGCTGTAATAATTTACAGTTTATTTTTTCTTCCACAACTTCTATCTATGAAATCTGCTCTGAAAATAACATTGAGAAAAATCTGGTAGGAATAAGAAATAGCAAATTGAATTACAATAATAGGCAGTAAATAGCCTACACGATACATTTCAATTTCTAGTCACAGAATGGGATTGTATTTTTCAGATGATCAAAGTATTTCTTTGATTACGTATATTTTCCAGCAATGCAATCCATTTTCATTTAAATCAGTATTCAAAAACTAAAAACTAAAAAATCAAGCAATCTCTGTTGTACATAAATCCACTCTGCTTTCCCCCACAGGACCTGCTGCACAGCGCGCACTATTTTTCCTTGTACTACAGGGTAGCTGGGAGAAGCCGCCAAACAGCTTGCACGTCGTATCTGAAGAGATGAGAGAAGACTATTAAGAGACAGAAAGGAAATGAGGAAAGATCTGAATGCCAGAATGAATACCGGATCTGCGCGTGTCAGTGAAAACAAAGATGAACAGAAGATCGGGGGAAGCAGTGTTGAACCCATCAAGAAAAGCAAGGCAGGAAACCAAAGCCTGAAAAATAAGAAGATGAAAAAGGAGCAATGACAGATCTGTGCTGTGTTAAGTAAAAAAATACGAAGGAAAGAGGTAATAGTGTAAACATTATTGGGAAACCTGAAGAAATCAATGATGAATTTTCTTCCATCGTTTGGCTCTCAAACTTGTCTGCAATGTCCAAGAAATGAGATTTGCCCATCACAGAAAAAGGGAACGCTGGACAGAAGGAACACGAGGAGCACAAGAACATACTGCGGTTACTGCTGGACCCAGGATCTGCTTGGACACCATCTTCAGACCAGTGAAGCCTAGCTGGGAGGGAAGAGCAAGGCTGTGCTGTTGCTTTGGGAGAAGGGGCAGCCCGTGTTCTCCAGGCTGCCATGCACCCTACTGTCCATGGCCAACCTCACCTGAGGCTTTGCTTTTGGCTAGTGAAATAGGACGCCACCCATGAAGCTCAGTTTAGGGTCTTCCGCTGGTTTTGAGCTCTCTGTGGAGTTCCCCATTAGAAGCAAGCCTAATGGCCAGCTGGCGTTCACTCCAAGGGCCCCAGCTGATCAGGGAAAAACACATTGCAATTCCTTCTCCTCTCCCGCCTTCTTTTAAAACCCAGTCTTCTAGAAACAGCTTAAACACCAATGCCATGGCAGGCTGAGGTGGCTTTGCAAACCTGGCTTCTGAGAGGTTCTGAACCCCCCTCACCTGGCCACAACTTCTACAGATGTGCTGAAGCTTCAAGACTTGAGGAAGACACCACCAAAAAGCCACGTGAGCTCTGCTACCTGCTTCTTCACGGTGCTGTCCCAGATTCCTCCCTGTACCAGCAAAAAGGCAGCTCCATGAGAAGCTCCATGGCACTGCACCACAGACTTACCCCCAAAGAAACGCAAACTCAGTAACAGTTAATGTTGCCATAACCTCACACTAATCCGTGTACCTAGTAAGCAGAGAGTGCTCAGCCTTATTTTCACTCAAATGCATGGTACCATTCAAGGTAGGGAGCTTTGGGGGAGAAGGTAAAGCACGAAAGGAGCCACACTGTTCATGCTTCTATGCCACCTGCAAAAAAATTCTGCTTTTTCTCTCCTTTCCTGCATGAGCTGAGAAAAATATTTGAACCATTAGTGTTAGTGCAACTGACGGAACTTGAGTGTACTGGGTCTGTTCCCACATACAAGTTTATATGCAGATAATTTCTAAGCTTATCAATTTTAAGCTAGTAAAAAACACAAGAAGAAATTCTAATTCTGTCCATATATATTAAATCAGATTCTAATCTTTCCCTCAGCAATTTGATTTTTAGGAAAGGATAAGGAAAGCATTCACAGTGAGAGTGCTTTTCAATAAATCATCATTAATTATATATGCACACTAAGTGCATCAAACAAGTTTGGGCACATAATTAGGTAACTAATTACACTGACTCTGCAACTCCATACTTAAATGGACTTATCTGCCCCTAGATCCACCTGATCATTTCTGGGGGTTTACTTAGTTGCACAAGGTTTCCTTCACTATCAGGCACCAACTGTTGAAAATTTTTAAGCAACTGCACTTCCATGCCTAATTAATCATGTAATTGCCATCATTATTTGAGCACCTTTTTGCTAATTTAGCCTTTGCAATGCTTCAGTTGTAAGAAAGGCATATGGGAGAATCGAGCAGTAAGTGTCGCAGCCGTGCATAATCAGGTAGGTGCTCAGCTTCTACGGCACGTGACATCCTCAGCTCTGACAGCAGCCATCAGGAATTCAATCGTTCAGCAGCTCTCAGGGGATAGAATCATAGAATCATAGAATGGTTTGGGTTGGAAGGGACCTTGGAGATCATCTGGTTCCAACCCTCCTGCCATGAGCAGGGTCACCTTCCACCAGACCAGGTTGCTCACAGCTCCATCCAGCCTGGCCTTGAACACTGCCAGGGAGGGGGCAGCCACAGCTTCTCTGGGCAACCTGTTCCAGTGTTTCACTACCCTCATGGTGAAGAATTTCTTCCTAATATCTAATCTAAATCTGCCCTCTTTTAATTTACAGCCATTCCCCCTTGTCCTGTCACTACACACCCTTGTGAAAGCCCTCCATCCTTCCTGTAGTGCCCTTCAGGTACTGGAAGGCTGCTATGAGGTCACCCCGGAGCCTTCACCTCTCAGGATCTGCCCCTCGACAACTCACCGAGCACTGAAAATCATCACGATTTCATAAAAAGGACATCAAAGTACAGTCTATTGCTCAGTATTAGTGCACACACCTTGCCATTTACACCAGTATGATTCTAAGTCCTCCTGGAGATTTGGAAGAACCTGGTACGGCCCCGACACCAGCTCTTCTCTAGTCATATTTGGCCTGTGCCTTCCCAAACATCTTCAGCTGAGCAGAACAAAGCCCATCTCACTCTGGCACGAGCATGTTTGGGCAGGGATCAGTGTACGCGATAGCGGCCATCTGCATCCGTACAGGATTTCAGCATGGTTATCCTCTGGACAGATAATCCATGGTTGTGTGTAACCATTATTTCGCTTGTGCTGTGTCTTACTGCATGGCACACATTTTTAAGCATATGCATACATGTGTACACGAGGAACACATACAAGGAAAAGCAAATGCATCCAAACCTTCTCCATACTCAGACCTGTTCCAAAGATGAAAAGGAGCCACTAACTTTCATTTCTCCCCCACCGGTTCTCTTTCGTTCAAATCTCCAGCAAAGCTAAAAGCTGAAGCGCAGAATTAAGCGAAAAGCAACATCTGTCTCGGTGGCACTTCCAATTTAGCTCTGCAGAGTGAAGAATTTCAAATTAGGTTTGAGAAACCCTCACCGCTCTTCGTCGGTTTGTGATCACTCAAACGTAACGCAAAAATTCTGACAAAGGTTCTCCACCTCTAAGTTGAAATCTCATAGAAACTTCCCAACATTAGGCTGAAAAGGTGGCTACTCCAGAAAACAAAATGACAAATTTTTACATTATGGCCATATTGGACACAGCCTGCTACAAATACATCAGACTCCTTCTGCTGTTATGTGCACAATATCAGAAGCTGTGTGTCAAAATTAATGTCTTGAAGGGAGAAAGTCAACAATGGGATTCCTCCAGAAATTAGGTATTTACCAGCAGAGTAAAGGGCATGCTACCCTTTTTATTGCCTATTTAGCAGAAGCGATTAATATTTTCACCAGCCTCCGTGTGCAAATTCCACCGAATACAGTGCGATTTGCATACATCTGTATATGAGAGGAAATATTTGTAAAAGATTCAAAGAGCAGCATCTCAGCCTAGCATCAAAAGGGTTTTTTGTTTTCCAGCTGGCCAGCATTTGGGGCTCATCTCTGCCTTACTTTGCCACAACTAAAACTATTTCCTACTGGTACAGCAGTTTAACAGTTTATTGCCCCTGATGTGTGCGATAAATATAGCAGCTTCAAACCTTTTAGAAATATTAAAGGTTTTACGGCTAGATGTGTGACAGCCTTGATTAATCCTGTGCAGACAGCAAGAGTCAACGTGTGCAGATACCTGCAGTCAGGACTTTCAAAGTTCTAAGAGTTTTCTTCGATGAAGAAGCTTTGTAAAATATGGCTTGTGACATGCAGCACTGGGAGAGAATTTTAATGCTGCAGTAGACACTATAGTTTGCAAGAAATTAAAAAAAAAAAGGGCTTGTACAGCTGGAAACAACTTTTTTGATCTGGAAAAAGAAACTAGAAGATGAGGCAGGATGAGCTAAAACAGAGTTGGTGGGTCTACCCAAGCACAGCTTCATGGGTATCTACATAATTTTTCACCTAAATGTAGCCATTTTTTAATCAAAACAAAATTTTCTAGAATAAACTCAGTCTCTAGGGCTCTCAGGAGTCTATTAGATGGTTATCAGATAAACAACACATTAAGCGAAAGCAGTACCATGTACAATCTTGCTCTATGGATCACAAAAAGAACCCCTCGGTGCACACACGCGACGCAAACGGGTGACGATGTGCCCCCGCGGTGTGCCCGATGGACGGACCCAAGGCGGCACAGCCAGCTGGAGAGCATGTCAAGGAAGTCAAACATCCCCGCGGACGACGTCGAAGCAATGACTCTTCCACAGCACGTGAAGGCTGGTGCTTTCACAGCGGGCACCTTGATGCTGCGCGAAGAAGTGCTGGAACAGCACGAAGGCAGGTGGGATGGCTTTAACTACGGCCACAAATGAGGTCAGCCTCCTGCATCAGCGTTCACTGTCGGCAGTTGGCTTTGGAGCAATTGTAAGAAAATATATTTGGTTACCAGAGTTAAACATGTACCCAACCCACCCCGTTCTTGGCAGAGGAGAGCAGGAACACTTGCTTTTGGAGCGCAGCAGGGAGTAACTTCCTTGGTCGGATACAAACCCTGAAGGTAGGAGGATGCTCAGGATTTATTTCACACCTAGTTAGCTCAAAGGCATCTCACTCTTCTTTTGGAACCTGTGCTGTGGCTTTATACTGGACAGCTAAAATAACAACAAATTATTCCTGGTTTTAAAATTAGAAATTAAAAAATAAATTTAAAAAAACTAAAGAATGGGAGATACCTGCCTCAGAGAGGCCATGGGGCAGGTTGTTACACTCCAGCCCCAGCTTGATTATGATGACAAATGGCAGAGGAAACCTTCTTGTTCACCCAAACAAAGATCAGCTGCTATCGTTTTCAAGTTTCCATAGCAATGTGATAGTCCAGCATAAGCAGAGCTTGGGGGAGTATGGAGAAACAATACAATTCAATTATCTCCATAATTTCAATTGGCTGATTGGGGTAGGGGGAAGCCTCAGGAAGCCGTCCCGCTTTCAAGAGAAGAAGAATAATCTCTTTATCTTTGGTCTTTTAATTCTGTCAAAGATGGCCTAAATTACAGAGTGACAACTTGCAAAGCAGGAACATATTCTCTCCTTAAATCAGGTCTGGAAATGCCGTGAGATGAACTCTGATAATGCAGCCTGCAAGCCCTGGGAGCCAAAGCTGTGCAAAATTGTTTAATATGGTCAAATCCTTTAATCCTCATATCTGCTGATGCAGAAAACAGAATATTTCTGCCATTTATTACCAGAAACATTACTTTCAAACTCCATAAATGTTGCCTGAAGATCTTCTGCGGTGGCGACAGGAGAGGTCTGCATTTCCTTTGCTGGACAATTTTGATTCTAATTTATTTAGGCACAAAGCAATACACAGAAATGAACAACCGTTGATTTTTCTTCATCTTCTTCAACAATTTATTTCAAGAACAACTCTACGCCTTTTCATCTTCTTCTTTACTATCTGTAAAGTTCAGGAACTTGAATGCCCTGAAAAACTTCGGAATTGATCGGACTTGTAATGAAAAAGGATCTCTCTCTCTCCCCCGTAACACAGGAAAATAAAATATCGTTAACTCCGCAGGACAGTATACTGAAGATTGATCAATCCCTCTCTTTTCCTACCATCCCATAACACAAGAGCAAAGGGGTCAGTTGGTAATTGCCAGTAAATTTGGAACGAATAAAAGGAAATACTTGTTCACACAGCCAGCTTGAAGAATTTCCTATCACGGAAAGCCATCAAGTCAAATGCTCCAGCCAGATTTTAAACAGGCAAGAAGATTTTTGTGAGCGGTGATACCCGCGCCGAGCGGACGGGATAGAGGGCACAGCACCCAAGGGAGAGAAGAGAGCAATAAGGTAATGATGATTACATTTCATGCTTCAAAGCACAACACAACAGGAGCCGGGAAGGATGCCCACACCCCATGCTGAGCTCGTTGGCGAGAGGAGTTAGCCGAAGCTGCAGACACGAGCCCTGGGCTTCACAGGGAGAACTCAGTTTGTGCCCAGATATCAACATTTTTGAGGATGCTCCGCTATCAATGGAGGATCTTCACGGTACAATCCCCTTTTCCCAGCACAGAGAATGGTGGGACGTCTTGGGGCTCATGGTGCTGGGAGGGGCTCGGGGAGGAGGGGATGCAGAAGGCCCGCTCGAAGCTCCCAGCCCATGCCAACCACGCTGGGTCCCCCCCAGGGGCTGCTCCCCGGGGCGCACCCCCCACTCCTGCCGCACGCTGCTGCTTTGCAACCCTCTCCCAGCACCACGTACAGGTCGCAGAAGATACCGGCGGGCACAGGTAGCAAGCCAGTCTCTACGAGCAGCTTGTCACCAGCCGCGCTTCCAATTCTTTTGAGCACAAAGCATCCGTGAGGCAGGAGGGGTTGCATGGCACCTTGCAGGAACACAGCTCAAGGACCGACCCATGGGCCAACCTGCCACACCAACAGGCACATCTTTGTGCGCTCCGGCATTTATTCCACCCTTAAACAGCACTTGATGCCTTTGAAAACTCCTCTCTCTGTCGTCGCTGCTGGAAGGCCACGAGTCCCGTCCTCACAGATGTTTGGGGCGATGCTCGCAGGCGATCAAACAAAATCCTACAAAATAACTGTTTATTTGCTGTCAGCCAGCTCCGTAGCAGAAGCAGCCTGGCCTACTAACAAGCCAGTCAGTGGCATTCGCTTCGGAGACCAAAGCTGAGATATCAGCACGCAGGAAGAAGTACATAATTTGTCCAGATGCAGCGAGGAATCGAATGACTAATTCATGAAAGTGCGATTGATTTTGATGAATCAATGCATTGCAGGATCGTGGGGAGGAGGGGGAGGCGTCGGGCATTTTACAGGCTCAGCGACAGGGTCCCACTTTGATCTGGGAAACAAAGACAACCTTCTTCTGTATCAGAAGGCAAGCCCTGATTTTTTTTTTCAGCCAAAAAGTGGCTTCACTCTTTCAACAGACAAACATCCCCTGTCTGGACATTTCGCAAGGTCCAGATGCTGCAAACTCAACTCCCTTGGGTAACCTCATTCAAATCAGTTAAAACACCCCATTTTTAAGAACCTTGACAGTGACTGATTTAGAATCTGCCCCCAACCGGCACCAAAAACAGTTTTGATAGGAAAAAAATATATACAAATCAGAAAAAACAATGTCAGCTGTTCACATATTCCCATCACTAAATTGCTGGGTTTTAAAACAACCTGTTTCAGATGGAAGCATCTGAAAAGGAGAAATACACATTTATATTTTAATGGGAAAAAAACAATTTTCCACAGCAAGAAAAGATAAATGAGAAATGGCCCCAGTTAAGTAAAAAGGAACATGAAAATCTTTGCTTTCCCCGTACTTCAATTACAGATAAGTGGGAGACCAAACACATTACTACCTTCATGTTTCAATCACTCTTTGTCTATGAAATTTCATAATATGCACTTCCTAGCTCTTCTCTCTCTTTTTGCAGATCATGAGCAAAACTGAGACACTGCCTGGTTAAAGCTAATTCAAAATCCGTTCTCTGCTGGGATACAAATACATTTCTGCGTATATTAGGAGAGGGAAAGCTGATGGCGGGTGACTGGCTCCGAGGCTGACTTAACGTTTGCCATCAGGCAGAAATGCACACTCACAAATACACCAAGACCAGCAAATCGCTCCCTCATTTTTATTCCCCCACCAGCCTGCAAGGAAAACTATTTATGCTTTTTCCTCACATTATTATACAAAGTAGTATCAAACAAACTCTGATTCTCTGCGCTGTATTTTCCATTGTGCCAACCGTATGGGAAATCATTAGCTTTGATCTTTTGGAGGAGAGGACAGAAGGAGAGGTGGAGTTATCAAAACAGGTATTTTATTCCAAGCCTTAGCTCTTTAGGCCTCTGAACAGATTTTCATGACCCAACAAGGCTTTCAAGTACCTGTGGCACTTAAAAAATGCTCACCTCTACTGAGAAGGTGAGAGCAAGGGTTTCCACTGGCTTGGCGAGCATCTTCTGCTCTTGTGAAAGACAACGCGGTCAAGGAAGAAAATCAATCTCTGCTCTAAAGCATAATGATGACTTCAGCTAAGACAGACAGCTGAGCAACTGAGCGCACGTATTTCAAAACCTGCCCTTTGAGATCTCTTTCTTATTTAACCTGGAGATTTGAAGAAGTGAAGTCAGAGAAAACCTGCATGCAATAAAAAGAAATAACTATTTTCTTACTTCCAGGCACACCAAAGCCTCGCAGAAGGCTAAGGGACACGCATGGGTCAGGAAGCAAATCGGCAAATTCTTGTTTCTGAAGAAGAGTTCTTCAGGAGAGGCTCAGAAATGAACACCGCATGTGCGGCTCCAGCCCTTTCAGGGTCACCTCTTATTTCTTTTTTAATAAAATAAACATTACCAAGATTTAAAATGTCCCTCAGGCTCCAAAACACGTTGGTCACCCCAAGGAAGTGGTCTGAATCGCTCTGAAAATGAAACTTCAAATCAAACGCCTAGATCGTCCCTCTGAGGATTTCCCATGGCGGCTCTAGCAGGGACAACCCCGGGGACTCCCCCGAGCAGCCTTCGGAGGCAGAGCCTTGCTCGGCAAGCAGCCGGCGCGCACGGCGGCAGCGACACTCCCCAACGGGTACTGCTCGAGCCCTGGTTTACCCCACCGAGCTGCCGCGTGTCCTTTCCCTTCGCGTGCCAGCAGCACGTAGTCTCCGAGGACACGCTGAACGCTGGTAGCTCTCTGATGATGCAGGTTCCTACTTGACCTTTACAATTATCACACATACTGCGAGCTGACAACAGGCAACTGTTGGCTGCAGTCACTGATTTCCAAAGCAAGATGTCCAAAGGATTGAAGCATATTTTTCTCTAATTAAAAAAAATCTAAAACCCATGCATAAATCACCTGTAATGGGATCTGACCCAGAAAACTGTACACTACTGAACTCCGACGTGACAGGCAGAAGTAACTGTAATAAAGTACAGAAGGCTGGACTGAAATTCAGTCCATCTGCCTGCAGAGGGGACAGGGATGGCTCTCCCAGCCCTCTGCAAGCTTCTCAGGTCTGGGATAAGTGAGGGCCACGTGCTTTGGTACAGCTCCTCAGCCCAACACCATCTTCAAAGGGCAGATGGGGCAAGGGTCTACCCTGCCTGGCAGCCAACGCACCTGAACCCAGAGGGAAAATGGAGAACAGAGTGTCACCAAGGGTAATTTTAATTCTCCCCCACTATAGGATGATAGAATCATTAAGGTTGGAAAAGACCTCTAAGATCATCAAGTCCAACCGTCACCCCAACACCACCATGGCTGCTAAACCATATCCTGAAGTGTCACATCCATGCGTTTTCTGAACACCTCCAGGGATGGGGACCCCACCACTGCCCTGGGCAGCCTGTTCCAATGCCTGACCAAGGATCGAAGGTCTGAGGGAATGACCACATCAGTGTGAATGCCCAGCACCGCAGCAGGAATAGTGGTGGGAGAAAACAGAAGGACACTGTGAAGATAAAACGTGTTGAGAAAGAGCCAGTGGGAAGAAGCAAGAGAACTGAACCATCTTTAGAAAATGAAAAACTCAACCACCCAGACCAGCTCAGCCCAGGAATGTGCATTATTGACAGCCTCGGTGGGGATGGCGCGGTGGAAACGATGCGACCCACCAGAGCTACCAGCTGGGAGCCCCTTGCTGCTGCTGTCCTGTGGCTTCCCAGAGGTGGACGGCTTGTACCAACAACCTCCCATCCCCGCTTGCCTTTAATAATCCAGAGAAGTCCAGTTCCTGCCTCTGCCCAGGAACAACTTTCTTTGCTTCCCCTCCCTCCTGCACTCCCTGCCCTGGCTTCCCTCCAGGACTGCCCCAGGAAATCAAAAGGAATCCGTCGGCACCGCTCCGCACGGGAGGAGCAGGGACAGCACTGAGTGACAGACAAGATGCACAAACATAACTCACTGCTGTGAAAGCAATTAACGGCACTCCTGAAACATTTTTCCCAGTAAGAGACATTCAAATTCAGCCAATCTGTCACAATCCTCTGTTTGTCATTGTCATTTTTACCATTGTCACGTTATTTGATGCTATTAGGCAGACAAAAGCGAGTTGTAAGAACAACTGAAATAACCCTGAGTTGATAAAATAAATTAGCTCAGAAATTTGTATACAGAAATACTAAGCAAAAAGCAAAATGATGTCAAGGTTGAAAGAATTAGGAATTGAATTTTAACCAGCCCACATGTTTATGGCTGATTTCCTGATGAATATTTTATTTTTAATAACCTTCCTATCACATTCACTAAAAGGTCTTACCAAGGATGGATCAGTAAACAAATCTGAAGGGGAAAAAAGGCTGCTCGGAAACATGAGACACTTTCAAAGCTCAAACTCCCTGGGGAGGAAGAGTCAAAAGGAACAAAGACAACTCTTAGGATGAAAAGGGAAGACGCTGTATGACTAAATAAAAGAGCGATATTTGATAGGTACAAATTGGATATGTTTCCTGCTTCACTCCTGCTGCTTAAAAATGTCAAGTCCCTATGCAGATTTGCCAGAATAAACATCTCTCGCTGTACGGGCAGGGCTTAGACTTGGGCCTAACTCTGCAATCGAAACCTTTCCACTGGTTCTCCAGCGCTGACGCGTAGCAGAGGGCTGGAGACACGCCGTCGAGCGCATCGCATCTGACGAGGAACGCCGTTCGTACCGCCACGGGGTGCGACGCTCTGGTAGCTGGCAAGTCTCCCCACACACATTTCTTTCATCAAAAGATAATCTCCATTTTCACCTTCAAAAAGGGCAGGTAATTATTAATGCCTTCTTTTTACCCAAATATTTTAAGCAACTAATTGTTGCCCATGGGAGAGAATTTAATTATTTCTGATGAACAGCCAAGACACAGAATCGGGAGAACATGACAGGAAGAGTGCGGAAAATTTGTTCCAGTGCTTAACAGTGTGGCTATGTTGCCTTTTCATCCTGAAACGCCAGGCATTGACTTTTTTCCCCCTCCCAACTGATTTCACACAATCTTCAGTTTAGCAATCCAAAGCGTACCCAGCTGCAAAAGGATCGCAGCTCCCTGGGCCAGGGCATCTGCGGTTTCCCACCACGAACAGCAAAAGTGCACGCAGGTCTCTGGGCAGCTCAGCAGCGGGACTGGGCTCGGCCGTCTGACACTGGTTGGAACAAGGAGCCACCTCGTCCCCCCTGCTCGATGTGCTCAGCCGAAAGGCAGACGCAATGGACCACGCAAAACAAAATACCAACCCCTTACGGCCTTTACTAAACAGGAATGCAAGTGCCTAGCGAGGCAGCTCCGCGTTCAGGAGACAGGAGCTGCCTTGCTACAACGGGACGGCTGCCTGTCCGTAAGCAGACAGGATCGGACACTCTGGAGGATGCACAAAACCCCTGGCTTGTATGGAATATCTTGTCCAGAAAAGACTGATTCTTCTGATTTTATGTCAGCTGAGGCTTGCCATGTGACCTGGAGCGTGTGGGTTTATACCGCTCTTAAAAAAAATAACTATTACTATCACTCACAAACATTTCCTTTGGTTTCCTGCTCAGTAGCATGCATGCGCAAACCAGAATATTATTTATGGAACAAGGCACTGTTTCATTCCTGTTCTTTAATGGAAAGAATATTTCGCATCAGTTGATCAGGTAGGTGATTCATGTGCAACAAAGAGCTCTCTAATGCATCTCCTGGATACAGCAGGTTTATCACACACTGTACGCTTGAACCTAGTCACGATGCATCGTATAAGGGCTGATTCTGCATTCCTACATTAATGATGCCTATACTGAGGGCTGCAGGTATAGAAATGGCAGGACAAAACAAGCATATGTGAATGGGTACATGCTACTAGATTAGGATAAGTGAATGCAGTAGCAGGCTGGACTTGAAAAGAAAGAAGATCAAACACGAGAGAGAGAAAACGCATCTCAGCACTCTCCCTTCCCAACCAGTTACACAGCCGGGCACTGGGAAACAGTGCATTTTGCAAATTTCCCCATAGCAGGCATAAACATAACGCAGAGGAAGCAAGTATCGTATATCCTCCCATGACTTCACATTGTCGTCTTCCAACACGGTACTGTTGTCTTTCACTAGTGCCACTAGTTTCCTTCCATCCCATTTCAAAAGGACTTCTCCTGCTCTGTGAGGAAACAGTGAAATTAGGAGAACCGTGCTGGTAGATAGCTGACAAAGAAGGTCCTACCAGAATGCATCCTACTATTGATGCTACCTCCTTAGAGACAGCCCACGGTGTGGGTCACGGAGGAGCATGGTGGAGGTGTGAGTCTGAAGACGCCGCAGTGCCGCAGCTGCTGTCCCCAGGAGAAGCGGCAGCAGCGGAATGGAGGCAGGAGTTCCTACAAGGGGTGCGTGGGACCAGCCCTGACCATCGCCAGCTCCACCTTCCACCAGCAGAAACTTTTCGTACAACCTGAGTTCAACGCTTTCCTTTTAATGGTAAAATTCCTAAGAGACGGTGCAGACTAGCACAGACAAACAGCAAATAAAACCTGCAAAGTACACTTGCGACAAGCCTGGGTCAGTGAGAAACGCCTCAGGTTGCTTGGAAATTACTGCACCCTCCACGTCCTGCCTCCGAAAAGCCACTCAAACTCAGGAAAACTCCAGCCCTCCACGGAGGAAACACGAGCAATGCCGGGAGTCCTAAGGAGCCATTTGCACATCATAGATTAAGAAGAGGGAATAGTTCATCTGCACTTACAGACCAACGCAGACCTATGTTGTTTGCTAAATTCATGGAAATAGTAAATGCATTCTCAAAACCCTGTCTAAGCTGCATGCATCCAACTAAAACCAGTAAGGACAGTTTAAATATGAATTTGAGTAACTTACCCTTAAGGAAAATATGGGTAACCTCAAATTACAGCAACCCTCTAACAACAATTATGCATCTTCCCAGAGAAAACCCAGGTAGAATTTGTGAGTCCTCACCCCTGTGGTCAAAAAACCTACAGCGGGATTCATTTTTGTTGGTTTGCTCGTGTTCTTATCAAAGATTATACCTGAATTGCAAGCTGACTGCTCAGCAGATCGTTCCACTTAACGAAGTATCTGGATAACGCTCCCAACCTGCTGATGAAAAGAGCTGCAAAACCGGTGCGTTCATTAGCACCCAGCCCCTCAGCGGAGAACAAGAGCAGCTCGCTCAGCTCTCGCTCACCAGCCATCTGCAACCAAAAATAACATTTTTGGGAGCTTTGATGCTCGCTCTGAAGTAACAACTTTGTTAGAACTGTTGTTTCCATTTGTCTCTACCCCTTCCAAAAAGATTCGTTCTCAAGCTTTCCTGAACATAAGCCTAATTTAACGAGGCACCTGTTTCGCAGAAAATCCTGCACCCTTTGCAATCATGCAGAGAGGTTTTGAAACCTGATTGAAATAACCCCAAAACGGTATGTTAGCCTGTATTTGATCTCTATTTTTTCCTAAATTTAAGTGGGTTTTCCCCTGTTGTTTTTTTTCTTTTTTCCTTCCATATTCTCAACTCTTTCAGATGTCACATCACAGTGCTCATCAGCTGGGAAGCACCTCAGAAAGTGCGGATTACGCACGAATAAACTCCCTGTGAGGAGAAAAATTCAGCCACAAGAGCTGGAAGCTGCATGTTCTAAGCATCAAGCTTTGCACTTCTTCCTCCTTCTCTACCTCCCTTTTGTCATCTGTGTGATTTATCTCCCAGTTTGTATTTCGGGCAGCTTTATGGCATAACAAATCCAGGCTAAAACTATTTGTTTCTCAACTTTCGAGACATACAGAGTATAGGTAAAAGTCCGGTATATCATTTTGACCATCCACCTGCCAACTGAATATTATTTTCCACAGTATATATTTTAATACTTCCTCCCATCTGAATATCCAATGTCCTAAGAGACATGATTCATACCATCACATCCTCTGCACTATGATGAAATGCTGCCAAACACACCCCTAATTTGTATTTATTTTTCACATTGGCACAATTCATTGCAAACTTATGTCTAATTTGTTTCCTTCTGTTGCACTCTCGGTCTATTATTTCCGTGCCAGCTGTGTGCTTCCAACTAGCTCTCGCAAGTTCTACGAACACCTGCATTCCTATTTTCAAGGTGAAGGCATTTTGTTCTCTTTTTGCCTATGTTCCTTATTTCTCTCTTGTTTTTTATCTGCAAATCTTCTCAAACTGAGATCATTAATTTGCACACTTACTCCCTCTCCCAGCTCATTAATGAAGAGGTTAAATACAACCGGACCTAACACCTTTCCCAGCAAACCCCATTAGGTACCTCTCCCGACTGCAATACTTGGCTATCCATCATTCAGCTCCTCTTGCACAGCCTCTTGGCCACGCTTCGCATCGCAACGCTCACTAAACTAATTTGTCAAATAGATTTCTGAAAATGCTATCTCCAATGCTTTGGAAAAATCCAAATTTATGACATTAATTGCCTTATCTGCTGCCAACAGAGCGGTGATTCTGTTTTAAACCACAGTGCGCTTTCTTAGGATTTACTCTTTCTAAACTTCTATTCTTTATTGCACTTAGTTTCATTAGCCTTCTAACACTGGTGATTTTAGCTCCACTTATTTTACTGATGATAGAAGATATTTTTCAAATGGAACTGCCAGAATCACTTTACATACTGTTTTCAAACTGATAGTCTATTAGCTTTTCACCAGGTAACCCATGATTCCTCCAATTTTATCAGCTCCACTTTACTATAATTTGCCCGTTTTCTTTACACAGTGACTGCTAATTAAATCCCCGCAGGTGAAGTTCATTCCTCTGCAGAAGACCAACATAGGTGTGTCTATCTTTAAAGTCTTGTTTCAAATGGAAGAAAGGGATTTCTTTCTCTGTTAAAGAAAAGAAGAAAGGGGGGGG
>Ga0065711_1034682_pt1 | contig 23375 bp, 19 predicted proteins | sample Hoacrofraction12_FD_59098 | JGI IMG/M metagenome (GOLD analysis project Ga0065711, IMG submission 59098) | Hoatzin crop microbial communities from Cojedes, Venezuela - Epithelial fraction 12 v2 (version 2) | ecosystem: Host-associated > Birds > Digestive system > Esophagus > Crop | place...
CGCGGGCGGTGCCGCCGGGGCTGGAGGAGGAGGAGGAGGTGGTGGTGAAGGTGGAGGTGGCGGTGGCCGTGGCCGCGCAGGTGCGCTCCGTTTCCGCGTTGTCCCGGGGAGGGGAGCGGCTCCACACCGCGTCCCGGCGCGGCCGCGAGTTTTGCCGGGGCGGCGGGGCCGGAGGACAGGTGGGTGCGTGGGGAGCGCGCCGTGCGGGGGGGCAGCGGGCGGTGCAGCGGGCGCTCTGTGCGGAGTTTTAAGTAGAGTTTCAGGTGTTGGTACTTGTTGGCTGCCGGGACACCTGCAGGGAAGCCGCTGTGGCCAGGGCCCGTGCGGTACGGCCACTTCCCCTGGCGAGCTGGGAAGCTGGGGGAGCTGGGGCACCCAGACCCGCGGCTCCGCTGGTGGGAGAGTCTGACCTAAACGCTGCTTGCTGAGAGCAGTCTGGAAGCACAGCAAGGTGAACTGCACAAGGCTGAATTTAGGTGGAGTTCAGTCTCCTGAAGGTAACAATGTGACAGAGGTGTGGGTGGAAACAAGCCAGAAGTGGGAGGTTGAAAGTGACGTGCTTCGTTGAAATAATTACCAGCCCAGCTGTGATTTGAGAGCTGTTGGGCTTGCGCCTGTCGTGGTGTCTGTGTGGTGGGACCAGCCGCGTGCATCCTGCAGAGGATGGGTTGTCGTGGTTCTTTTGAGCACCCTGACACGGGGTGATGGGTGCTGTTGCATGTGCGAGTAAGAGCGACGTGCTGTGCCCACCCCCAGGGTTTTCAGTCTGCAGCAGCTTGGGTCAGGTGCTCACCAGGGCCTGGTCAAAGTCCATGGCTTGCTTTTTGCACGTGCCAACAACGTTCAGGGTGATAAGTCTTGGAGTTGCTGCTGGCCGTGCTTATGTGTTGTTCAAAGACTTCCCAGGATGCCTATATACTATAGCTTAAGAATGCTGAGGAAAGAGTATTTAATCCTCCAGGTGAGATGGCAGGCCTGTGGCTCGGAGCTGTGCTGGATAGTGAGTTTCTGGCAAGGCCTGGGGTCAGACTGCTCAGCAGCGTTTCTCCACTGGCCGTGAACTGTGCTTTTCCTGGTTCACTTGAGGATACCGACAAAACAGGCTGGCATGCGGTTCTCCAGCAAGGGATTCCTTGAGGGACGCTGGCCAGTGCTCAGTACTTCCCTGCTATGTCCAATTCTTTCTAAGAAACTTGATGCTTCTCTGGAGACTGGGAGGTGCCCATTCCACCCTGCCAACCTCCAGCTGCAGAAGGCCTCCTGAGCTTTTTAGCATATCAGAATAGTGAAATGAATCTCTCTAATTGGCCATTTAGATGCTAATTTGCTCCTCCTAGGCCTATGCCAGATCAACCTGCCCCGGAATATGAGTCAGAAAGAGCCTGCTGTCTTCATGAATTATTCACTTTGCACAAGGTACCTGCCTGGCTGGGGATCAGAAGGAAATGGGGCCAAAGTCTGATAAATAAAGATACACCTTGGCAGGTGAAACAGTGCTGGCTTTCCTCCCCGGCGTCGTAGGGTGTTGGGGAGCCAGAAGACTGCTTTGCTTGGGCAAAAACTGGTTCTTTATAGCTTACAATATATCAAGTAGCCATGCTAATAAGTGCCTCTCATTAATACGGGATTGTTGGTACCGTATGTCAGCTTTCCTGTAAAGCTGATTTTATCTTCCCACTCCGTAGGACTGGCATGGACCTCCAGGGCATTGTATTTTATAAGCTCTTTAACAAGCTCCATCTTAAAAGCAGTTAGGCTTCTTGCCACTGCTGCTAGGATTGGGAAGCAGCTCTGATGCCTGGGAACCTTCTTTGTTTTCCCCCCAAACCTCATACTCCCTTGCTCCTTTTGTCAGCTTGGCCTTACGTGTTGATGACACTTCTCACTTTCTGTGTGCTGCAGCCAGTTTGTGTTTACTTTGAGCTGGGCAAACCAGATCCAAATACACGGCTCCCGAGTGAGGTTTTCCCTGTTTTGCTGGCGCGGATTTTTTTGCTTAGATTGAGCTTTCATGGTGAGACAGACTGGAGAAAGTCTGTCTGATTGGGTTCTTAGGTTGTTGTCCCAAAGTTTGCCAAGGCTTTGTGGTGTTTGTTTGGACATTGCGTTTTCCTTGTCTCTGTCAGCCCAAGCCACAGAGCTGCAAGTCAAATCTGATCATATTGGATTCCTTGTGTTGCTTGGCTCTCCATCTGCTGTTAAGGGTTTGCACTGATCGTGGGGATTTGTCACAGTAAGAAATTGCAAAAGGCCGTTTCTCAGCCGTGCGCCAGCCCAGCTTTCCCTTCCTGAGCGTGGAAGGTGATGAGGATTGCTTGGCTCCACTGTGCTTGTGCTTCCTGCCTGCTTAGCCCTATAAAATGTCCATGCTTATACAGCAGGCTTCTTTGCTGCTGGAGAGGCTGAGAAACTGCTAGATGTAGGTGTGAAGGGGCAGTTCAAAGTGGTTTGTGTGTGGAAAAAAAAATTATAATGCCCTGATTCAGGCCAGCACTGTACAGGCACAGTTACTCCCCTTCTCTGGCTAGAGACTTGGACGTATCTTGAAAGTCAAGTGTGTGTCTTCTGCCACGTTTCTACAGCCCCAAGGGTTGTTCTGTCATTTTGAAACAGTCGTGTGCTTTGAAATACAACTGTGGTAGTAGGATCTTTAAAACATGAGGGGAAGACTTGCATCTGGACTAAATAGCCTTTCCCTGCCTGCTCGCCCTTGTCTCCCTGCTGCGTGAGTAGTGTCTGAGGGACTGGCCGGCGGTGGGTGGGAGGCAGAGGCTGGGTTAACCTTATCTATCTCCGCTAGTCATTTATCCTCTGTCATAGCAACAAGAGCAAACACTCACTTAGTTGCTAAGGTTTCCCAGGGATAATGGGGTCTGGTGTGCGGAGCAGAGAGTAATTACACTGCCTCTTTGAGGGAGCAGCGGCTAAAAGGAAAAACAGGCCAGCATGGTACCTGGTGCAAGCTGGGAGTCCTGGGGGAGGTGATGCCCTCAAAGCAGGCGAGTTAATTACACCGGCACAGCTCAGCTTGGGATTTGGGAACTCGTCTCTGGCCAACTGTTTAATTTTTATTTTTTAAATGAAGTATTTTTAAAAAATTGCCTAATTAATTTCCTATAAAAACAAATTAATATAGACACGAGCTGCTAGCTGAAATAACCGGGCAACTGAAAGCTGACTGGAGAGCTCCTTATGGGCCTGTATAGGACATTCTTGTATTTGCAGGGCTCGGAGGAATTCATGCTTCGTGAGCACCTGTAATCAGCCCAGCTGCAGGAGGGCCTGTGCAGGCTGTGCTTTCGCTGCTATGAGGAGGAGTTTTCTACTGCAAGGACTACCTCAAAGTCAACAAGACCCTTCGGTTTTAACTTTGATGTAGTCAAGGTAAAGTCAAAATGTGTTTGCCTGAAGGAGTGGGGAAGGGACTTGGTGTAGTGAGATGACACTAGAAGTGTACATGAGCTGAAAAAGCAAGCTGATAAATTTGGGACAGAAGAATGTTAAGGGTCGTAAATGCAGAGCTTTACAGCCTGGCTCAGGGAGTGCATGATCCAGGAATCTCTGGAGGCTGGGGAAGGTATTCTGGAAAAGTATTGCTGTGTTGTGCTCTATTCTTATACTCTGCTTTAAGCATCTACTCTTGGAGCTGGTCAGATAGCAGGCACCCTGCTCGCTGGACCTTTGGCGTGGCCTGCTGCGGCTGTGCTCTGTTATTAAGGTAAAGATAGGTGATGTTCATGTTGCTGTTCAGCTGAGAAAACTGGCCCTCTTTCACAGAAGAGCCTGAAATTCTTTTAAGAGCGTCATGTCAGAGGGCTGTGTCTGCGTACTGCCGTCAGCCAGGGCTAGCTCTGGGACATGCCGACATGGCAGCCTTCTGCCGTCGCGGCTGCCAGTTGTAGTTGGTGCTGAATGTGCTGGTTGTTGGAACACGGCGCAGGAGTACACCCAGAAACGCCTCGCACTGCAGTGCTGCTGCTTTGGGAAGGTGTGCCTGCCACAGGGTGCGTGGCTGTGTGGCTTGGTGGGGTGGCGTGGAAGGGCGCTCGCCTCTCCCCGGCCTGCGCCTGGGGGTGTGCTGCCCACCGCCAGCTGCAGCCCACCGTCATCCTCCAGGCCAAGAAGTGGGAAAGATGCTGCTCGCTGTGCTGTCTTGTGGTTGCTCTGCAGGGGTGTTGGGCCAAGCTGCCAGTGTGACCCTGCTGCTGTTTCCTTTACTCAGACCCCACCTGAAGATTTCTGCCTCTCAGACTGGAGTCATGTTCTCTGGCTGCAGAGCCCAAGTCTCATCATGGAGACAGCAGAAGCAGCGCTATGTCAGACGTGCAGGCAGAGATGTGCTCAGTTACGCATCCTCCAGAATGCTCCTGGCCCCATGTGAAGGGTTGTCTTCTCTGCAGGGCCATGCTCCTTCCTTGCAGCACTCCCCTTAGCTTCTGTGCCAAGAGCAGCCAGGTGGACTCAGATTTAATGAGGTTTTGCTTCACACCATTTCCTCCATCACAGGAAAGGAACAAACAGGTGGTGGGGGGGGTTTAAAGCAGGTCATAGAGTATCAATAAGAGCTCCCTTTTAATTCTTTATTCAAGTAAAAAGCGGAATCTTGGAGTGGGAAATCTTTCTGTAACACTTAGTAGTTGTGCTTCCCCTTTACTCTGTATGCAGTGTACTTGCAGCAGGGCCAAGAGCTGTGAATTTCTCTTGCTCTCTCGCTGCTAGAGACTGCCTGCTTCTGCCCTTTGCTAGCTTGTTGAGGGGAGTGGAGGATGGGGAGGGGATGGCTCGGTGAGGTAGGTGCTAACTGGAGCGTTGTTGTGAGAGAAGGCAGTGGAGGCTGACTACGAGAGGGATGTTTCACCACAGCCCGTAGCAATGACTCCCCAGGCTGGCGTGGTTTTGCTATCTTGGTGTTTCTGGTTAGGCTGATTCCACCGTACTTCTTGTCCTGTACAGAGATAAGAGGGAGGATGCTTCGTGCCTTCCAGATACTGGTACCATTTCTCTGGCATCATTTCCGTGGCCATGCAAGATGTTCCTTTCCCTCCAGTTCCTACTAGTGCTCCTGTTTCCGCCCCAGCAGACTGTGGCCTGCAGTCCCATGTCATTCTTGTTTCCTGCTCCAAGGTAGATGTGTCAAATCACACCGGGCTTTTTTGAGGCAAAGGTGCAAAGCCACCTGCAATGCCAGTTTATATCAGAGGGAGCAGCAGATACCCAATGCTGCCGACAGAAAATGCTCCTGTAAATATTTTAGGGAATAATGTGTCTGAAGACTGTTTTGGGATATGATGTATCTCTAGGCTGTGTTTTGATTTCCTTCTCGCTTTGCAGATGCTGCTTAGGGAATGGTGGAGAACAGAAAGCGTATGCTGAGTAACAAGAGGCAAAAGAGCATGGCATTGCTTGTTTTTGTTCAGTCATGCTGAGAAAAGTGCACTGTGGTGTGAGGCTGGAGAATGTCTTTAGGTCTCTCCTGAGAGAAATGCTTAGCTAATGTGCTCTATTCTGACTTGCCTTCAGCTCTGTTAGAGCAGATAAAGCTCTGCAGAGGAGGGGCAGTTGTATTCAGCACTGCTTTCCACCCTGAAAGCACAGCTGCTGGCAAAGCAAACGCCTCTGCCCTGCCCATGGCAAGGGGCTCATCTCCAGCTCTAGCTTTTGTGCTAAACATCCCACAGCTGCCAAGCGCCGGTCGCGTTGGTATGGTTGTGTGCATTCAGCCTCGCCAGTGGACACTGGGTGTGTGGGCTGTGCTATTCTTCAGGTGTGCACGAGTGGGAGGGAAGAATATGTGGTGTATTTGGAAAGTAATTTAATATATGCATGTGGGGGACGTGCGGTACATGTGCTTATAATCCTGTAACAACACATGACAGGATTGGAAAATATAGGGAAAATCCCAGGTCGGCCATTCTGTGTGAAATTGTAGCTCCTCTCTGCTTCTAACACTGGCCCGGGGGTGGGAGCCTCCATGTTCTTTTGCTGTTAATGCTTGATTGCTCCCCTGTGTGTGAGCTGCTGTGGGACATGTGCGGGGACTGCGTTCTCTCCTTGCTTGAGATCGTGAAGAAGATGAAAAGAGCAGGAGGTGTTCTGGGACGAAATGGAAATGCCAACCCACAGGATGTGTAGCACTGAGCAGAGTGGGGAAAATAATTGGTAAATCAAAGATGCCCGGGTTCAAGGATTTATGCTAGGGATGATCCCTTTCAAAAGTGATCACCTCAACTAATGTAGTAAAGGTTTAAAAAATTGTATGCAAAGCTTCTGTTGTTCCTGTCTCAACCCTCTTTCTTTGCTGAACCTTTCTTGCAGCCTCCTGTGTCCTCCCTGCCTCGCTTTGCTGTGCAGCCAGACCCTGCTGCTGAGCCTTGTGCTGAATTGCTAGAGCCTGCGCCCTTTTTACACATCTGCCCCCTGCACTGAAGGAAATCCGTGCTGCATGTGGAATTCCTCCTCTGCTCTCCTGCCTGTTGTAAGCACTGAGTTTTCAGACTCTCTCCAGAAACTGGATGGTCAGAGAGAAAGGAACTGGTTTGTCGGTTGCAACCGTTTTGGCTCTCAAGGCTGACATGGGTTTGGCAGAAGATAGCTGTCAGTTCTCTAACACAAGTTAGTGTTTCTGGGCTGGGGGTTGAATGCACTGTGTGTGGCACATATGAGCTCAGCCTAGGGAGGGAGAGATCGACTTGCACAAGCTGCGTGCCTGCCTGTGTACGAGGGCCAAGGCCATGCAGCCTGTGATGCCTCTGTGCCTGGCACGGAAGCAGAAAGCTCTGTGTGTCAGCAGTAGATAGCAAGTGTAGGTGCAGCACACTGAACCACGGGCACTGCTGGGGTAAGTGTGCTGCGGATTGAGACTGGAACGTGTGTTTTCTTGGGAACTACTGCACAGTTGGCAGGTGTATCTGATTTGTGTTTGCCACACAGCATTAAATATGTTATCTCTGCCCAGCAGGTATGGTTTCAAAGCTGGCAAGTATCTGTTCTGGGGAGGGTAAATATTAATACTTGCAAACTTATGCATTAGGGCTCATTGGACACTTGCTCTGCTGGAGAGTAAATCCAGCTGGAGGAAAGCTCAGTACATCAAGACTAGTTTTTGCCTCCACTGGCAGATCTTTTGGTTGCGCCTGTCCCTTGGTGCTTTCCGTTCATCTGAGTTGCTGGTAGGACTCGGAACTGCTTAGCTGAAAAGTCTCTTTTGGGAATGTGTTTTTCCCATGAGGGTGTGGAAGCTGAGTTGGCTCTTGCTGCCTTTACTGCTCAGTTGACAGTGAAATTGTCATTGAACGCAAGGAATCACTGGTGTGACCATGCTGATTACAGGAGCCACGGTAGGAGATCTGCTGCAAGAGGTGCTGTCTTAAACATCAGAGAATGCAAACAAGCTGCTATTGTAGGCTGTAGTTATAAATATCAGGCTATTATGGAGGCAGTTTTAATGAACGGAATGACTTGCCGCTATTCATGCTGATTGTCGCGTGGGTTTTTGTTTGTTACCCCATTAAGAGGTTAAAAAAAGCAGTTGTAGCTGCTTTGTGTCCTTTAGAGTGGCTTTCTCTGTCAGCACTGCAGCCTTGGGGCTCTAGAGGTGATGTGGCACAGATCGTTCTTACAAACAATTCTTTTCTCTAGTCTGAAATGAAAAATCAGAACTGACAAAGGCTCTCGTGCTTTTTTCAGAGTACCATAAAATCTAAACTTGCAGCCTTGTCTTCAAGGTATTTGAAGGTATTTATTGGCTTACATTTTATGTGGATGATGGTATGTTTTTATCACTGTCTGTGGGTGAGTCAGTCTCCTTCCACCGTGTGCGACGCCGGCAGATCACCTCTGTTTCGCTTGCCAGTAGAGTGGCCCTTCGGGATGGTTAATAAGGCTGTGCCGAGTGCTGCCCTGTGCTTTCTTGAGGGTGGGGTGGCAGCTATGCTCACTGCTGGTGTTTGCTTCTTACAGGTGTGATCCGTGCCTCTCCTCCCCAGCCTGGTGCCATGGCTGAGACGATTTTTGGCAGCGGGACGGGCCAGTGGGTGTGCCCCAACGACCGGCAGCTGGCACTGCGTGCCAAGTGAGTCCTCACCACCCTGCTCCTCTCCTTCAGCCTCAGCTCTGCCCTGAATGGCTTCCTGGTATCTGCGTGGAGCGCTGGCCCGCTGGCCTCGTCCACAGCTGGGAGGCAGGAGTTTGCCCGTGGCGCAGACCCCTCTGTACCGTAGAAGCATGCTGCTTGGGTGGGACAGGAGGCTGCTAAGCTGGGGCTGGGTGCTTGGCTGCTGCTCAGAGCTGCCAGCCTGCAGCAGGGTTTGCAGCGTGGCTGATGTGTGGTGGGAGTCCGGCCCACCAGCCTCCCCTGAGTGAAAGGAAGGGCTTGGAGACAGGCCCGTATCTCTTCTGCACCCTAAATAGAATTGATAGCATCCCCCAGCTGCCAGCACTCTTTTGTTTTACGAACTTGTCATTTGATCTCGTTTTCCCCTGAAGTTAAATTACTGCATGATCTAAAGACAAAAGGGATGGAGGTGAGTCAAGCACTAGAATTGCATTTGTTTCTTGGATGCTTTCCCTCTCTGGTAGCCAGTACCATATAGCTGCCACCTCTGCTCTTGTCTGAACCTCTGGGGTCAGCCTGCTGCAGAGTGTTAGAAGATGAGAGGTCAGCCTGTGTCTGAGGGGACTGCCTGGGTGAGCAGTGCACACCACTGCCACTTCTCTAGCCTTCACCTGAGAGAAAGCCTCATTAAGACAGCTGTGCCTGATAATGCCCTGCATTCTGCTAGCAGCTGTGACTTTATCCAGTGACCTCTAAACCCCTTCTGAATGGTAATTAATTGAGCTGTGAAAGCTCCCGCCTGTCCCCAAGTTAGCTAAGGAGAAATGTCAGCTGCTGTGCGTGAGGCACGGAGGAAAGTGGCTAGCTGAAGTCCTGGTGCGGGCCTGGGTTAGGCCAAGGGAGGAAGTTAACAAATTTATATTTCTAAGCATGCCTGTGATTTGTGTGTTTGAACTGAGGACCTTAGAAATGTGTGATCTGAAGGGAGGAGGGTGCAGGTAATCCGTGTGTTCGGGAGTCTGCTGTTGGCATTTGTGGTGTCTGACATGAGCACCCATCTCTGTGCGATACCTGCAGGATAGCCAGCCCTAGGTGCACCAGTTGTCTTTATGGGCAGAGCCAAACAGGAGTGAGGACATGGAGTGGTGAAATACACACTGGAGCAGAAAGGGAAACGAGAGGGCAGGGAGAGACAGTGCAGCACTCAGTGCTGATGGGGGAGTGATGTGGTGATCTGGTCAGTGAGAAAAGACTCCTGCTTTGGGCGTTAGCCAGGGAACAGACTTCACTGATGGAAGGCTGACGTGGGCTCTGTGTGCCTGGCAGGTTTGGCCTGTGGGGCAGGCCAGGGGTTTTGTGCTTTTGTTTCACAGCTTAATCCTTCCCTCCACCCCTCCCACAGGCTCCAGACGGGCTGGTCAGTGCACACGTTCCAGACTGAGAAGCAGAGGAAGATGCAGGCTCTGAGCCCACAGGAGCTTGAGGTCATTCTGGAAGTCATCCGCAAGGCAGAGAAATTGGACATCATCGAGCAGCAGCGCATCGGGTACAGTCACGTTCATTTGTCCCCTTCCCTCAGAGGGAAAGGTCAGCGCAGACAGACGAGTGACTCTCCTGGCTGCCTGAGCTCAGCCTCCATCAGTCAGACCATCCCTTAGGTCAGTTATTTTCACCTCCCATGTTGCTTGTTTGCAGGTGATGAACATCGGGAAGGTTGTGATGTTTTCCTTCTCTCCATGTCTCAAGCCTTTCTCGTGCCTTCTGTGAGCCTTGAGGCTTGCTGTGGTTGCAGCTGCTGACACAGTCCCTGGTAAATGCAGCCTGTGCTAAGGGCAGCTGCCCCAGGGGCTCTGGAAGAGGCTGGGGAAGTTGCCGAGCTGTGGGGCTGCAGCCACTGCTAGTGGATGGTACGGCTCAGAACCGAAGCTGGCAGTGCAGTTAAGTTTTCCCTTGTCAGCTGCAGCCCCCTGAGATTTTGCCTGGAGCAGTGAAGGAGTTTATGTTCTGGTTGGCTGAGCCCTCTGGAAGGGGTTTGGTAGCTTGAGTTATTTAATTTACAGGCATCCTTTTGCTGCTGCAGATTTCCATTTGCTTTCAGTCCTGATGGAGGTCTGGCTTCAGCTGTGTCTGTGGTTGTCCTGCACTGACTGCCTTTAGAGCCGTGGAGTTCAGCAGTCCTGCAGCATTTCCCAGCAGTGCGTTGTGACACGAGACAGGAAACCCCAGTGAGTCCCAGCCCATGTCTGGCAGGCCCAGCTTCCTGCCCCAGTGCTTCGCTTTGTCCCTGTGCTGTGCACGTTAGTGAGTGCTAACGAGACCTGAGGGTGATGTCTCTGTGATACACGGGAGACCCCAGCAGCCCCAGAAGCAGCCAGCGCCGCTGAGCGGCCTGTCATTCCTCTGCAGTTGTTGGTGTAGCCACAGAAAGCGAGAGCCTTGCTGTTCCCATGCTGAAGCGTTCTCTGAAATGCCTTTGTTAACTCCTGGGAGTTCTCTTGTGCTGAAGTCAAGGATCATAAATCCGGTAATGATGGCTCAGCCTGGCTGTGCTGTCTGACCTCATCACCGTAAGCAGTACCTCTTTCAAACAGACCTTGCGTTCCTCTCAGTACGGGACTTGGTTGATGGGACATTAGCGCTAATGAGAATGGGGTTGCATGGATAGCGGGGTTGTGTTTCCTCCCTGAGCCCCATGCATGCGTGTGGCTGCGGCTGGTCGCTGCCTCTGATAAATGGCCTGGCTGTTACCGTCCCCATCTACAAATGGATGCCTGAGAATTGCCAAGCAGTGATCTCATGACAGCAGCCTCGCTCTGCATGCTCTCCACATCCTGCATCCTAATTGCTTATCCCGCCTTGCTTCCCTTTCGTAGTCCTGCTGCTACAGACATTGTGCATACATATGTGCTGCCTGTCTTCCAAGCGGGCTGTCAAACGAAGCAGGGAGCAGTTACTGGCATTGCCGTACCGCAGCCGGGCTCGTTTTGGTCTGATGGCTTCAGTCTGGCCTTCCTGCTTCTAATGGGTGGTGGGCAAGTCACGTGCCTGCAGTGCTGCTTTCAGGGAGTATATGTTAAAATGGAGCAGGGCTTGGCAGGTCTAAGGCTTCAGGGAGACCTTACAGCAGCCTTCCAGGGGCCTACAAGCAAGCTAGAGAGGGACTTTTTATGAGGGCATGTAGTGATAGGACAAGGGGTCATGGCTTCAAGCTGAAAGAGGGTAAATTTCGATTAGCTACAAGAAGGAAATTCTTCACTATGAGAGCAGTGAGGCGCTGGCATTGCCCAGAGAAGCTGTGGCTGCCCCTTCCCTGGCGGTGCTCAAGGCCAGGTTGGATGGGGCTTTGAGCAGCGTGGTCTGGTGGAAGGGGCACCTGCCGATGGCAGGGGGTTTGGAACTGAATGATGTTTAAGGTCCCTTCCAACCCAAACCATTCTATGATTCTGTGAACTCCTCTGCCCTTTCCTGGTGCTGTCTGACTTGCCCTGATCTGAGCGCTAAAGGCTCTTCCTGCTCTACAGGCAGGAAATCATTTTTCTGAGGCTGTGTGGCCACAGTGACACTGAGCTCCTGAAGGATGTAGGACCAAGCCCCTCTTGTGAGCTGTCTGCCCTGCACCCACGAGCTGAGTCAGGCCTGTCAGTGGTATTCACAGTTTTGATTATTCTGGGCTTGGTGAACATTGGTAGGTACATTTACAGAGGTTTGTATCCCCTGAAGACCAAGAGCCAGCTGATAGGAGACACTGAGTGCAGAGACTGAGGTTGAAGTACATACGGTCCTAGCAAGGGGCACAGAACTGCACAGAAGAAGCAAAGGTAGGCTGAGTCTGGAGCACACGTCTGCAGGTTTTCAGCGTGCCTCGGTACCATATGCTTCAGTTTCCAAGGTGAGTGCTGTGACCTCTGCTCTGCCTCATTCCCCGCAGGCGCCTGGTGGAGCGGCTGGAGAACATGAGAAAGAACGTGATGGGCAACGGCCTCTCCCAGTGTCTGCTCTGCGGTGAACTTCTTGGACTCCTGGGCAGCACATCGGTCTTTTGTCAGGATTGCAAAAAGGTGGGTTTGGTCACACAAGTTCCTGCCTGTTCCTGGTAGCAGATCTGTCTAGGAAAGGCCACCAGGCCTCTTGGAAGCTAGGTAGCTCTGCAGAGTTAACTTACCTTAGCCCCAGTTGTCTAGGTCAGTGCTGTCAGACCATCAGGTTTTCTCTTGCACCCTGGTTATCTTATTCCTCAGGAGCCTAAAGTGCCTAAACTGCACTTAGAGCTGAGATGGGGTGCATCGGGCCCTCTGCATCTCCCGCTCTGGGTTTGCAGAGTGGGAGAAGGGGCAGAAACATATGGCCATCAGAGACAACTCATAGAAGAGTCTGTGTGCTTTACTGTTATTTACTGCAAGGTCTGCCCTTAGACCTTCCAGTAACACCTCTCTTCAGAGCACTCAAGTCCATCTTCACGTTCTGAACCAGCGTAGGGTTTCCAGCCCTGATACGTGAATTAGCCTGTGCGTCAATGACTGCCTGTGTGTGTGTGCGTTGTTGGCAGGACCGCACGGGTGCTGTTTGGAAGGCAGCATCACTTTTCAGGGAGCCTGCTGTTCTGCCAGCGCCCTGGGGGACGACTGTTGCTTGTCTACACTCTGCACCAAGGGGTTAATCTGTATTGCTGTGGAGATGATGATCTCCAAGGCAACCACCTTATCCTCCCTCTGCTGGGAGGCTTTTTCTTGCACTTGAAGCCCATCTTTCCCCGGGGAGACACCTCTGTAAGTGACTTTGCCTCAGCGTGTTGCCTGGGGAGAGGTGAGGGTACCTGCTGGGTGCAGGAGTGCTGCTGACTTGCTGGTGGTAGGGTGGAAGGGAGCAGTCTGTGCTGACTCTGTCTCTGGTGCATGCCAGAGCCAAGGAGATGCTTGCTGATGCCAGCCACCCTGTCACTGAGGAGATGTCCTGTGGAGCCCACAGGACAGCATTGGGGAAAACCTGCTCCTTTACCATGGAGTGGTGCATGTTGGCATCTCCGTGGTTCAGCAGCCACACAGGCAACGATGGAGAACCTTTCGTGCTGGCACTGCTGGAGTTTGTGAGATGAGATTTTCATGCAGTGCGGGCTGCCAGGCTGGTCCACGGTTGGCTGCAGCACTGCTGGGCTTGGAGTTCTTGTAGGAGACAGAAGGGAGGTGGGTGCCGCTTGCAGTCAGAACCGAGATCCCAGCATCGCTCCATACGTGCTCGCTAGGCAGGGAGCTGCTGTGAGCTGTGCTGCCTTTGCTGTCGAGTGAGTTTCTACGCTGGATCCAATTTACAGAAGTGGCTTGACTGAGGCGAGGGTTATGCAGAAGATTGCTTGTAAGGCAGTGACCAGGAAAGTAAATGCAAATCTTTGAACCCCTGGGTCCCAAGCCAGTGATAAAGTAGCTTTTTAGGAAGGGATGGGGAAGGAAGCAGCAGTAATGTACTGGGAACTGGAAGGTCTGTTTGGAATGGGAGCGACAGGGCAGCGCTCTTGGAGAGGAGCACGGGCTCTGTGCACACGTGTCTGTGGAGAATAAAGGGCTGGATGGCAGGCAGGAGACGGCTGGCCGCTTCCTGCATTTCGAGCATTTGGAATAACAGGATGTGCTGTATTCTTGCCTTATTCCTTTGGCAGTTCTGCTCTCACCTTGTCCAAAGCCAGCTAGGTCATACTGCCGCTGTGCTTTCTAACCTCCTTCCTGTGAGCCCCATACACTAACGAGAAGGGCTGTTTTGGGCTTTTTTTGTGGTTATTCCCTTTTTGTCTGGAGTCTGTTGTGCAATCCAGGAGCATTCACATCGAGGTTGATTGAAGGTGAGACCTACTTTTCCGTTGTGCATTTTGCAGCTGCTTTTAGGTTGGCTGCACTCTGCAGCTGTGTGCAAGCTCAGGGCAGTGCTGGGTGGGTGCCCTGGCCTCCTCCCCTTACTGCTGTTTAATGTTGTGAACTCAGGAACAGTCAATCCTTCGGCAGAGCACACAGAGTGGGCTGTTACTTTAAGCTTGCTCCCTTTCATCCAGGGGTATCAATCACTCGTGCAGTGTTGTATGCAAGAAGCAGTGACTTGTCAAGGAATTATGGATTTTTAAAGTTCATCGTTTTCTTGCCAGCATTGCTCTGTTACCATCTCATTGCAACCCGTTTACTTTGATGACAGGAATTGTTGTAATGATGCATCTGGAACATAGCAAAGAACTTACCTTCAGTAAGTCCCTTCTGCTGAATAAAGGTTCTGTATTTCTTGTAGCCTGGTAGGTTTTCAAAAAGCCACTTTCTGTTTTATGAAGAACATTTTTAATATTAGTTTCTATTGTCTTAGAAATACATGCATTATGGCAAGACAGAGGTGTATGCAAATCCAGATGTTAACAATAGCAGTAGTTAGAGAAAGCACAATGTGTCATTTACCATGCAGAGGCTGTCCGTATCCTGTGTAAAAGGTGAAGTGTAAGTAGACAAAGAAAGAGCTTTATCTTGTATTTAAGGAGGAATGGGGCTGCGTTAAATGTCCCTGGTTTTTATGTCATCTTCCGAGGGGTTGTGAGTGATGCTTAATTTTCCAACTGGTCTGCAGAGAAGGGGAGGAGGAAAGCGAGTTTTATATTGGAACTTTCAAAATTTATGGCTAGGGATAAAATCGCTTGGAAACTTCCACTAGAGGGAGTGTTTGAATGTGCTATTTGTGTGGGGATTGGGATCTTTGAGGGTATTTAAGACTTAGTTGCTCCCTCAGGTTTTGGTTTGAGGGAAGGAGAATTTGGGATGGTTCAGGTGGTGTCTATTAATTGCATCTGCAGTCTCTCTTGGCTTGGGTAGCACCATGTTGAGTATTGATGCACCAGACCCAACAGGTTGTTCCTTATTTCTCTGTGAGGGTGAGGGCGAGGACAGGAACAGAGATGGAGAGGAGCACCAACCTCTGTGGGGCTGCAGATGCTGCCTCCCACTGTCTGTGCAGCATGAGCTGGGGACAGACCTGCCTCTGGACTACGCTGACCAAAATAGTTGTGTTTTTATTCACGCAGTGAAGCCGTTGCCTCAGGTACCATCGTTCTGCCGCTCTCTTCCTCCAGACATTGGCACTGGGGGCTGAGTGAGCCACTGAGACATTTGTGCCTGGACACAGACCTCCTGGCTCAGAGGAGGAGCAGCCTAGTTAGGGGGATGTGTAAAACCTTAGCTGGGGAGATCAGTCATATGTCTCTCTAAGCAAGGTTTTGCTCTCCAGGGCCCTCTTGTGAGTAGCTTTTGCTCTGTGAGGATCAAAGAATTCATCCAATTTCTCATTCAAGCTGTAAGCCAAGCCTGATACACATCAGCTTCATTATATAATATTAGGTGATTCAGGTTGTAAATGGCTTGTAATGCCAGCGGAGATGTGAAAGTTCCCTTGTGCAGCAGTAGAGGCTGTGCGGCGCTATCAAGCATTCTGCTCGGGAAATGTGCGTGTAGGCATGGTCCTGCCAGCTTCCTAAGCAGCCACAAATCAATAGCTGCCGAGTGCGTGCTGAAATGGAGGGGAACCGTGAGGTTTAAGACTCTGTATGTGAGGGAAGGGAGTAGAGGTTTTCCAGTCTTGCACAAAGTCATGTTCATTTTGTACTTGGTTACAGCTGCTTTCCATGCTGATTGTCTTTTAGGGTTTAGAGGAATGAAAACAAGGCTCTGGAAATATGCCTTTTGGTTGTGGGGTTTGACTTGCTCTGTCCAGTTCTCTTCTCACCCTGCAGTCAAGGACTGTGCTGTACGTTGCCTTTGCCTTGTGTCAGTGTAGACCTGAAGCACCTGTAGATCCTGCAATCAGTGGTTCTCCAGGATAAATAAGAAAATTGTGCCATGTTTAGGTTTTTAAGGAAAGCAAAATAGAACAGTTGGGACCGATGCTTCTTGACCTTCTCTCTCCCAAGAGCTATATGACTGTGGGGAGTTGCTAATGCCACCTTTTTTCTTCTTTTTTTTTCTCTCTTTGTTGCAGAAAGTTTGCACCAAGTGTGGAATAGAAACCTTTGGAGCCCAGAAACGTCCTCTTTGGTTGTGCAAGATCTGCAGTGAACAGAGAGAGGTAAAATGCAACTGTGGAGAGATGGGGCTCAGCAGCGTGCACCTACCTGCCCCGAGTCTGCACAGAGTGTGCGTGGGCTCTTCCCTGTGCCTGGGCACTGGAGCGCACCTTGGGATGGGCTTTGGGAGGCTTGGCTGGAGGCCAGGCAGGCTTGATGAATACACGCAATGGTGGCAACTTTGATTTGTGAGGGGGTGGAGGGAAAAAACCCCACATTAACCCCTGCAGCCTGTATGGCTTGGTGGAGTTTTTCTAGCTATGGTCATAAGGAGACTTACCTTTTGCTGCTGCACTCTCCCTCCGAGCTCTGTGGCAAATAAATTTGGCTAACACTGGTTCTTTGATGCAGCTGGAGAGATCTATAGCATAGCTGCATTATATGGCCCTCTAAAAATAACTAGGATTGCAGTTTTGAAGTCTGTTTTCCTCCCTGCCTGCAAAATCCCGTAACTTGCCAGTGTGTGAAACTTCTAATGCGGGTCTCTAAATTTTTATATCCTTCATCCTTGACTTTACACTGCAAAAAGTAGTGGCCTTCCTCAACTCTCCTCAGCATCCACCAGCATCAGGGCTTGCTGCTCTACAGTGAAATGAAGTCAGTGAATTTATTTTGTGATTACAGAAGGATTTTGACTTGTTCCTGTCAATTTATTTTGAGCTTTTGCTTGTGGTCCTTGAACATCAATCCAGTGCAGCTATTTCTGACCACGGCAACCAACTGTGAAACCTGGGTGCTCTGCTAAATCAATTGTTGAAGTGTAGTGAGAGCATTTGTGCAGGTGTTTGAGATGCTGAATTTTTTTTTGTACTAGTTGTGGAAACTTAGCATTTCTTAGGTTTTACAGAGGAAGAGGTTGTCTGTGTGGGAGTGCTTGCAAAATTTATGTTCAGGTGAGACGGGTACATGGATGCTGCCAGTCTTTAACTGTTGAGCAGTAGTGTGGGTAGGGCAGGCAGAGAGCATTCCAGCTCCTTGGATATTGCTAATAATTTGACACACTGAACCATCCAGATGTTTTGAATTCCAAATGGAGGTCCCAAAATGGAGAGTGAGGCAGGTCAAGATATTTTCTGCATGGAGCATGGGTATGGGACTAAAATAGACTTTTTTTTTTCTTTTCTTTCTGTATTTTTTCTTGTCTGACATTATATAATTGTGCTTTTTTCCTATTTCTTACAAAAATAATGAGGAGCTGCAGTCACCGGACAGAGAAGAGTATTAACCTGTCCAGTAACTGTTATGTGTTGCCAGTGTGTAAGGGTATGGTAACCTTCAGAGCTTGCTCTCTCCGTGAAAGCTGAGGTACGGCCACAGTGCTTCCCTAATGAAAATGGATGGAACTTTCCCTCTTTAAGTAAAAAATAGTCTCATATTACCTCCCAGGCCTAAGCTTCATCTTTATTTTTTTGATTCTCTTTAAGGTCGGTTCAGGTCTGTCTCCTTTCTTGTGTGCGGTGGTGCTGGTGCCCTGACCAGGAGAAGGCTGGAAGGGTCACAGTGTGGACATGCAGCCAGGCATCAAGTCATACATCCCCTCTGTCTTCCCACGTGCTCTGCTTTTATTTTGGGGGAAGTCAGGGAAGCATTGAGAATTAGCAGAAGCCTTGAGGCATGTCAGCTGCGGCAAGGAAGTTGAGGCAATATCAGAGTAAGTGCCTGGAAGGTGGCTTTGATCAGGTCTTCCCTAAGAGTTTGTGTAAGGAAGAGATGAGATTCTTGGGCCTCAGGCTGATGGCTGGTTGTAGTGCAGTCCCTGAAGCCAATTCAAGTGTTGTTGTGATATTGCAGGGCTTGCAGTAAATTACCAGGTTTCTTTTAAGGGCTTGTGTTCACAACCAGTTCCTTGTTGCTGTCTGTTTCTGTGATCTGGATCTGTCTTGTATTGCCATCTGCTCTGGACCAAACTCATTTGGCCATGCTCTTTGCTGAAGGTTGTATTTTCTGTCAATGAGTGTAGATGGATGTCTGCTCTTTGGGATCAGATAGTCTCATTTCTGTCTAACCTGTATGGTGAGTAGGTATCAGCCCCATTTTATTTCCTGGGATCCAGGCAGGGAGCTTCAGGTACCTTCACCGAAGGGAGCTTCAGGAGCTTCACCGAAGCACTTTGGGTTGTGTGATGCAGTAACAAGCCAATACCACGCTTCTCCACTTCTCAATGCACAGTGTGACTGAGCAAGGTTCTTCTTTAACCCATGCCAACGAAGCACATGCTTAAAGTAGGCTTGTCCCAGGCCACAGAGCTATGGCAACGCCTCCCAACTTGTCAGTCTGTGCTCAGGCCCCTAAACTTGGCCAGCTCTAGTGGATGTGTGTTTGATGCTGGTCTGGAGTGCCCCCCCCAGCAGGTGTGATGAGATGTGGCGTTTCCAAGCTAGGTGATTCCCTCCACATCAGCACTTTGATCGCCGTCTAATTTTCTGAGCCACTGCTCAAGCTATTTGGGCATGATATTTATGAAGCTTTCAACTCTGTTAGTGAGAGACTGTCATGCTCTGAAGTGAGAAAGGGAGGTCATTTGGAAACCTGGATGGACTAAATGATGTTGGCTAGAGTTAATAAGTGTCATCTGGCTGGGACAAGAGCCTAGAACTGTAATTGTCCCCTTTAGCCTCTGCCACGCACTGAGTGAGCACCTGAGTCGTGTGGCCCACCAGGAGCTCAAGCCAGGATAGGAGGTTGGACGTTCATATACACTAGCTAACAGCTAAAGGGCGCGGCATTGTTCATACATCCTAAAGCTTTCATCCCTCCATCTTCCTTGTTACTGTTTAGCTCTGTAGACTTGATATAAACTAGCGTAAGTTTAGTGACATGGTAGTTGTCTTGCCCCTTTTGCTGTGTGGACAGAATCTGTGCTGGCTTCAGTTATGATTAAATCATCAGTATACCTGGGTGAAAATGAAGATGAAAGTAACAATCTATTGTTTACATCAATTTTTCAGCTGGATTTGAATGTTTGATGCCCACAGATCCCTTTGGGAATCCCAGCCTCAGCCATTCAGAAATGTTCTTTGCTGCTGTTTCCTTGAAAACCTCCACTGGGAAGGCTGTGCTGCATAGCAATGAGGAGCAAGTCGCTCTGACACCGTCTTATTTCTGGAGAGTGGAGGTGATTAATGGATTCTGCCTGCTGCTTGTGTCCCAATCATCCAGAAGCAAACCGGCATGTTCGGCAGCACTCGAGCTGCTGAGTGTGATGGGCACATGCAGGGTGAGGGTCTCCAAGGTGCCCGAGAGGCACTGGGAGGAAAGTACTGTGTTCTAACATGGCCAGGACCTGACAGAGCCTGGATGTTCCTACTGGCAAAGAGAGCATCCCCAAGGACCAGCAGACACCCCTGTGTCATAAATACATCTCCTCTTCCTGGAGTAAGGTAGACCTCATTTTAGCCAGAACTGGCCTGTTAGAGATATCACTTGTCCCAGCTGTTTGCAGAAGCATCTGTTGAAAACTCCCTTTCATGCTTCCAGGATTCTGTGGCTGTTTTCCTTTGCAAATCTTTTGAGGGCAGTGGAATTAAAGCAGGTGTGAATTGTGTTTTCTTGTTCTTGCAAGCAAGGGTAGAAGCAAATTCAGGCAAGCTCACATGCACTTTGGAGGGCAAGAATCTCCCTTCCCTCCCCCATGTGCCGCGTTGCCTTTCTTGGCTTTGCATCTTGCATTGCCTTTCTGGAGACTGAGCATGGAGGGCTGGTCCTCCTCGGGGCAGCCCAGTTTCTGTGTGTGTATAATGTCCTGTGGCGTGATCAGGGGTGCTGATCCCTGACTGCAGCAAACGTTGGCAGGGGGTTTGCAATGAGCCTGTTTGCTAACTTGGCAGTGAAGCAGTGATGCATCCATGAGAATGAGAGTGCAGGGCAGAAAAGGGAGCAAGTCCTCCAGCAAAACAGGCTTATTGCAGCGGCTATCTGAGGAGTAAAACTGCCTGGGAGGAGCTGTGATACGACTGGAACGGTTCCCTGCTGCCAGGCCTCTGGCAGAGCACGTGAGCTTGATAACAGTTTGGGCAGCAGTGCCCATGTTGAGTTAGTCACGTGCGGCTGAATTCTGCCTGTTACCCCCTGGCCTGAAGGGGAAATGGGACCTGCTGTGTTTTGTCAAATCCCTGCCCAGCTGCTTAACTCTCTGCACAGCCTTGTTTTGACTGATACCACCAGGTTCTGCAAAGCACCTTCCTGCATTACCACTTTATATATATATTTTTTTTATATCCATAATTAGCGATGCTATCATCGTAATTAAAATCCTCTTGGAAGCGTTTGTGCACATTTACATTTGAATTGACACATCCAAAATTGTAGCGATAATAAAAACGGTTTAAGTAGGGTAGGGGGAGATAGCTTTTTTTTTAAACCCCATCGAATGTGAAAGCGAGTGTCAGCTATCAGGGACCTGTTAAAGTTTTAATTTGCCCCCTCTGCTTCACTTTCCCTTTAATTTCTTCTCCACTAAACGGCATTTTCATGGCTGGCTGAATTTCTTGGTTTATCACAATAAACCATGCAGAGGAAGGTTACAGTGCTGGAAGAACAGAGTTGTCTCCTCCCCTTTTGCCCCCAGGGCTTCCCTTTTCACATATATGCTCGTACCATTTTGAACATTATAAACCAACGTAGTCTGGGATTATTCCTGCCTGCCATGATGATTTCTTGGCAAAATACCATGCTGATGGAGGGGAGTGTTTATTTTGGGTGACTCTGGATTGAATGGAAATGATGTGCACCTGTTTGCAATTCAAAGAACTCATCAATAGCCTGCCGTATTATTTTGGGGGGTGGTAGAAAGTGGTTAGACTCAAAATAGTGTCCTCTAGAATAGAGCCATGGGAAAAAAAAGAGGCCTGATTGAGAGGGGAATGATAAATCGTTGAAGGCTGGCAGCCGTTGCAGCTTGAGAAACGTTGGGGTCAGAGGTGTGATAGATTTTGCTATTCCGGAAACAAAGCTCCGAATAGCAATTTCACTGCCTTTTAATTTTCTTCATCCTCAAGTGCTGAATGTGGGAGTTGACAACAGATTGCTGTAAATAATGTAATTGGAAATCTCTGTGTTATGGAAAAGCAGATGAATGCAAATAACGAAGCTGAAGAGCGCTTGCTCTTTCTCCCTGCCAGTGGTTTGCAGCGTGCCAGAGCCATGGTGGAGAGCTGGGACAAAGTGAGTGTGTGGGCATGTGCTGCGTGAAGGCAATGGCAACGAAGTCCTCCCAGGGGGGTTGCATTTGCAGGTGCCTTTCTCTTCGTTAAGCATTGTAGCCCACGAGAAGCTGCTCCCCCACCTTTCGGCTGCTGGGGGATTGAGCCAATAATGCTGGTGTCGGCATGGGAAGCGAAAGGTAGCTGTTTTCCTCTCGCACAGCCCAGGCTGCTGCGAAGGAAGGGGCTTGCAGCACGAGAACAGCTACTGCGTGGCGAGCAGAAGGTGGTAGAGCAAAATGTGGCTTTGCAGCCAAGACCCTTTCTAAGCATCTGTTTGGGGGACTCATGGCTTGGTGAAGCAAATTCTGGGGGGGGCCACAAGTGTTTGTTATGATACCTTCAGCTGTGACCACGTCCCTTCAGGAGCAAGTCCTAATATTTTCTCTGTTTAGGAGCTTGTTTTAGCACTTGTATGTTCAGAGAAGGAGAAAGAGAAGGGAGAAATTTGAGCAGTAACATGCTTTTCATCAGGGCCCAGTGGTTCTCCGTTAGGTCCCATTTACAGGCTCCACTTGAATGTGCTAGATAAAAACACACGTCTGCTTCTGACTGTCTCATCCAGTAGCTGTAATGATGGCTTGATGCAACTTTAATAGGAATATTATCAGGGTTATAAAAGGCATTGAGCTCTCTGGACTTGTCATGGTCATGGCTGTTAAATTGGTTTGAAGTAATAAAAAAGGGAGTCTGTTGCTAAAGTAGCTCTTCTCCCCTGTGTCCTCCCCCACTTCGCTTTACGGTAGTTTATGTGTCAGGGGAGGCAGAAGGACAGGAGGCTGAAGGAAGTCAATATTTAGCGTGGATTTTGGTTGTGTTTGGCTGGGCCCATTTGAGTGCAGCGGGCCAGGAGCAGCTGCAGCCGGTGAACCATGGTGCGGCTGCTCTGTCCTGAGCCATGCGCTGGGCCATCCTGTCCTGATCTGGGATAATGCAGGTACAGATCTTTACTCCCCTCTGTCAAGCGCTCACAGCAAGGGACAACAAAAATTTGAGTTGTTGCAGGAAGCTGGCAGTGGCTGGCTGTCCCTCTTGCCGATGAAATTCCAGCTCCGCTCACACTCAGGCTGCCATGGGGCAGGATTTCACCCTGCGTGCCAACAGTACTGGTGGGAGCAAAGCTCTCTCCTCCTTGGAAAGAGCAAACTCCTGCTAATAAACAGGAGTTATATTCTTGAAGCGCTGCTATGGATTTATTAATTTAAAATCAAGCAAGAACTTTGCTGTTGGGCCACTCTTGGCGATCAATGAAACTGCTATCAACGGCAGTCAGTGACATTGATTTGTTTTGCTGCACGGATGCTAAAACGAACCGGTGTGCCGATGTGCAGAGGAGAACGTTAACGCGGTCGTTTTGGATGGGGCACACTGCTAACCTGTGGGGAGCAGAGGTACAGAATTAACATAGGGGAGAGCATCTTGCTGCAGCTATTTTAGGGCTGATCTGAAAACAGTTTCAGTACTGCTGTAACGAGACCAAACTCTATTAGAAGCACCAATTTAAAGTGAATATGTATGCAGAGAATCAAGTTTATACTAGTATTACTGCATCAGAGCTGTGTGTATTATATCATTAACTCTTTCTATAACTGCACTTGCTTTGGAGTGGTGAGAAAAGTGTGAGTGACCAGTCTTTTCTTACAGCAGTCCTTGCTGTGTCTGATTGGTTTTATTGTGTGCCTAAATTGTAGTTAGCCTGAAGATAATAGGTCTCTTCAGTGCTTCAAATTAAATTACAGATGTTGCAAGTTCTGTTCAGAGAAAAACTGTAAGAGAGGGTTGCTCTCAGCAGTTTGTGCGGAGAAGCTCTGTGTGCCCAGGTACCCGGTGTGCAGCAGGGGACGGACAGCCTGCCCTCCTCAAGCCACGGCCCTGGCCGGGGTGCGATCTCCGTGGCTGCAGCGGTCCCTGTTTGGTGACGGAGCCCTGGCACAGGCTGTCCAGGGAGGTTGTGGAGTCTCCTTCTCTGGAGATACTCAAGACCCGCCTGGACAAGGTCCTGTGCAGCCTGCTCTGGGTGACCCTGCTTTGGCAGGGGGTTGGG
>Ga0065711_1034683_pt1 | contig 23374 bp, 19 predicted proteins | sample Hoacrofraction12_FD_59098 | JGI IMG/M metagenome (GOLD analysis project Ga0065711, IMG submission 59098) | Hoatzin crop microbial communities from Cojedes, Venezuela - Epithelial fraction 12 v2 (version 2) | ecosystem: Host-associated > Birds > Digestive system > Esophagus > Crop | place...
TTTTTTTTTTTTTTTTTTTTTTTTTTTTTTTTTTTTTTTTTTTTTGTTAAAGAGAACCCAATATTTCTGGAAACTCTGTTGCACTGGTTGGTCCAAAGTACAGTTCTACTTGCTTATTCTGACCCTTAGAAAGTCATTGTGGTGTTTAAAAAAGCAAATACTTTTAGATCCTGGATTTTCCAATACTGACAGATTGTGATTTACAGTTTATTCACAATGAGACGAAGCTCAAGTACTGCCGGAAGCTGTGGTCGGCAATCTATGATGGCACTGAGAGTGCAGGACAACAACAAGATGGGTCTTCAAACACCTCAGATGTAAGTGTTGCTGATCATCTTGCTAAGAATAGGTATATAAAACTAACTCCGAAAAGATTTACTGTAGTGCATTTGAGTGCGTGAGTAGCAACTGAAAAAAATATGGGAGCAGTGAGAAGAAAACTTGCAACCCAGCATATATACACAAGTGCTCCAGTTCTGCAAAAAACTTTCTTTAATGTGTTTGTATACCCATGACACATTTCAAATTGTAACACTTTTTCTTACATATTTCTTAGGTGGCTGGGTGCGTGAGTGTATAAAATGTATACTTACAAATCTTCTTGCAGAAGTAGTTTTGATAATGACAAATAACATACTGAAATCTGACTTTTCTAAGATGCTGCTGTGCTGAAGATGCTCAGGCTTATATGTGTGTGTGTATAGTTTTCTTACATGAGCAAAAGATGAAATGGTAGAAATAGTCACTTGAATCCTTCTCCCTGTTCCTCAGGAAGGACAGAGGTACATTTGGGAAGCTGAGCATGAGCAAGCCTACACCTGGAACTTCGGAAAGAAAAGTCAGCTTTTTTGGGAAGAGGTATTAATAGCTTCAGACCTTTGTACTGTAAATTAAAACAATAATAGTCCCACATCATTTTGTAATTTTTCTCTCTTGACAGATTTTCATTATAGGGAATAATGGATGTGAGGCCAGCAGACCTTCGGGTCTGCGTTCCTCCACTCTTTGATCACTAAAAAATAATGCTGTGAAGCAGGAATTGCTTTGAGAGATGTTCTTCCTCTTGGGAATGATGTGCACTGCAGACCTTAAGAGCTCCTAGATACATTTGCCTATTTAAGGAAGAATGGTATCTCCAGTACACTCTGCCTTAGTTTCCTCTCTCTAAGATGCAAACCTTCCAAAATTCTATAGTCTTTCAGCTTATTTCGTGGCTTTCCGTGTTTTGATGTCTTGCGGGTATCTTCTTTCATAGGACCCCACTGTTGCAGGGATCCATTCTAGCCTTTGTTTTCAGTCACCTACATAATTTTCTTTCTTCATCTTTGGGGTATTTTTCTGCTCTATAAACATTTATTTCTTCCAATAAACTGAAGAAAATAATCATCTAGGATGCAGTAATCCATCTGTTCTATGTCTGCATCATGGCTTCCAGGTTAATGTTGTTTTTAAAATCATCCTAGACGAAGAGAAACCTTCAAGCATCTCTTTGCATAAGAAACATAAAAATAGCAATTTTAGTGATCTAAACATGAAGAGAGTTCTTCTTTGTATGTATTGTCACAAGAACCATATTTATTTTTTGTCCTTAGAACTAGTGGGGCTGGAGGTTCACGCAACAGTCAGTATGGTGTGTTTGGTACAGAGAAGATCAAGGATCCCAGGCCACTTCATGACAAGGCATTCATCCAACAATGTATCAAGCAGCTTTGTGAAGTAACTTATTAAATTACTCTAAACATTCATTACTAAGCATAAATATACTAAACAAAATATTTATTTTTCAGGGTTTCAACTTCAGATTTTCTTTAGTGACTAATATGGCATGTTTCTTTTTCTCAGTTTCTTGCTGAGAATGGTTACGCCCATAATGTTTCCATGAAATCACTACAGTCTCCATCAGTTAAGGACTTTTTAAAAATCTTCACTTTTATCTATGGATTTCTCTGCCCTTCTTACGAACTGCCTGACTCAAAATTTGAAGAGGAAATTCCCAAAGTTTTCAAAGAGCTTGGGTAAGATCACTATTGTTAGTCTGTTGTGCTAAATAGATACGATATCACTAGAAATTTAAAAGCTAAAAATTCTGCATAATGGCTGCGGAGAACAGATAGGCTTCTTTATTCAGATGAGACTCTGAAACTACAATGTTGTGATTATTTTGTTTCACTTTTGTTTAGCTCTAAGTTTAGTCTCTGATTCTCAGACCCTACTATACATTTTATATTTGAACTTCCAGAACTGTAAGCTCTTGGAAGCTTGCTTCATAATGTAAGATCTAATTAGTCATGTTTATTTGTATTAAGCTTTGAAAGATAGACAAAAATTTTTTTGACAGACTCTTAGGGTTCATTCTGTTAAAATCCAAGAACTGAAAAACAGTTTCAGAATGTTGGATTTGGTTTATTTAGTTAAAAATAATTTTTCCTGTAATTCTGTCATTCTGCTTTCAAAGCAGGGGGTGGAAATAACAAAAATGACCGCTGAGGTGAAAAAAACCCCGCTAAATAGCTGGGAGGTTTATTTCTAATCTTGTTCAGTCAGTGTTTTGAATCATTCATGCACCACTACTTTCCAAGAAAGAAAATCTTCTGCCTATTGTTAACAGTGAACTTTTGGTCTCATTACAATATACTTAGCTTCTTTTTTACTTCTGTAGATTTGAGCCCATGATGATGTCAAAAGACCAGGGCTCCTTAGATATAGGTATAAGTCTGTTCTGTTCACTTCTCAGTATTTAAAAAAAAATTGGTTTAACCTACAACATTTGAAACTGCTGACCTAGCTGAAATGTTGAAAAATAAGTTGCTCTCAAGAGGCTTTACTCTGCTGCACCAAGAGTGTTATCCTGGATAAAAAGACTTATTTTGAAAACTCACTTTACGTTGCCTTTTGAGAGTTAGAAAAGGGACCTAAATAATTCATTTTTAAAAAGTTCTCAGGCTGAATGGCTCATGAGCTCTTATTTAGAATTGTCAGTTTATCAGTAGCGTCGTGTCCTATGTTCTTAAAATAACTTTGGGCAGTTGTCAGTCTAAAGACGGAATAAAATCTGCACTGCTGTGTTCCTTGTTTTGTACAAGATTTTGAGGGGATATCTGTAATTAGCTGTATAGTCCTTGTGTGTTCCATATTTATAGGTAATATTAATACTTTTTATGCAGCTGTTCTGAAATTCTTTTCTGTAATTGCATGACATTAAGCTGATTGTCAGTTGCTTTCCTGTTTTCAAAGTGCATTTGACCCAAGAAGCAAGGATGCTGCCCTCTAAGAACAGGACTCCTGTGTGTCTGTTTTTGTATGTTAGGAAATCCTTCAGGCTTGCACACCCAGTTTGGAAGTCTAAACATCATCCATTGGACTACTACTCCCTCCTTTGCATTTGTTGCCTTTCCTTTGAGGTCTTCGTCGCATCATGAATCACTTCATGCTCACAGGGCACCCACTCCTTTTTCCTTAGTACTGCAGTGCCCGCCTCTGTTCCCATAGTAGCTTCAGAAGGAAAAAGACAGATCTGGATGCCACCAAGACCAAGGCAACATACTAAGATGAATAGGAAGGGGCGAAGGAGCATATGAATGAATAATTTACACTTTTTGTATGAGGCCTTAATTGTTCCGAATCTTTGGATACGCAAAAAAAATCCATTTCTTCAATCATTTCTTCACCAGCTAGCCGGTCGAGGGAGGTGATTGTCCCACTCTACACCACACAGGTGTGGCCCCACCTTGAGTACTGTGTACAGTTTTGGGTGTCTCAACATAAGAAAGACATCGAACTATTAGAGTGTGTCCAGAGGAGGGCGATTTAAGATGGTGAAAGGCCTTGAGGGCAGGACTTTCAAAGAGCCTCTGAGGTCACTTTGTTAGTTCAGGTTGGAGAAGAGAAGGGTGAGGGGTGACCTTATCACAGCCTATACCTTCCTTAAGGGGGGCAGTGGAGGGGGAGGTGCTGATCTCCCCTCTCTGGTGACCAGTGATAGGAATGAAGCTGTGTCAGGGGAAGTTTGGATTGGACATTAGGAAAAGGTCCTTCACTGAGAGGGTGTTCGGTCACTGGAAGAGGCTCCCCAGGGAAGTGGTCATGGCCCCAAGCCTGTCAGAGTTCAAGTAGCATCTGGACGATGCTCTTAGTCATATGATTTAGTTTTAGGTAGTTCCTGCAAGGAACGGGGAGTTGGACTCAATGATCATTCTGGGTCCCTTCCAATTTGAGCTATTCTATGAATCACAAAATGAGAAACACACAATAATTGAATAAAATAGTGCTGTAAGAACTCAGCTTATTTCCCTTTGATGTACAGTATAAAGTACTATTAAGTTTGTTCTTCCTTCTGTGCCTTGATCTACATGTAAAAATGTGTGGTTTTGTTTTCATCACTGTTTGCCGCAGCTATTAAAAATGCATTTTCTTTTGCCTTGTAGGTACCCCTTTCCTTTGTCAAAAAGCTCTATGTACACAGTGGGAGCACCACACACGTGGCCTCAGATTGTGACAGCTTTGGTTTGGTTAATTGATTGTGTCAAGGTAACATTTGTCCTCTTTAAGCCAAATATTTCCACTTTTCAGGCTGGAAAGTTAGTTTCAATACAGATCTCTTAAACACTTTCTAAAATCTCTGTTTGACATTTATGTAAAGAAAAAGGTAGGTGTTCTTACCTGCCACCTGGGAGCCAGCCCTTAGCTTTACTTTTAGTAACTTTTAAACCGAGTTTTTAATGTTATGCTGTGATAATATTTTATTTAATTGTGTGCACTGGATAAATTTGTGTGTGAGAAAGGGGGAGAAAAATGACAACTTATACATACATAAAAATATGTAAAGTTAATGAGTATAATCATGTATCTTTAGTGCATATCTTCTTGTGACATTTGCCATCTTCTCTGAAATTTGAAGTCTAAGAATGGAATTTTCAATAGCAATTATTCAAGGATCCTGTCATTGTTGTATAGAGTGTGGGGGGGTGTTCTGGGTGGGTTTTTTGTTTGTTTTTTTAATGGTAGTAACTCTCTGTTGCTGCCAGCTCAGATCTGAGCAAAATTTAGAATCGGTGACAGAGGTTCACCACTGCTGAATTGGGCACACATGAAAATCCCATCCTTGATGCTGAAAAGACACATTTGTCTTAGCAAGGCAATTGGCAGTGTCAGATGTCCAGTTAATGCCGCTTCGCCTGTGCTTTTAGTCAACTAAACACAGGCTCATTAGCCTGATGTGATTGGTCACATTCTGAAGCAGAACCATTACACTCTGCTTGCTGAACTCCTAATCTAATGTTACTCTGCTTTTTGTCATGAATATGAAACTAATATGAAAACTAATGAGGATCTTTACACTTGCTCTTTGTATGTACACATGTGCCTTTCAGTTGTATACTGCCATGAGGGAAAATGCACCATCGTTTGATGATGGACAGAGCTGGGGAGGAGAGACAGATGATGGAATTGTACATAATAAGGTACCATAAAAAGTAAATTATTATTGGAATTGTTCAACTCAATTTTGCCATATGTACCAGAACATTTAATTGCAAAAATGAAATTAAATCAGAATTTTGGACTAAGGTTACAAACCTAACAGTTGACAAGTAAAAATGCTTTTAAAGTAAATATGTGTTTATATCCTGATACATATGCATATGTGTTGAAACCAACTTTACAATACTGCTGTTATTGTTTCTGAAAGATCTGTGATTTAAAGTCTCCAGTAAATGCTTTTTGGGTAACCTTTCTTGAATTCGAGTTCAGTTCTCTGACATCTGAAGTATAGTGGTCATATTTACTGAAGAGGTCTGTTAAACAGGCCTACAGTTTCCATAAATCAGCCGGAAAGGATAATACGCTTCAAGATAATAAATTCTTAAATGTTTTATCTACTGTCCTTGTTAGGTATCCCAGAAAAATGTATCAAGTATTTCCAGACCTTTCTTAATGTGAATTCTAGAACCCTCCTTCTGCCTGGAAGTAATCTGTTCACATTCTATGTTTAAAGAGAGGAAATAAGGGTGATTTTTACAGAAGTACAGTCAAACCAATGAAGGATATTTTTGGTGCCTGTTCAATTCCATTGGTTGAGTAGATTTGGACTATCTAGATATTTTACAGCCCTTTGAGTCGTTGAAATGAAAACTTTTTAAATTGTTTTCAGCTTTTCATGGACTACTGTGTGAAGTGCTATGAGCACTTCATGAAAGGGAGAGATACTTTTGAAGAACTGGATGCAGAAGTGCAGTCAAAATTAAGTAAGTTTTCATGTTTTAATGAAGTATTTCACTGTGTTACTGGTTTCTTTTCTCCTAGCACCAGTTTTGCTCAGTTTACAATTGAAAGTGATCTGAGGTAAGGGAACCTGAAATTCTCATGTACCTCTTGGTCACTTTGACTTAATTCTCTTCTTTTTATTGTATTGTTACTAGTACAGACAGACGTGTCATGCTCTGCTGTCAGCTGTACTCGTGTAACCCCATTGTTTCCAATGGCTTTGTGACAGAAAAGCAGTATACAGTTCTTCAAATGCAAATTCCATCTATGCAGATGATTCTTGTTTCTGTCTGACAAAGTTAATGATTAAAAAAAGAAAAATATTATCAGAGGATGCACATCTGATAAGTAAGAAAGTTCAGCTTCTCAAAGCTCTGAAAACAGTCTGCAAGAGTTCCAAACTCTGTTGTGAAGGTTCCCATATGTGATTCAGCATGTGCCTGTGTTTTTCTTCAGGGAGATGGAAAATTATTAATTTTTTTTGACTTATTAATTTCATCAGCTATAGAATATGAGAACAAGGATGAAAAATTGTTCTCGCTTTCTGTGCCCTCCTATGAAAAGTCAGACTAAGGACACTTCTGTTGCAAGCTGGAGCCATCAGTTGGAGAGGAAACATAAGCTACCAGACTGTATCTAGATATTAATAGGGAAAAAGTAATCATGCCATTGTTTGGTAAAGACTGAGGGAAGTAAGGGGAAAGACGTCCCAAGAGGCAAGGAATTATGTGGATGAGAAAGGACTATACAAATCAAACTGCCTTGTGAAGCTGGAAAAGATGAAACTTACCTAACAACCACTAAGCTATAGCATGGGCTGTATGAGAGTTTGGCAACTCTGACCTCACAGGAGTGATTCTGAGCTCTTTTATGACATGAGGACTGAAAAACTCATTTCTTGTTTGTTTTGTTTTTTTGCCTGTTTCCTTTGTAATGAAAGGGGGGTTTTATGGGTTTGTTGGTTGGTTTTGTTGGTTTTTTTTTCTGGTTTAAAATAATTGTCCAGATAATGGGTGTTTACTGTGCTGAAGCTAAAGCATAGATGCTTGGATTAGGTGATGATATTCAGTGAGATGATTTTGTAACACCCCATGACCCTTTTACTTTCCCCTTCCCCAGAGGATTTATTTAATATAGATGAATTCCAGATAGAAGCTTTAGCAGCTGACAACAAAAGACTTCATGAAGAGATCGCAAGACTAGAAAAAGAAAAGGAAAGCGAGCCGGTTAGTAAATTGTCTATGCTTATTTATACAGTGGAGTTGAATTTTCTATTATTCACCATTATTGTCATTATTAAATGAAGATACTGATGATACATTACAACAAATGGAAAAATATTTTCAGTGCTCTGTGAGATTTTAATTAGGCCAGGGTATTACAGACTCTATACCACTATAGTACAAGGCATTTACTGTGGAGTGTTCAGTCACTGTTTAATATTGTGCAGATATTTCCAGGTAATGAGATCATGCATTGACTGAAATACTAATAAAATACTTAAACCACTTTTTTTAATTGAACTTCAACATTATCTTTTCCAAAAGTGTTGGTATGAGAACTTCTTAGGGGATGAGACCATGGGATTCAGTGCTAACAATACATTTTAGGGAAAATATTTTGTTTGAAAGGATGGATTTTGCTATATGATTTGATACATCATGAGTTTAAAAATGGTTTAGTGTCTGTGCAGCTGGGAAATTGAGATTCCTGCCTACTGTGCAAAATGTGCTGCTTGTATTCCCAGCTTTCCTTGCCCTTAGTTTTATATGCCCTTTGTGTATTATTACACTTAAATTGTGAATTACCTGTAGTAAGAACTTTCTTAATGCAGTGCCTAATGCAAAACAAAAAATAAATGTTGAAATGCAAGAATTAAGGGACAAACCACCTTTTCATCCTTTTTTGTTGTTATTTTAAAGATACTTAACATGATTCATCTATCACAGAAATAAAAATTTATTAAAGTTCTTTAATTTTATATTTATATTGTTGAAGTTGACCAATTACTCTGTCTTGTCTGGAAAGTAAGATAATTATTTTAGACTAATGTAATAGTGGTTGATCTTTCCATCCATTTACTAGGATCGTAGAGTATCACTACGAAACGTGAAATCATCTCTTCAAGCAGATGTCCAGAAATACCAGGCTTATTTGGCTAATCTGGAATCTCATATAGTCATCCTTGATCAAAAAATGGAGGGTGTTAATGAGGAAGTTGAGACAGCAGGTAAGAAGGCCTTGGCCACAAATGGGATAGTGAAGCTAGAAACAGGTTTAAATTAATTGTAGTTCTGAACCTCAGGACAGAGTGAGATACTTAGTGAAGGATGATGCTACAAGTAAACTTTCCAAAATGGATTGCTAATAAAGAGATTTTTTGGCTGATAGCTGTTTGTATACTACAGTAATGAAATACAGATATTATTTACTCATAAAAATACAGAGAGATTAGGTTTAACTATATAGGCTGGTATTTTACATCTATTTCACAAATGTTTTGTGAACTTAGAAATGGAAGTAGAAGCAATGAAGCAGGAGAATGCCCGGCTCCAGCACATCTTTGATAACCAAAAGTACTCAGTTGCGGACATTGAGAGAATAAATCATGAGAGAAATGAGCTGCAGCAAACCATTAACAAGCTGACTAAGGAAGTGGAAGCAGAAGAACATCAGCTGTGGAATGAAGAGCTAAAATATGCTAGGAATAAAGAAGCGGTATGTGAAAACCCTACTACACTGAGAGGTGGCTATCAGTTTTCATCCTGCAAGCTTAAATTTGGGATTTGGACTATTGTTAACTTCTTTCCTACATAATAACAGCATAGATATGTCTTAACAGACAAAAGTGACAAGAACAGCTGCTGTTTCTAATCTCTCTGAAAGATGTTTCTCTTTTTTTGCCCCTTTTTGGGGCCCCTTTTGTCATGTTTTGAGCATAATGGAAATGTATTCTTTAAATTTTTTTCTGTATCATAAGGGACATAGCTAGAATATGCACCACTGTCAGGCCTCAATGTTGTAGCATCAAGAGCTTTGATAATATTAGCTTGAAATTGCTTTGATAACACAAGCAATTTCAGGCTAATGTTAAGATTTCATAGCAAGAAAGTAATGCAAGACTAGTACTTTGAATCACTATCTCTGCATGCATTTAGGGCCAGACTGGTTCCTTGTGTGAAAGTTCTGATAGATTTCAAGGGTGAAATTCAATTCCCTCAAACAGAATGAAAATACGTGGTCCTGTAAATGGTGAGATTTAAAAGCTTCTGCTTTGCTAGATGGAGAACTAAAAAAAAATTACAAATATGTTTTGCATTTGGCAGGGTTATGCTTTATCCAGCACTTGGTATTAAATTCCTAATACTGTGCAAGTATGAAGCACGTAGAACTGGAAAAAATACTTATGTTATTTGGTGTTTGCATATAAATGGCACTCATTAATGATAAATAGAGCATTTAATAAGCTTTTTCTAAAGGCACACTCAAATTAAAGTTTATAAATAGGAGATATGGCTATGTGGCATTTCCTGCCAAAACCAGTAAGAGAAGACATATCAACATGATGACTGATTATTGTTTTAGTTACATGTATTATTTCCAAGCATGTTTTTCCTTCCCTATCAACTAATCCTCAAAAAGTTGAGGCAGGAAAAAATAAGGCAGGTGAGTAGGGAAAACCACAGGTGTGAAACCATTCAGTCTCACCCATAAAGACTGAGAAACCTTGCAGAGCAATCTCTGAAAGAATCATAAAACAGCATTTAGTCTAAACAATGCAGACTACTGGACTGTCAATATATACAGCTCTTGCATACTGCGGTATGACTTGGCATCATGTTTGTACAGAGCTATTCGGAAATCTGTTTAAAATACTGTATGAATACTTTTTGCAAAGTATTTCTTCTACAATTTTTGCCCTTTTCTCCTCTGAACAGATCGAAATGCAACTGGCAGAGTATCATAAACTGGCTCGAAAGCTGAAATTAATTCCAGTAAGTGCTGAGAATTCTAAAGGCCACGACTTTGAGATTCAGTTTAATCCTGAAGCAGGACCAAATTGCCTAGTCAAATACAGAACTCAGATCAAGGTAAGCAGAGTCAGCACTGAATGTTTCTGTTACCACTCACAAAAAAATGTGTTTCTTTGGAAATGTTGGAAAGGTCTCTCTTAATCTCCCCATGAAACTTCATTGAAAAGCTTGTGTGATGCATTGCCGTAACTACATTATAGTATAGGAAGGAAACTTGGTATTGCAGCATACAGCAGCCTAAATAAAAACAGGAGGAGGAAAAGATGTATTGGGGTACTTCTTAGTTCAAACTAACAAACTGCATTAGCCAGATCTTGTATGTGTATTACAGGCTCCCCTTATGGAGATCATAAACCAGACTGAGGAAGAAATTAGGAACGCTACTCAGCGGAAAATGACTTTGGAAGACACTTTGGAACAGGTGTGTTGGTTAATGAAGATTAGGACTAAGATACCATAATATTATCTGCTGGTCTCATTTGACCTTTTGCATGGGAGAAGTGTGGTGTGGTGCATTGTTTCTAGTCTGGGTATACGTTTTTTGTTTGCATTGGTTTTGTTGGGATTTTTTGTTGGGTTGGGGTTTTTTTGTGGGACAGGGGGGCATCTGTGAGAAGATTGTTTTAATTATGATGGAACCTAACAGGTTTTGTGAGACTTAGGGTCTCCTTCTGTTGGTTGAAATAATGTGTGTTCCCTGCATTGAAGATTATGCATCTTACATATATTTGACTATAAACATTGGAAAGATTTGTTTTTAATAAGTCATCCATTCCAGTCCACGTGGCTTACCATCACTGACAAGTTGTTATCAGGAAGATTTTTGGCAATATTGGGTTCAGGATGGATTGGAAGAAGCAGAATTTTATTTTCCCATTCTTCTTCCCCTACCTCAGTTTTTATTGCTGAGCATGACAGCAAACGGTACAGAATATGCTTTTGGTCAGCTGTCCTGGCCATGCGCCTTCCCAGCCTCGTGCCCACCCCTACCCTACTCACTGAGGGGCCACGGGAAGGAGAGAAAGCCTTGATGCTGTGCAAGCACTACTCAGCAATAGCCAAAATGGTGTGTTAGCAACACTGTTTTAGCCACTTAACCAAAACAAAGCACCATACGGGTTGCTACGAAGAAAGTGAATGCCATCCCAGCCTGGCCCGGTTTAAATATTTCTGGGCTACCACGTGTTGCTTGTGATGGCATGGATTTATATGTTAGAATCCTTTTTCAATTATATTTTCTTGGTCATGTTTTCATTCTAGGTGAATGTAATGGTAGTGGACAAGAAAAGCAGTGTGAAAACGCTGAATGAAGAAGCTGAAAAGCTGGATGAGCTTTACCATCAGAAGCTTAAGGTAGAAGTTCTTAATAATTGATGACAATTTATCTTTAATGGTATCCTTAATCCTAGTATTTATACATAAGTTTTCGTTTGCCTTTTTTTTTGTTTGTTTGGACCTCTGCCCTTGCCTCCTTCCATTCCCCTTGCAGGATTCTCTTTCTTTTCAGAAACGTTTGAGTGCTACCTTAAGTGAGTCAGTTTTCACTTTCTCATAAGGGAATCTGGCATCATACTTTGGCAGATCCTGTAAATCATAAGCTACTACATCCAGTAATAAAAGCAGGAGGAATCATCTCCTGACCTCAGGATGTCTCAAATCACGTGCATGAAGGAGATTTTAGAGTTAACGGTGTCTGCCTTGTCTATTCAGTTTGTATATAATAAATACACTTCCACTTTTAGCAAACATGTTCCATCACATTAATAAATAAGGAAAACATTATTTGACTAAAAGCACATTAAACATTTTAATGATATAAAATTGTTGCTTTCTTTGTTTTTCTTCCCCAGTGGGGGAGCAGTCCCTATCCTTTTCCTCACTTCTAGTTTAGCAAGAAAACACAGCCTCCTCGGTTAACAACTAAGCAGCTGCTTCAGTACCTCCCAACTTGTCTAACAGCATGGCTTTTGTGGGGCTGTGGTGCCCAGGAGAAAAATGCATTTTGAACCAAGCTAGTGTTGGATATATCTGCTCTTTGAAATCCAGACTTCTGTGCTGTAACCACAAAACAGGGTTATTTCATTGCTAATACCTGCTTAGATGGCTGAAGGCAATTCATTTAGTTTATTGCTTTCAAAAACACCTGAAATTTAGCTTTTGATCTATGCTGTTGGATATGCTTTTCTCTTAAGGTGAGATCATAAAATACTCAGTTGCAACTGGATGGTTATAATAAGACATAGTCATATAACTCCTCGTATTATCATGAAATCCATAAGATTTCAGTATTAAAATTATTTTTGAAGAATGATGTTTCAGTAATTTACCAGAATTGCATGTTTAGTTGATGGCAGAATTTAGTTTGGTATTGTGCTAAGTATAGTGTCAACAGTGTCATTCTCCCTGAAGAGATGATTACTTAGATTTTGTACTCAATAAAGGGAAAGCACTTTTCTTACTCAAATGTGATTTTATTTTTTTAACCTAGAAACAGTTGTTTATAATGATCCATTTCTAAACTATTTAAAGTATGTGAATAACACTTTTTGAGATGAAGTTTGAAGTGAAAATAGCTTGAAATATGGTTAGAGAAATAAAGGGAATGTTAGGCTGGGTTTGGGTGGAAGACGATACAGAAAATACCTGAAACTTTAGGTTTGGGGGGATGCCCTTGGGGTTTTTTAGTTCTGAGTTTGGAGTTAATTGTGTGAATTCTGAATTCAAGTATCAAGATGTAATCAGGTAACACAAGGAGAAAAAAAAATCCTAATTATTCCTGCGTTATGGAATATTTTTTTTCCTCTTCTGTTTACAGGAGGCAGAAGAGGAAGAGCAAAAATGTGCAAATGAACTGGAATTGTTAGAGAAGCATAAACAATTACTTGAGAGTGGCATCAATGAAGGTCTCAGTGAAGCCACAAACGAATTGCATGATCTTCAACGACAGTAAGGCCTATAACTTCAAGTTGTTTGTGTAGTTTATTTTGGGTTTTATCTGTGTTAAGGATAAAGATATTTTCTTGAATCCTAACGTAAAATTCTTTGGTGAGTTGGGTATCCATCTCAGTATATTAATTTCATTAAGTCACAGTTGAAAGAAGTTTCTCCTTGACACTTAATATTTTGCTAGAATATTTGTCTGCTGTATCAGAACTCCAGGTTTCCACGTAATTCTTTTTCATGTATATGGTTGTAGTAATGAAATTAGTTTGTTTCCAAACTTATGTGACAACTACATTTTACGGCCTGAAGTCTGGAAAGACTATTCACACTCTGTTCTGGCTCTGAAGTACTTTGTTTCTTACAGGTTAGCACGATATGGTCCTTTCTCTTCTAAATTGAGTATTAATATACAAATCTAAATTGGTTGAAGTTAATACTAATAGCAAAAAATATGGCTAAGCATGACGATATATCAGAGAGGTGGTTGTTTTAGATGTCAAGAATTTTATAATTATGGCCGTGACTTTCTGAGTGTCTTTACTTTTTAGATATCAAGTTGTTATGCAAACAACAACAGAAGAGAGCAGGAAAGCTGGTGATAACTTGAATCGTCTTTTAGAAGTGGTTGCTACTCACGTAGTATCTATAGAGGTAAGCTAAAATTTGATATTCAGAATTAAATCCGCAGTTAAACATATGGACATTAGAACTTACTCTTTCCAATAAAGTATCAGTTATTTAGGGCTGCTGCACTGAGTCTGTGGATTCCAGTTAAATAAATTTGTTGACAAAAGCTTTGGTATAAATAATCAGAATTGATCACTAAATTTCGGCACTAGCATCCTGTCAGGTTTAATCTGCTTCTGGTAGACGTCTTTCAGAGAAGTGTTTAACTGAAATCACTTAACCTGTGCAATGACTGCTTAAAATGCTTTCACAGAACCAGTACAATAAAGATCATGATAGTTCTAATAAACTTTCTGTAACTTTTCTAGAAATATCTTGATGAACAGAATGCAAAAATTGACAGAGACTATGAAGAATTCATGTCTGAAGATCTAATGTCAGTCTTGACCAGAATTCTAGACAGTTACAAAAAGAAGGCTGAAAGTTTGTAATTGCCAAAAAGGTGAAGATGAAAACTTTGCATTTCTGAAGCTCTGGTATGGCGCTTGCTAAACGGACAGGTACTTCCTGTGTTGAGCAGTGAAACTGGTTTTAAGCATAAGGAAATGTTTATGAACTACCTGTGTTTTATTGCCGCAAATACATTAAAGAATTAAACAATATATTTGTATTTTCCTAAAAAAGGCTTTGCTTACACTTCCTCCTTGCAATATATTATACATATTTACAAACATCTGTGACAAGACAACTGTGGAACAAGTTACTTTTGTTTTTTCTTTATAATCAAATAATTTGTGCTCTTGTAGGAACATTACTAAGACAAGAGTACAGTTAACCTGTTAAAATAACAAGCCAGAGTGGACTTAAAGATGGAACTGCAAGTGACACCACAAATGCAGAGGGTACTGACAACCTGAAATACTGCCACTTAAAAATAACTAGTGGTTTTTGTAAACTTGTGAGATTGCTAACTCAGAAGAGAGTTACACTTTTCTTTCTGGAGTATAGTTTGTGCATTTCATAATATACATACGTATTTAGTGCACATCCATGACAGGGCACATAATTCCCCAAGCCTTTCTTTTAGTAGCAAGACCAAATGTAAATGTCGGTCTCCCACTTATTCAGTTATCTGTGAAACTGCCCAGAGACCTCTCTTACATGAGTAAGTTTGGGGGTTTTTTTTTAACAAAAACCTCTTTGAAAAGATCAGTAGTAGTTATACAGTAGTCTTGTAAATAGTCTAGAGAAAGAAGGATAGTCAGTTTGAAAACAAAGTTCTGTCTCCAACTGCTCATAGTCCCAGATGAAACCTCACTGTAATTCTGAATATATATACTAGAGATAGCTCTAAGTAGGACAACATATGAATTCTGGCAATATAGCTAATCAGTTGTAGATTTGGCTAATGTCGAGTACATAAAAATAGTCTAAAATGAGTCTGCATTCTTGTTAGACCTGCAGGACAGACTCTATTTGATTTTTTTTCTTCCGTGGGAATGTAGCAGTAAAATTTGTGCATGGGGAACTCCAGTCCAAATACATTGAAGAAAATGTATCCCCATCTCTTGAACATGTACTTCTCTTTGTTCGGTGCTATGTGGAAGTAGCATCTTCTTATCTGCTCTGTATATACCTTTGTGTTTAAAAAAAAAATATTAAAAAACAAAAATCAGCATTTGTGTCTTGGATAGTTTAGTTTATGATGGTATTTCCTTATAAAAGCATTGAGGTATTTGAGTGTTTTTAAAAGGGTTCAGTGATAAATATCACTGATTCAAATACGCAATAAAAACAACTTTGCAGCCTGTTCAGAAGTTTTTAGCAGCTGATAGCTAAATGAGTTGATCCTTAATTCTATAATTAGACAAAATATTTGAATGATACGCAGATCCCTAGGATACACAACAAAACTTAAACTGGACTGTCTGAACACAGACTGCAAATAAAAACTGAGTAGTCTTTAATTCTAGGCCATAAAACTCAGTTGTCCTTAATATGGTGTGTGAATCTTCTGGCTCTGGTTATGAGTATTTTGTTTAGGATATTATGATACTGATGGCATTATTTAAGCTTCTAACTTTCTGCTCTTTTGTACCTCAGAAGTTTAATTTGACAGCTATAAAAGTTTTCTGACAGGTGGGTAGTATTTCTGCTTTCTTCTGTTGTCCTCTTTCATTTTACCTTTACAAACTCTTACTTTTTTTTTTGTTTTGTAACAGCCTAATCCTTATCAACTATCCATCCCTTCCTTTAGAAGCTTTCTTATTTTGTGATCTTTCTAATATTTTTGTTATCTGAAGCAATATTCTTCTAATTAAGCAAAACCGTAAGCCATACAGAATAATCATGTTCCTTTAAAATATGTGCTTATTTAGGGGCTATGCTGTGGCTTGGCTGCCTGATACCTCTTTGTCTCTGGCTATATAACTGACTGTGTGTGTGTTTATTAGCATCTGTAAGTTCTTTGCCATGTGGAGTAGTCGGTTGACTGAGTAAATGAAAGCAAAAGAAATATTATTTCCAAGGACTAATACTAAACCAGTGGTAATTGGTTAAAGAATAAAGGTCACAACAGCTTTCCTTCATGTCCTGGCAAATGTAATATTGTGAAATTAAAGACTCGGTAGTCTGAGTAATAAAAAGACCACATTTGTAATGTTGGCAACATGGTTTTGTTATTGGGCTGAACTATTGGTCTGTATGTCAGCTAAACTGAATAGACTTTAGAACTGTAAAATACTGTGGGGATTTTTATGTCATAGTATAACATAGATTAACATCGGCCAATATTTACTAGGTGATATGTCTTCACATTTTAAAACTGAGGGAATTTTTCAATGCTTCTTGAAAATGGCTTCTGTGAGATATTTGAAGTCAGGTAGTCAGTTATTTTTGATTTGTGTTCTGGAATGTGGCTTTTAAATTTAGGCAATAGACATTAGAACACAGTTACTACTCTTGATTTTGGTTTTGTTTCTTTTTTTACCAGAATGTAAAGTCTTAATCAGAATGTACCACTGACACCTGCACATCTCAGTAGTAAAAGTAATTTGTAAATTTTTTGGCCTTTGTATGGATACAGTTGCCTCATTTATTGCTAGTGTATCTTTTGTACAGTTTACTTAATATGCCTTAAGTTTATGTATTTTTATGCTCAATAAAATTTCTTAAACCTGTTTCTCTGAAGGACAGGTTCTTACTGCAAGTATAGAAACATGACATAAAAAGCGCACTTAATTTGATTTTCCTGGAGGAAGTAGGTAATTAATGATTCTCTTAGGGAATTAGTATCTGCTGCTATTCTTGCTGTTAAACATGCATTATATAGGGGAAAAATAAATATAGAAACATCAGTCTTCTCTAAACTGCAAAGGAATAAAAATTGTCTTAACCTTTTTAAAAATAGATGGCTTTTTAGAAACTCCAAGGAACAGAAGTGCAAGCTACTTTGACAACCGATTTCTCGTTGTGGTTTAACCCAGCAGCCAGCAACTAGGACCATGCAGCTGCTCACTCGCTCCTCCCTTGCGTGGGATGGGGAGGAGAATGGGAAAAAGTAGAACTCATGGGTTGAGATAAAGACAGTTTAATAAAATAATGAAGTTAATACTACTGCTACTACTACTAATAATGAATGAGCAAAACAGACTATATGAAATACAATTTTCTCACTGCCTGACGACTGATTCAACAACAGTTCCTGAGCAGCAATTGTGGAACCCAGAACTCGCAGATTTTGCAGAACTCCTGAAAAAGATCAAACTCCTGGAAAAGTTCAAACTTCTGGACAAGAGAGGATTTGAACTCGGGGGGAAAAAGAGAAGTCCTGCCCCCAGGACAACGCTCATTCATAAACTGAGCGGATGTCTATGGTATGGAATATTTCCCTTGGCCAGCTTGGTCTGGCTGCCTGGCGCTGCGCCCTCCCACCTCCTGCATTCCTGGTCATCAGCTGAATCTAGGAGACTGGAACAAGTCCTTGATTTCTTAGCAACAACTAAAAACAACAGTGTTAAAAATGTTCTTCTTGCACTAAATCCAAAACCCAGCAGCTACTGGGAGAAAAATTAAATCTGTCCCAGCTGAAACCAGGACATTTATATGCATAGGTATCTCTGGCGTTAATCTTCCCAACCAGCCTTTTGCTGTCTTAAGCATCAAAAGATTATTTCCTTTACATCACCACTCTTCCAACTGATTTTTTTTTTTTACCTAGTTATAAAAAAATAACACTTGATGCTGTAGAACTCTGTGTATACCTTTGTTCTGTTCTATGGAGTATGTTATTTTTCACATTTTGTTGTCAAAAACTCACATCAATGTCAAGAACTGGGTAAGGTTTTTTTTGAGTACTTCTTGAGTGCATCGTATGAGCCTGATAAGGATTTTTTAATGTTGCAGTGTCTATTCAACTCACATGCATGAGGCTACTCAGACACTGCTCATTGGTTTTGCCAAGGTACAGTACTGAATGTCTACACAAGTCTTTAGTTCCAAGCCTGGTTAACAATATGCTGTTCTCTGTTGGTTCTGTAATACTTCTAATATTTTGCGTACTTTGGCCTTTAATTGGAGTTCTCATCCCTGCTCCACCTTTTGTGGTAGAATTAAAAAACCCTGTATGTATTTTTATCTTCTTATTTGTGGAAAGAGGACAAAAGAACAACAGGCCAACAGCTGAAGACACTCCCTTTTCAACAAGATGAGTGGAAACTCCTTGCAGCAATGCTTTACAGTAAGAAAGAAGTCCATGCTCTGTCATGCCAAGTGACATGCAAAGCAATGGAGATTTTGCAGACAAGGGTACTGGCTACTACTTGCCTATTTCTACTCTATAGGTTATTTGCTATGTAAGTATTTTAGGTACTGTGAAGAATCTGAAGAGACTAAATGTATTACCTTTCCACTCCTCTCAGGAGCACTGTTTTGTTTTCATACTAGAAACCTTAACGTTTCCTTTTGAGTCAGTTAACCCTTCTCTTTCAGCAGTGGTATAGGACAGGGAATTGACCTGTTTTTTCAACTCTTGCTCTTCACATTTTTGGCTGTGATAGGGTCCCGACATGATGAAATCATGTATCGTTGAGATCCCTTTCCTTGCAAAGATCTGCACCCTACGGGCCTATTTTATCTTCATTGGAGTTTTACGTTTTAGGTGCGTGTTGAAAGTTTTTGATGGTATCCATTCCTTTTTCAGGAATGGAAGGAGCACAGAAGACTCACACAGCCCTCAGTGTCCTCACTGGATAAGGGACGAGTGATGCCTTACCCAATGCTACATCTCAGAGAAGCGCACTGACATCTTCAGTCCTGTATCAGGAGGTTGGTAGAGACTGCTCAGTCAGCCTGAGAAAACAAATTATATTGCAGGCTTTGTCTGTAGAACTTCATTTGTTTACAGTTTTTTTTCTAGCAGATGTCAGTTTGCATCAGTACAACAGCAAGATGTGGCAGAAGAGTATCTGCATACTGTTCTGCGCTGTTTTTCAGATTTTCAGATTGAAAAATGGCTAGAGGAAGAAAAGGCGGTTGTTACTTCTCACAGGTCAGGCAACATTCACGATTGGCAAGCAGAGAACATGCTCTAGATCACAGCTCACACTTGAGACAATCCGATGATACTGGTCTGACCACAGGGTACTGTATCTAACATTACATTTGCCAGGTCTGTTCTGCACTACTCCCCTCTGGAGAGAGGACCCTTTGGGAACCCCTGTTCATAAGGGTCTCCCAGTCTCAGCATTTGCCCGAAGTAGATAGGATCACGTGTCTGTCTACATAGTGATAGATTGTGTTGTCCCTCCATTCCTGAAGTCCTTATCAACAGCTTCATGATAACAAGGAGTCTTTGTGATATGTGGTCTGTATGATACTTTCCCTCATGTGTGAGATCACAATTTTAATTGCCAGTGTCTTATCTGATCACTGTTTTAGTCTTAGGAACCCTTTGCACAGGGCTAAGATTTAAAAAGCACATGAAATTGACTGTTACTCCAATTTCACCTCCACTGAAATATTCATTAGTTTGGCAAGACTCTAAAGCAGAAGAAAGGTGGTGATAGAATATGTATAAATATTTTGAAACTAGCAAACTGTATTGAATTTTGTTTCACTTTTCACACCAGGATTCAAAATAGTCAATGCCTTTGTATCAGTAGAAATCACATGGCCTTGCTGAGAACACTGAACACCAGCACAGTTGTGTGTGACTACTGTGCACCTAGCTGAGAGGAAAGTCCTTCGCTATTCTGCCTGGAAAAGAGCATCTGGAGTTACCAGTTCTAGTTATCTGGCCGGTCTTAATTAGCACAGAGCATTACATTACATTTGAAGCGCAGAGAGGACACCAACGTAATGGGATCCACTTGACTAATACAGTGTAGTGACTTACTGTCCTCTCCCCCTCCCAAGGGTTTGGCCATCAGTTGTAGAAAAGCCATATGGAAAGCTGTAAATTAGAGCCACTGTCCTGGTTTCAGCTGGGATAGAGCTAATCTTTCTGGTAGCTGGTCTAGTGCCATGTTTTGGATCTGGGATGAAAAACATACTGATGTTTTTAGTTGCTAGGCGGTCAAGGACTTTTCAGCTTCTCATGCTGCCAGGCGCGCATGAAGCTGGGAGATGACACAGCCGGGACAGCTGACCCAAACTGGCAAAAGGGATATTTTATTCCATACGATGTCATGCTCAGCATACAAGCTGGGGGAGTTGGCCCAGGGGCAGCAATCGCTGCTCAGGGATGGTCTGGGTATCATTCATCGGGTGGTGAGCAATTGCACTGTGCATCACTTGTCCTATTTATTATTATCTCTTCCTTTGCTTTCCTACTAAACTGTCTTTATGTCAGCCCATGAGTTTTACCTTTTTTTTTCATTCTCCTCCCCATCCCACTGGAGAGGGGAAAAGTGAGCGAACAGCTGCATGGTCCTGGTTGCCGGCTGGGGTTAAACCACGACAGTCACACAACATAAGAAAGGGAAAACTACAACCAGAGGTTGCACTGTTCAGACAAGTGTAGTTATTTTAATAGGAAAGCCATCAACTTGAAAGATATAAACTTGTAAAGGAATAAACAAGAAATCACAGAATGGAAATTCAGCATCACTGAGGATCTCTTCCAGCAACCAGCAAAGATCAACATTTCCCGCCTGACTGATTACTCAGAAGATGTTCCTCAGGTGTTTTATCATGGGTGCTGAGCACACAAATGCTTAGTCTAGTAGCTCCTTAAATCCTAGCTGTCTTTTGCATGCGCTACCACAAAAACTCAGTGATATGTGCTTACAGAATCTCTACACAGTAAAAGATGCCCATGGTGAGAAAGACAGGGTAGTGGTTACTGTGTCATCATCTGTCCTGGTTTTGGCTGGGATAGATTTAATTTTCTTCCCAGTAGCTGCTGGGCTTTGGATTTAGTACAAGAAGAATGTTGATAACACTGCTGGTTTTAGTTGTTGCTATAAAAGCAAGGACTTGTTCCAGTCTCCCATGTTCAGCTAATGAGCAGGTGTGCAGGACCTGGGAGGGAGCATAGCCAGGCAGCCAGCCCAAGCTGGCCAAGGGAAATATTCCATAGCATGGACTTCATCCTCTGTTTATGAATGGGCATTGGTCGGGGGGCAGGCTTTCTGTTCTCTTTTCCATGAGTTTGAATTCTCTCTTGTCCAGGACTTCGAACTTTTCCGGGAGTTCAGTCTTTTTCAGGAGTTTCACAAAATTGGTGAAATCCAAGAGTTCTGGGTTCCACGATCGCTGCTCGGGGACTGGCTGCAAATCAGTCGTCAGGTGGTGAGAAAATTATATGGTATATAATTTGTTTTGCATTATTATTATTATTATTATTATTATTATTAATAGTAGTAGTAGTAGTAGTATTTCCTTTGTTGCTTTATTAAACTGTATTTCAACCCACAAGTCTTACCTTTTGTCCATTTCTCCACCCCATCCCGCTGTGGGGGAAGGGGAGGGGTGAGCGAGCGGCTGCCTAGTGCTTAGTTGCTGGCAGACAGGTTAAACCACGACACCATCCCAAAATCCGGAGCATGGGGCAACACCCTGCAGAGAAACTTAAATGACTAAGCAGTCAATTGGTCTTTCCTAGCCTAATGGCTTGGACTCCATGGTGCCACTGCTACTGGAACTGGGGATGAAGGAACTCCTTGATGGTTCAGGAGAAAGCAGCTGGGGTAAGAGGAGGAATGAGAAGAGTGCCAAAAGCCAACATGATAGAAAGAGTAAGAGGAGGAAGCAGCCTTCCAGAGAAAAAGCAAGTAGTAATGATGCTCAGCTACACAAAGGCTGGAAGATACTAAAATTACACCCTGTAGCAGCAATATCATCTTGAATCAAAAAGCATAATGTCCCACACATGTAGTAGGACCTTTTCTGTGACAGTGTATTTATGTTTTCCTACTTCTTCCACATCATACAGAGGAGAATGATGCATTTGTTCACAGTCTTTGTGACTTGTAAGGGTGTGATTGGAGGGACTTTTTCAGATGCAGTCTTAAAAATATGTATCTTTGCAAGCTTAACAGCAATAGTGTTCTATTAAATCATTAATCTTGAAGACATTAATGTTATACTCTAGCAGCCTTTTCACAGGTTAAAAACTGTGGTTCCTCCCAACATGTATTTGCCAGATACATGTTTTCATGTACTTGTTCAGGAATCACTCCTGTTTCTTTTTCTCACAGAGTGTAATCAATGGCCTTGCTGGACTCGTCAATGCAAGACGAAAGCCATGCTTGGACTGAGGTGCCAAGAGCCAAAGAGTTAACAAATGGAGCAATTAACTTGCGCTTATCTTATCAGACAGAAGTAAGGGGGGATAGCCCATCACTGTAAATCAAGTAATCTGTGGGGGGCAGTGGAGGCCAGAGATTGATTCAGATAAAGAACAGACGGCCTGCGGAAGCGCATACCAAGATGCCCGCTCCATAGGTGTGTCAAGCTGCTGAGTCCCGCTTGTGACGACACAACATTCTATGCCAAGAGCCAATCAACACATAATAATTGACTTAGTCCCACCTCGCAAAAAGATTTTCAAACATATAAAAATTGGCACTTGAAAACTCTCTTTGGGAGGAGGAGCCAAGTGAGAACTTTACCTGACGGACAGGTTGACGAGCCTGAAACTCTCTTCCCCCCCCAAGAAGTGCCGAGTTTCAGCATCCATGCAAGGACAGGAACGACTCTCAAACACACACTGATACGATGCACAGTCGGTTCCTTTATTATTCCGCTTGTGCGGTTATATACATTTTCCATATCTGTACATGCGATTATGCTTATTCGGATAGGCTACAGACATGAATCACACACTGTTCACACGCCCCACATTCCCTTATGATTGATAACTATGCACTAACGCCAATAGCAACAGACTGCCTCCACATCCTTGAACACATCTTGTTTTTGCTAACCCACACCATGTGCACTATCAGAACTTTCTCAATGGCTATTCTTAGCTGTCTTTTCCAGCAGCCTGTTCAGTTATGCTGTTT
>Ga0065711_1034685_pt1 | contig 23372 bp, 17 predicted proteins | sample Hoacrofraction12_FD_59098 | JGI IMG/M metagenome (GOLD analysis project Ga0065711, IMG submission 59098) | Hoatzin crop microbial communities from Cojedes, Venezuela - Epithelial fraction 12 v2 (version 2) | ecosystem: Host-associated > Birds > Digestive system > Esophagus > Crop | place...
ATTAAAAAAAAAAAAAAAAAACAAACAAAGAAAACACCAGAAAAAGAGGCTAAAATGCTTAATTGCTTATGTCCTCTGAAGTTAAGGTATTTAACTATGCAACTCTGGGAACTCTTCTCCTTACACGATGCATCAGGCCAAAAGTAGAAAAATCTTTTTAGAACAATATTTTAGTTTCAATTGGACAATGGAAAGCCCCTCTTTACTTCTTCCCCATTTCCTTTACAAGTATGTGTTTAAAGACTTTTTATGAATCTCCTAGCTTAAGGTCCCCCACCTGCTGGAAAAGCATCCTAATTACTGGACAAGTTAATTCAAAAAGAAAGGAAAAAGAAAAAAAGAAAACACATCCCAAAGCACTTCATACTCACTCAGTTCCTCAGTTTTAATCAAATGTTTTCCAGACTTAATGTGTCTACTCAAGATCATTTCTATCTAACAATTTAAAACTATAGCAGCTTCATAAGTAATAAACACATCAGTATTTTCAAATTTTTATTGTAAATTGAATTTTTGTAATGAAACTGTGTAAAAGCTGATTTTGTTTGTTGGCAGAGGGGATATGGAAGAAGGGGAAAGCAACTGAATTCAGCCTCTCAGCTTTACCTGCAATACAAGACACATTCTTGAAGCCAATAATTTCAAGTTTTGGTTTAATCATTTCCAAGATATCAGGAATCTGAACAAAAAAAACCAAGAGATACATTCATGTTATAAACATATCTTCATTATTTTTCTTATATTCTGTAAGCTTCCAGTGCATCAAAAGACACCTTCAATCTTTTCTATTTTTTTTACTGCATTTATGGGAAATCAATACTAGAAGAATACAATATTCACAGGAATTAAGGCCTATGCACTAAATCCCCTACCTTACTACTGTCCTCAGAGGAAATAATATAGAATTAACAAAATGTTTTCAACCCAGATGCAACTTACAACTTCACAAACCACAGAAATTTCAGCCTTCTTGACCAAAAATGGACAGAAGTCATCTCTACTGAAAGAAAATACTGTACCTCTCAAGATTCTCGATCATTAGCAAAGCATAATCATGATGATAAAACCTTTTTTCACCCTCAAAGACTAAAATCAGTAAACATTTAGAAGAGAATGCAATTTTAAAGCTGAATATTGCACCACACTCCCACCTGCAACAGAGATTTTGCTAGCAAAGAAAAGACTCTGGGGACAGTGACGTTTTGCACCAAAAATGAGCAGAAACTTGTTATTTTAGAGGTTAAGTCCAGCAGCTCCTGATAGAAAGAGCTTCAATACTTGAAGTGGTCTCTCTGTAATCTGCCACTCCAAATAAGCATAGAGTAGAGCATTTATTTCAGGTGGTATTTTCTATACTGGACTACTCCAGTTTTAGCATTTAAGATTTAAAAACAGCTTTATAGTACATGATTTTAAACAATTTCATGTCCTTAACAAGATGCCAGACAACACTGGCAAGTAAATCACGGAAGACTCTTTTCTAAGTGAAGACACAAGCACAAACCTGATCCTGGAGTTTGTCCAGATCTGCAGCAACATATATCAGCTGAGTACTAGATACAGAAGGCAACGGCTGACTTTCTGGAGAAGACCCATTCCCTTGGTCCTCACCAGGGTTGAGGCTTACAGAAGATTCTTTTCTACCAACTGGCACAGATTTTTTGCTTTCCTTCGTATTCTCACAGGAAACGGGCCTTACAGAAACCTGTAACATCAAATTGAGATGCGAACCCTAAAAATAGCGAAGGCAGTTAAAGTTGGACAAAAAGAAACAGTATATAAAGGATTTGTAAGTTTTCAGCATTAGAATGCCACACTTGCAAGGGATACTAGCATTTCTAAATTACATTAAAAAAGATATTTTTAAAATAGTTTTAGCTGCACTAAGGAGTTGGATGATCTGGAGCAAACTTGTCACTATAGCAGAAGGCAGTCCAGTCCTACAGCAATTTTCACCCGTGTGGTGTTTGAACAAACTACTGCATGGAAGCAATGTGCAAGGCCAAAAATCTGATCATTATCTGCTTTGTAGAAATACAGTTTATTTTCATACGCTGGAATACAAAAGTCATAACCACTCACGGCTGTCAAAAACTCCTTTCTCCCACCTCCTCAAGTCCTCTGCTGCCAGGCACGTGCTTCACCCCACAACTCTCTCAACTCTGGTACTTGTCAGGACTTTCAATGAACCAGTTTAGCTGAGAGAACCGAGTCATTTAGTCTTAAGAGAAGGATAAAGGGAGATCTTAACTGCTGCCTTCAACTACCTAATGGGCACGTATATAGCAGATGGAATCAGACTCTTCCTTGAGGTACAGTGACAGAGTAAGAGGCAATGGTCATGGACTGTAGCAATGGAAAATCTGATCAAATATGAGGAAAAAGTGGACCAGGGTTCCCAGAGAGGCGTGAAATTGCCATCTTCGGATATACTCCAAATTCAACTTGAAAAGGCTCTGCACCACCTTATTTAAGCTGGCCTTGTTCTGTACAGGAATCTGGACCAGAAGACCTCCAGGAGTCCCTTTAAACCCCAATTATTCCACCATGCTCTCTTTCTATGACACAAGAAACGGGAAAACTTGTATGGCTGGGAGCAGGGAGTAGAAGAGCAAAGAACAATCTCTCCTGCTCAGAAGCAGGGAATCGTTGATGTTGAATCAGTTGCTCAGGAGACTTTCAGTTTTACAGTCTCAATATTGAGCAACCGATGGGGATTAACTCACCCCCTTCTTTTTTTCCAGAGTGAGTTTTCACCTGGCTCTGTTTCAAAACCTTTTTCACTGTATCAATGAGAAAAACACTTACACAAACAGAACAAACCCAAAAGATGGTGCCTACTCCTTTCAGTGGCAGAGGCAGCCTCATGCATCCATGGAAATACAGCCTTGGTAATCATCAAACAGTAACGCCACAGGAGCACCGTATTTGTGGCTGATGACATATTTTGCAGTGACACTTTCTATAAAACAAACTCATGAGCTGCTTGAAAGCATTCTTGGTCAAGAACGTTGAGTTCGGGGAAAAAAAGTGCTTAAGAAGAGGTCACATAGTTTGTTTCAGAAGGTCTCTTACTGATGAACACACCCAACCTCCAAAATCATAAGCGTGCTGTTCTCTTACCTCACCAACGAACACAGAGTACCGCGCCAAAATCTGCAGACTAAGTTTCCACAGACGGTGTGCTAACAACGGTAAAAACATTTGATCGGACCAGCACTTCAGAAGACTCATCCAGACCATGTGAGTGGCCAAAAGACAGTAGGAGCTGCCAGCTAGAAACAATCAGACAAAGGTCAAGTTCCTCGGCACATTTTTAAAAAGATGTAACACCAGTGTAACTGCACTACCTGAGATTTAAAAAAATTGAGCAAAAAGCCAGTAGTCTTCCAAAGAGACACAATCACAAAGATAGCACAGAGGATTTATTAAGCACTGTCTGAAACAAACTCTTAAAATATTAGCTCCTCGTGGCTTTAGATTTCAAATTCCACTAAGTTTTCCTGCAGCTGTGCACATAAAAGCAACAAATGAGAATGTGCCTGCAACAAAGGCAGGAACAGCTTGGCCAAATAATGCACTTCAGGAGACAACACTTCCAGGATAATTTTTGGCTGTCTATAATTATGAAGAAGTTATATTAGACACGCTTGCCTAACGTAACAGTAACACTCCCTTAGCACTAAACTACTGGTCCTGTCCCAGTTATATGCAGGGTACCTCCTAGACATATTTATTTAAAACACAGTAGGAATATTCACATTTAAACAAAATATTTCAAAGCAGTTAATGCACTAACATTTTGTAGCATATAATCTGAGAGCTAAGGAATGTGTGAGTTCCAGGCAGACACCTTGAAGTAGCAGGATTTATGCAGTTCATCTCCGTTAGGATCTTTTTCTCCTTGCTCTCGTCAGAGAGCACATGTGTCTATCTATATACACACACAGACACACATATTTATGTTGCTCTTAGCTGCCTTCTTCAGAAGTATTTACTCTGTTCGCTGAAGCAAGTTTTTCTGATTACAATATATTTCTAACGAATATATCAGGTTTTCCCTTCCACTCTAATTCTTCCTGTGCAGACCTCCTCACCTGCTGACAAACCAATGTGTGTCCTCGGAGCAGACAGCAACGCTGTAAACCACAGCAAGCCTAAATGCTGCCAACAGATGAGAGCCGTTTTCGCCTTCACATAGCCCTACAATTAAGCAAAACACATCCCAGTAACACAGCACAGCCTTTGCTTGTCACTTGGAGGATGCTAAATGCCAGTTTAGTTCCTTCTTGCCTTAAGGGGATAGTTCCACAAATATGTTAATGACTGCTGCCAAAAGGGGTGGTTTTAGTCAGTAAAGTGATCACTGAAGAGACGTCTTGTACTGCCTTCTCTATACGTATTCTGTTTAATCAGTCCATCACGGCACAGAAAGCTCACGTGAACCCGCGGGATGCGTATTACTAAATACTCAATGCACAGACAGTAACCACTGCTACTTGTACCACCGATTCCTTCACAACTGAGAAATTAATTTTTGCAATAGAAGTTTACCTGGTGCTTCCTCTAGTGTATCTGAAAGTGCTTCTTCCAAGGCCCCTGCTATTTCTCTGAATCTGAGAGACAGAAAAGTTTGACTATTACAATTCAACAACTGCTTACACTGATGCCTACACATTTTCTCATTGTTTATTTCAATACTATTTCAATGTGCTATCAACACACACACAGAGATTTTAAACATGGGGTTATTTTTGCCCAACGTAAACTGGGATATAAACCAGACCAACATTCAAATACTTGAAAGAGAACCTTTGACATTTTACAGGCAGATATGAAGCTTGTACTTCAGGAAATTATTAAAGTTATGGTTGCAAACATTATCAAAATGATAGCTCGCAGTGTCAAGCCTCAGCTTTTTTGAGGAGTGAAGTTTTTTGCTTTGTTACTGTTTTTAAGGTGAACACTTGTTTCATACGTGCTTTAGCTGACCTTCAGATATGTCATGTGACACTGGAGGCTTCAGCCTAACGTGTTTGTTAACGAACAGTGGCATAAGGTTCTGCAAACAATTCTGTACCTGATAAAAATCAATAGTTCCTCACAGGATGCCTTGACCCCCTTCTCAAAAAAGTGAAAAAAATCTCCCTCCCCCAAATTTTTTTGGTATAACAGCAAAGTTAGTATTAAAACCTCCAATACTTTTCAATATTTAAAGCATATTGAATAAACAACATAGTATTTCTCTCATTTAAAAACTGTCAAGTAAGAGCTGCAGAAAATAGTTCTTTAACCATATTTTCCTTCTAAATGCTGAAACAAAGCTATTATTTAAAGTTCCCCTACAGAAAGCTCTATTGTCACCGGTTTCCCCTTTCCTGCTTCAATGTGCATCATAATAACTCTGCAAGTCTTTCTATCAAACTTACTAACTACGAACCTGGAGGGCTCCTCTTAAAGCCTCGTTAACTGTGATTTCCAGATCAGAACAGGGGCCCACCCAGCTGTTCTAGTTCAAACTCCTAATGGACTAGATGCATGTTTAGCAACTAAACACATTTTAGAAATACTTGTGAAATGGCCTTTACTCCTACCTAGGCACCACTTCCACCAACAGAGCAGTGCCGTCAAGTCTTACGATGAAAAGGATTAGAGAATGGAAACAGATTTAACAATGGCATAATTGTTGCTGAATGTTTCTTATATGGGAAAAAAACTTTCCCGATGTGGGGTTCACTACAGTTCCAGTGGCAAGGGAAAGAGTCACTGGGGCTGTCTGTGCCAGCACTGCTACAGAAGGAATGCACGTACATCCAGTTGCTCCTGAAAGGATCGTTTGTAAAGGCTTTAGTGAGCGCTGATTGTTCTGGGCAATTTCTACAATTGAAAAAAGAAAAAACCCTGGCAATCTTCACTATAAATGCTGTAGTGTGCGGTAACACTCCAATAAAAATCCTGTATGACCTAAGGATATTAACATACATCAAAGAAAAAGCCTCCCTGATATAATGAATATGTCACATTATTTTCACAGTTGTGCACTGAAGAATTCATAGGCGCTTCCCAAAGTATCAGATTATTCCAATATATAGGAATAATATGGTGAAAGATGAACGAGCTGCTGTTATCCAACCATTTATCAAAATGGCGCACTATTTAGATTTACAGTAATCTTGGATTAAAGGAAAATTATTTTTTCCAGAAGCTTTTTTCATCAGCCAAAGCTCAAAATACCTAATCAGAAAGAACATTTTTGAACAGCAAGAACATGCTGAAGCTCCATTTCAACTTTATGAGCAAGAGTATCAAAGTTTGATCAAGTGGTCACCTATTTGAAAAGCTGCACTCTCAAACAAAAGGGCAGACTCACACTCCTATTAACGATACATATCTGTTAAAAGGTTTATAATGGCTACACTTCCATGGACACTTTAGTCTGTGCACTCAGCACGGCTACTGCAGTGAGTACTCCTGCCTTTTCCCTTGGGCCAGCGGGAATATTTGTGCAGCTAAGTGGTTTGGAGAAACTAATAAGAGTTGAGAGTCAGCCTTTTTTGCCCAGGGTAACAGATCCTCGTATCGGTTCACTACACAGCTGCAGGAACAGTTGTGCAAGTAAAAACACCAAACCGGGATAGCAGAGGCCGGGGTTATCATTTTACAAAACAGTGAACCACCAAAACGCTAACATGCTGCTCTCAGCCCCATGCTCCTGTCACTATACTAGCTACAGCACTCCTAAGATTCCTGGATGGAATTCTTCAGCAGCAATGTGGATTTATCCTGGATTAAAAAAACTGTACAAACGTGGCTATGGTTATACTGTTACTGCATGACTCTGTCAGTAAGAGGCCACTGAAGGGATCCAGGTTAAAAATAACTTCTCTCCCCTCTTTCTTTTTTAAATTCTACCCTCCCCCCCCCTTTTTTTTGAGACCCTCAGAAGGTTTTGAACCAAGAGAGCTCACACATTATCAACTGTCAGCCCTAAAATCAAATGTGTAGGCCACACTTCATAAAAACATGGCTTTACACTCTATTTGGTTCCCTTCATTAAAATTCTAGCATTACTAGAATGAAAACAGGGCTTTCTTGAGTCTCTCTGCTCTCTTCCAGCTGCAAGATCTGTAAAAGGTAATACTACAGGTACATTGGACCTGCTGGAAAATTAAGCTAAAACTTCTTACTTGGCTCCTCAGGAAGATGGAATAGTAGGGCAATCTTTGGGAAGGCAATGCTACAAGACCTAGCACTTTACAGAGCACATCCTGTGAGGCAAAAAGGATGTCAGAAACACGGCTAGATCTGGAAAAGCTGCAAGGTGCCAAGTCCTTTAATTCTGTATTTCTAGGAAGAAAGATTTCTTCCCTCCTAGTAAGTATTCCTCTGTATTTGCAGAAGCAGCACCCTTCAACATACAGCCTAGTTCCACGGACACTGGAGAAAAAGAATTTGAAACAAGATTTCAAGACGTATCTAGATCTGTTCCTGAAAGTCTTCTGAGCAGCATGTCAAATTCAGTGTAATAAAAACACCGTACATATTGAAACGTAGCTGTCTAATTTCGTTAAATCGTTGAAAGATGCAGAAAACAGCTACTTGACTCAGTAATTAAATTCTTAGTTTGACTTCTACTATGATTTGTTGACGAGTGACACTTCGAACGATGAGGAGATCTGACCCTAAGCCCGATCACCTTGCTGTGACTGAACTCTGCCTTTGAAAGAGTGAAAAAAAAAATTGCATACTAACCTTATTTGAAAATATACAGGCAAATTCCACTTGTTGTTAAAGCTGTGGTATGAGGGATGAGATCTTAACCGTTTCACACTGGCCTGGGAGCCACACTGTCGTTCAAATTTCCGTACAAAATCCATACTAGTAGTGTACTTCTGCAGAAAAAGAACGAGCATTCTGAGCACGCACAAGGTCTCAGCAAACAAGGAAGGCCACCACCCATTCAGCAGGTGATCACCCTGCAGTTAAGCTCGAGGTTCAGAATGGACTGACACTGTCCCCATCACCCAATGTTACAAGGCTAAAATTCTGGATTGCAGTAAAACCAAACCAAATTAACTAGTAGGTGTTACTCTACGATAAGAAAAGCCAGTGCAGGACACTTCTAAAAAGAATAAAATTGTTAAAGTACCCTGAACAAACAGAACCGATCAGAGAGATGCATCAGTATTTCTGAGCTGAAATCACTGGGGTGGAACAACAGTGCTGCACAGTACGAAGAACAGAGTCAGTCCCAGAAGATCAAGGGATACAAAAAGAGAAATAATCAGGAACAAAACCCAGAAGTACACATAACCAAACACACATGAGAATGAAAGCATATTTTTCCATTATATAGGACCTGTCTAATAGGAATTTCTATAACTGTTTCCCAACAGATGTGTTTTGCAAATATTTGGTATTTGCAGAAGAACTTTAAGCAATTTCAGCTAAACTAACATTATCCAGTGTATACTTCTAATAAGATGTTTACCAATAGTATTAAGCCAGTTGCAAGCAAAGAGAAATTACATTAATCCTAAAATGTACTGTGGGCTTACTCTCAACAGTAACTTGTTAATAACCTGAAACTAAACGAAATAACATAAATACATAAACTTGTTATTTCACACAAAACAGACCATGCTAACAGAACGCAAAGGTTATGTAAATCAGCGTAAGGTCAAAATACGGCTAACAGTTAAAATGCCTCTCTGCAATGAAAAATGGTTTGCCTCATGTGCAAGTTTCTTCTATTAATAAAACAAAAAACCTCCACAAAAGATATCATACACGCTCATTAAGCTGCTGCTGAATTAACAAAATAAGGCTGACAATCTCTCGGTGCTTCCGATTTCACTGCAGTAAGAGCAGCAGCAGGGCTGTAGCAGCAAGGCTTTTGCCACAAACCAGAGCCCTACGGGCGTGATGTGACTTTGCCTCTTACGAAGCAGTAAAACATTCTCGGGAGAAGCCCCTGAGCTGCTGCTGCTTAGAGGTTCCGCTCTCAGAAACTCTCCTGCGACCACAGGACGCGCACTGACACGGGCATGCCTTTGTGCTGTGTACCTCAGTAGTTCATCACTTGCTGTTAGAAGTGTAATTACAGCGTATTTTTCTTGTGGCATGGCAGTTTCAGTGTCTCAGGATGGCATTCTCAAAATTGCACACAAAAGCTTTCAGTAACTACTCTTCTCCCAGCGTGGCTGTATCTATAACACCGGGGAACAGTAAAAGCTATGAGAGTTAAACCCGGAATGAATGACAGATTGGTGCTCTTCCAGGCCTCCTTTCTTAGATAATAAACCCAGTACTGTAAAAAGGCAAACAAGCCACTAATGCTCTGCTACCTAAAGTATTAGTCAGAGATATAAACGAAACACGCTGCAAAGACCAATCACTTTCAAAACAGAAGACGACTCAAGAGACATTTATCTAGTTATCAAAAACATTATATCCAAGAGAGGGAACTAACTGCAAGACGGGCTCCCATTTCAGCTTCCAGGATTGGATTGTTCACCACACAAAGTTCGTTAAGAGAAGTTAAAGTGGGAAACAAAATGGAGCAATTTTCAAACACAGGAATCTAAACTTCACAGTTTCAAATTAATGTTTAGGGATAAAACAAGTATCCTTTTCAAATACCTGTAAATCTACAAATCTGACTCAGACATAAGGGCACAACCACCTGAAAAAAAATGAACTTTGCACAAGTGAATAGTTATTTTAACATATGTGCTTAACACGTCTGATTTTTACAGGATTTAAAAAAACCTATTTTTCTGTTCCCCCCATCTACATCTAAAAACCTCCTAACAGATAATACTGCGTATTCCAACTTTTCAGCATTAAAACTATACATATATGCACATCCAAACAAACCTGAAGACTTTTTTGCATTTCTGTCAACCTAGAAAACAGAGCTAGAAGATGACTGTAAAATCTGTGTTGCATTACTTGGATTATCAGCAGTGCAGAAACAATTTTAAAGTTGTCTCCCCCCACCCCCTTACTTCATGGAGGAATTCTTTACACAGACATAACAGCATTTTTACACTTGGCATTTCAACTTCTTATTGATTTGTAGCTAAAATATTTTAATGATTTAGACTGAGTCACTTAAGTAGTCAAAAGCAGTCTGGAAAGTACTTCAGACTTACTACATAATTTATGTGAAAGTCATGGGGGGTGCTAAGTTGTTGTAGTTTTGTTTTTGTAAACAAACACAGTGGTACTATTAGCCAATACTGGCTTAACATAAGATGATAGCCTTATAGAAATATTAAATTTAAAACAGCAAGCCCAGCTCTTCTGAAGAAAAAAAATACATTCTTGTGTAAAGCAAGCAGCACAGGTGACAAAAGCACAGCTCTGCTCACAAACTGCAGTACGCGAGGTATTAGGTGAAAGCCTGAAGAGTGACTGAAGCTTTATGGGAAACAGACAGACATTCTCAGAGCGGAGGGGGAACACTCCAGAGTGTCATTTGCATGGCACTACCACAGTTTTCCTCAACACCCATTTCATCCGTTTCTTATTCAGAGCCAACCCTGCAAACATTCACTGTCATGCCTGTCTGCCTTCAATTATGCAATGTATCTGTATGAAAGAGATCTTAATTTCCAAGGAAAAGGTAAGTATTTAGTCAAAGCAGTTTTGCATGAACACAAGAAGAATTATTTGCTTTATAAACCTCCACCAACAATCCAACATCTCCTTAAGTCATCTGTCCTGGTCTGCCTACTATGCCTTCCTTCAGACAACTTATCACTGCCTGCCATCTCCATCTTGAATATGAAAAGTTTCACACTATTCATAAGTCAAGCTGCACAGGAGAAAAAAAAATAAATCCAAGCATTTCAGCAGTCATGGTGAAACACAGACAGACAGGACATGAATAAAAGCAGAAAGCTTTATTTTCTGCTTGTGACATACTAATAAAGTACTGCCAGAGCCAATTTTCATACTAGACCAAGAAATCTGTTTCAACATCAGCAAAAGATGATCTTTTCGAGGCAGATAAACACTCCCAATGATGAAAATATAAGTGTGGCAAGTACTTCATATTCATTTTATAACGTAAGCTTGCTTTATAACTGTTTGCAATACCAGAGAAAATACTTCTTTTATGTTCTAAAACTTATCACATTGCCTCCAAGTATTTTTGGTTCTTTTAGTCAACTTGTGTTTCTCATCACAACATAATCTGCAGTACTGACAGAGTAAAAACTAAAACAATCAAAGGAAACAATTTTTTTTAAACCTTCCCATAGTATAGGCCAAGTTACAACCAAGGTACTTAACATGACAGCCCTTCCTATACAGAAGTCCCAGTCTTGGACTGGCTTCCAGTAATTTCTGTATAAGCTTTCCTGACAAACTAGAGGGGAGAATTAATTACTATAAAAATTAAATTAAGTGATTTGAGATAACCTCCTCTTCTGAGCCATGCAACAACATGAATTTACACAAAAGCAGCAGCAAAAAAGCTAGAGAACATGATTAATTCAATTCTTGTGTCTGTCAAAGGAATCACAAATGCAAAAAATTAAAATTCATTACCTCGTGAAACACATCTGGATTTCCAGGGTTAAACAGCGATGGCAGTTTCTCTTCTAAACCGCGTACTATTTCTGGCCACACTGAATTCACCAAGAAATCATATCCAGGAATAATGTCTGCTTTTTCACTGAAATAAAATTGCAATTATTCCATGGTTATATTTTATCACCAGGCTTCTATTTGGAGGTAGGGATAACTAAAAAGACATGTGCTGCACTAGACAAAATTGTGTTACGTATGTATGCTGACTCCCTTAAACTATTCTTCCTTCCAGGTTTCATACGCGAACCCACAGTCTCATCACCTGTAAGGTATTTTTTATAGCTCTCAAAATGTTTTAAAATTTTATTAGTGTTATATTTTGCAAGTTTGTTCTGGAAAATGAGTACATTTCAGCTGAGAACTCCTATTCTTACTTGTGTGCTTCAAGTTTTAACAGCTCCAAACTTCAAAGACGTACCAAGTAGGAGTAATGTGACTAATGTAATGGAAAGAAGCAAAACTTTTTCATAATTGTTCCAAGGTGTATTTATACATGATCTTGTGCTTTGAAGCAAAAGATTAAAAGCTACCTTGACTATGAAAATTTATAAATTGAGAGCAGAAGAGATACAAGCATTTAATTCCAGTTCAGTACACCACAGTACAAAGTAGAAACGTTCCATTATTGAGAAGAAAGATTAAAACTTGCTGAGGGATTAAAAGAATTGAAATGTTAGTAAAACTTAGGAGTCATAAAAAGCTCAGCAATGGATGACTAATTAGAAAAGTAATTCTGCAGTCCCTAGGGGCTACGTCCATAGTTCTGCTAATTACAGCAGTCTACCGTATTAACCAGCCTGCAAACAGATGAATAAACGGATACAATTCACTAGACCTGAATTATTTAAACTTTAAAACAGGCAATTTAATTGTGTAAGGAATTAAGCACTTTTGGAGAAGACAGTGGAAGCACTACACAAATCAATTAAACCTGTAGTTCCACTACATGCAATAAATCAGTCAAACCTCTTGGGATCATCCCCACTTATCCGAATCACACTAACAACCCCAGAACTTTTTGAACTTTTATTTTTTAATAGCTTTATTATGTGCTCCTCCTTGGATGAGGCATACAAACATGTTTCACGGATTCAAAAAAACAAGGGATCTGACACAATGTATTAACTGTACTCAATTTCACTGCTGAAATACAGGATTCTTTCCCTCCTCTGAAAGTCAGGGCCGCAGCACCAAGAAAGTTTGTTCACTGTTTTGTTTTGAAAACACGGAGACAAGAAAGAAATCAAACTTGTCTCCGAATCTTCAGGAAAGGCCAGATAAGACCTTTGTGCATGGAAGCTAACTATGCAAAGCATTTCAAAAGTTATGATACTTGCTGTAACTTTAGTGCAACCGAAAGAACCCCAAGATATTTACCTTGAAATGGCTCCCCCCGTTACCTCCCGCAAGAGACGGCAATGATGAGGAACAAACTCCAACAGTTTATTGTACATAGCCTGAAGGCCATTAGGATGAGACTGAACGTACTGTTCCACGATCACCTGCCAGGAAGAGTTCAACGTTAAATGTAAGAAAAGTGAACATGAACTACCGTAATGAAAGACTTGCAGTCTACTCACTCAAAACTCTCACCACTATAACCCCAAATACACAGTTTCCAATTTATATTACAGTTTCCAAGGATAACTTGCCAGCTTGAATTATGAGTTCCTGTAATGCAGCACTCTAACTGACAAGACTGGCCTCAAGAATACGAATGAGCTCCTTGCTTTTAAATGTTAGCCACTGCGTCTGGCTCCCCACCCACCGCACGCACCACTGTCCCCTGAAGCAGACTGTGAAGTTAAACAGGTGACAGGCAAGCTAATCAAGCCTCAGAATAAAGTCAAAAAATTATTCTAAATTTAGAGTTTGTTGGTCCAATCCCAAATGCAGGTCTGCCAATAGCCAAGAATCTCCTGTGACAGTGCTAAGCCTCTACCGCAGCTAGCACAGCAGCTTGTCAGGACGGTACCTCACATCCAGTTAAAAGGGATCATCTCTGCCATAAAGAGAAAGCAGACAGGAGTTGGACAACACAGGCAAAGAACAATAGCTTGTATGCCCTGGTATTCTTCCACTTGTTTGAATGTTTTTTCCTCACTGCATCAGCAAGCAGAACGGTACAGAAGTGGGGAAAGAATCGATATTGAGAAAACCAAGCGGGGAAGACGGCCTGTCCCCCACTGCAGCAGATGCTACAGCACCAGCAAGCATCCAAAGGATCTTTGTCCTTGAAGGGAGAGGTCAACACCGTTCAACTCCCTCTCCTACCCAAACGTCAGGAGCTGACTTTGGTTTGTGAATCCCTGTGCATACAAAGTAAAACCAGAATAATTTTAAATGTTGCCCTTCCAACAGCAGAAAAGAAACATCCTCCTGACAGTGACATTCAGCTCAGGTGTTACCAGACATTCCATTCTTTCACAGGGAAGGGAAAGCTAACAATTCCATCTCTTGGCTGCTGAAGACACTACTGAGTGAAAAAAGGTAATTTCTTTTCCTCATCTCGATTTAGAAGAAAAACTCCTTCATCAGAATTAATACACTAACTCTTCAATTGCCTCGGTTGGGAACACAGTGGCAATCTGACACTAAATGAAACAAGGAAGCAAATACCTTAAGGTTGCTTCTGCATTTATTTTCAGCAAGGCACATCCGTGTAACAAAAAGCAACTGTATTATTTCCTACAGAAACATATTCAATACTTTTAGACACAATGTTCACATCACTTTTGTGGGTGTTAATGTTAACTCTATACTATAAGCAGTCTCATTTTTTTGTAAAATACCAGTAGAAAACAAACTGTTCTAAATACCCTGAAAGCAGAAAAGAGTACCTCACATCATAACATGCCTCTCACAGTTTACTGAGCAAAGAGAATGTTCTTAAATATCTCAATTTAAAGATTAATGACAGCAGAAGAAAATCTTGACAGCAAAGGAAAGATACACCAATAGCATAACTGAGGACTCAAAGCCACTGAGAAGTGCCGTGCACTGCAGAGGCACCCATGACAGGAAGATCTATGCCTTCTATTAACATGCACAAATTCAGGCAAGTGTATATTTGCAATCGCCAAGGCAGCGCTTGTATTTTAGTTTTTCCTCCCCAGAGGAGCAGGAAAATGAATACTGCTGAAGCCCTGGCACTGGCCCAGTTTAACCTCTTCTTTAAGGACAGTGAATTTAATGCATTTATGAAACACTCTGACAATCTAGTGAAAGCCAGCGAAGTTTCCTGCAATGGGGCAGTCAGTTAGCACTAGTAATTGTATTGTAAAAGGGCGCTTCTTCAGATCTCAGTAGGGAGCAAATATCCTTGGAAATCATACGGAATCGTTACCTGACCTGGACATAACTCCCAACACACTGACGAAGAGAGTCAAAAGTAGTCTTGGGACTACAGCAACACCACTTCAGCACATTCATTAAAAACATAACAAACCTCTTTTATCAGCCATTTCAAACACAGCAGATTATCAAATATCTTAAAACCCATTTTTAGACTTTTACTTGAAGCTTTGAAACTTGAGTTACCATAATATAACTGTAGGCCCTTAAAAATGTTATTAGTGGCAACGGCAGGTGTGCTGACATACAAGAAAAATGATTGTTATTCTGATTGTTACACTATTGTGGCAGGTTACTGACTGAGCTTTTTTTTGGAGGAATTACATTATCATCAACCACAACAAAAAGAAAAAAAAGTAGTGTAGACTAGTCACCAACTGTTCAGGCCAGAAGAAGTGGTAAGAACAAACTGTGCTACAAAAAGGTGAGGAACCATTTTAGAGGTAGCAGCAAAAGTTGCACAGTCAACAGAATTAGCAGAAAGTCCCCTAATTTCAGAAAATTCCATCAGCACTTTGTGATTGGTCCAACTTGCTACTGCAAACTGACGGCCTAGTAAAAATTGGTTTCTGATTAATTGAGAAACTGACCTTTTGACACATTTTTCCCACCAGACAACAGCAATTGCTTCCCAAACAAACACTTCACCCTGCTAACTTCCTAGTACAGCTAGGAATCGCAGAAACTACTTTTTTATACAATGGGAAGAAAAGGTCATTGCACTATAAACTATTTTTGCTGCATTTGCCTACTACTTAGCCAGCCATGAAGCAATGCAAACCCCAGATCTGCTCCAATTCCCACAGATGCACCCTGGTCCAGAAAAAAAATTGAATTTTACTCCAGTCATATGCTGGGTGTAAGGTTTGTTTTTTGGATTCCCCACCCCAAGAAAAATGTAGGCGAAAAGAAGAAGCCCAGCTGGATATAACCTGAAACTGGTGACAGGCAGACAGAGAACTCCTCTACCCTTTTTTCTTAAACAGCAACAACAAACAAAATGACATTGTGTTGGAGCTGAGTTCTCCTGCTCTCTCCACAAAGGCATTTTGAAGCTGCTAAACAAAGCTGGAGGTTAACAGGAAAAATAAGCATGTTTGCAAATCAGTTAACTTTCTTAGGATTCTTGATTTTAATCTTACCTCATCTATATAAGGTTTTACAAGCACTTGACCAACTAATGCCTCTGCATCTCGCGTTTTGTCAATTGTTGCATAGGTGCGAAGACAGTGACGTATTATGTCAACATTGGAAGTCTGAAGGCCTTCCAAGAGCAGCCCTTCCAGAGACTGCTGCAACATAGCTGTTATTCCAGCTATACGCTGTGAAGAGAAACAAAATATAGTAACAAAAAAACAAAAGCAAGACCTTGCCATCGCTGCTGAACAAAACTCTTCCAGAATTCAGCTTTCCATTTTCATCTGAAAGGTGCACAAGTTTCGCTAACTGTCAGCATTAAATGAACATTAACACAAGCTTAATGGGTTAATGACACTATTTAACACAGTATTTATTATAAGGTTAAAAGACAATTGTTTTCCTCTATATGTTCTAAGTTGTGGTAACTTATCTAAGCTCCCCTTCATCCTGAAGAAACAGGTCCATACTTGTTCCTTGTCCAACTGAACCACTATGTGTGACGTTACAGAAAAGCTTGACAGTAAATCACCAGGGATAACAACTGTGGCGTTTACCCCTCACTGTAAAAAAATGAAAACGAGAGTGTGTTCCCAGCACTACTTATCAAATTACTGCAAACCAAAGACATCGAGTGACACTGGCAAAAAAAAAAAGCAAAAAAACAACACGTGGCATGCCATTAGATTCCTTCCGGCTTCTGCCAAACAGCTGCTTCAGTCACCATATATTCTCCCATTTGCTAAAACCATTTTTCCTCATCTCCTGCAACATCTCTTCCACTAGATCCCACTCATTGCTACACTACCTGCAGATACACTCCTGGCCCAAAACAGTCCCTTACAACTCTGTATTCAAAGCAAGTTCAGCAACACACACTAATTCAATCACAGTCGAACTACCAATTTAACAAGTCAAATTTTTTCTCTGGCCTTTTGCATGCTGTATTGTGCCCATTCATCCTAAAATGATTCTTTAACTAGCCACAGAATTTGTTCTGAACATGCAAAGCCCATAACCTAATTGCTGACCATAATCTGATGACCCTTAGCAACAAGACAGAAGCCCTGGCAAGCATTATTAAGGAAGCCACACGACAAAGTAATAAAGGTTCTCCCACCGTAACTACTACCACGTTGCCCACCCTTCTGTTGCTATCCATATTCAATAACTCAGCGGCCACAACAGTTTTGTAAACTACCCACGAATCAACACCGTACCATGGAAGCCTTTAGCCGAAACATCTTTGCATTGCCAGTAGACATAAGTAGCAAAAAACTGGAACTATGAACTAGCTCACTAGCTCAAAAGCCATCACGAATGTCAGCTCCATGCTAAACAGCTTAAAGCGTTACCCTGTCTCCATATTCACATTATTCATACTATCTACCTTTAACCACCAGTCTTCATCTGTTTCCTCTCTCCAATGAACAGACAGAAGAAAAAACCTGTCAATTCATTTTTTACAGTAGACAGTTATTACAAACAGGATATTAGGGAGATTAGCCTACCAGCCAAAACAGTCATAGCTGGGCAACAGATTTCACCAAGAGACAAAGCTGAATACATCCCAGCCAGCCACTCTGTAGGCACATTCCATTTATATTCTGGTCTGTACACTGCAACTAACAAAACCAACATAAATCTCTAGAATTAGACCTCAGTGTCAGCAAGCAGACAAACTGCAAGACATATCAGGCTGACAAAAATGTCTGTCGTATTTCCTACTCTTATTCTACATAATTTATCCTGAAGAAGTTCGCAAACAAAGTGTAAACCCTCAGAAGAAGCAATACTTCTAGTCATGATAAAAATGATCTCTCGAAACTCATTTCTCCCCACAAACTAATTCAGTAAAACTCTGCAGTAAGAGGCATTTGTCTTTCAATTACATCAGTTTTGCTTGATCCTACAAGCGTTAAGCTGGTTATCATGCAATACTTACTGGTCTCACTTTGTCCAAAAGGGGCATTCCTTTGCTTTGTACTGCATGAAATTGCAGTTGATTAAATTCTGTGGCAATTCTCTCTAAAACCTGTCCAGTTAAAAGTGGGCTAGAAAAGAGATGATACAAAATGAGAATACACAGTTAGATCCTTTCAAATCAACTCACTTTCATCTGCAGCAGATAGATAACACTCTCCCCCAATTTTTGTGGTTTAATCTAAATATTTGGAATTCTGATAGTTACTACTACAATTATTGCAATCATGCAATAGTAATCTGGAACAGACTACGTGATTAGAGTTGTTTTGGAGCTACTAAGACATGAAGCAGTTGAAGCAGAAGCTGAAAGGAACATAAGCAGGTGCCTCAGCAGCATGAAGCACTGTTTTCTACATGGCAGTGCTGCTTACTGTCACACAGTAAGGCAGGCTTACAGCTCGTATTACCGTAAGTGCTCGTCACCATCCAGATTTGTTCCTTCTTTCCCGTCATTTGGTAAAACTAATGACAGCTATCTCTACAGGAACAGTCACAGGATCACAGAATGCTTTGGGTTGGGAGGGACCTTCAGAGGCCATCCAGCCCAACCCCCTGCAGTGAGCAGGGACATCTTCAACTGGGTCAGGCTGCTCAGAGCCCCGTCCAACCTGGCCTGGAATGTTTCCAGGGATGGGGCATCGACCACCTCTCTGGGCAACCTGGGCCAGTGCCTCACCACCCTCACTGCAAAAAAATTCTTCCTTATATCCGGTCTAAATCTGCCCTCTTTTAGTTTAAAACCATTACTCCTTGTCCTACCCTTCTCAGGTCTATATAATTAGCCAAACTTTCAGCCACCGGAGTACAATCTTGCTTCAAAACATGATTCTGTAAAGTGCCTCACCCTGACTGAAAACAGTTCCATGTGCTTTGTCCCTCTAGGCAACAACCTATTCTTCTGTCTGCCTCCCTCTACTCACTCCCATGTGATCCAGTGAACTAAACTGAAGAGACAGTCTCACATTCAAACAGGTTCATGAAACTGTCTTATTCTTGCAGCGTAATTTGCACTGGCATTCCAGTCAATTATCTCAAGCACGTAGCTGGTACATCAGTTCCAAAACTGGCTGAAAGACATCTTCCATGTCTCAGAAAAGGCAGAGGGAGAAGACACTTTCCACAGAGTTGTTAAAAACCCAAAAACTTATGAGTTTGACTGGAACTTGTCACAAACTTTCCTTCTACCAGAATGCAGAAGCGTGTGGCTTGCCTGCCTCAGACTATCCTTGCAGCAGTCCTTTCTGTTATACGTATGCAGGGAAAACAAGAAAAGCTATCTCCCATTTCACTTCCAAACGATACTGAAATAAACTCTACTGTAGAAAGTATTTCAGACATGACAGGACCCGTGACTTCCAAGAAAAAAAAAAATAATTATTGCATGCAAACTTCAAAAAGCACACGTTTACTGAGAGCACTACGAGTGTTTCAGAACTTTGGAGGCAGAGTTACGCATTCTGTGAATTACTAGTTTGCAGAAGACTAAGCCTGAGAAAGCACTAAAATAACAGTCACCTCTTCCATCAGAGTTACATCTGTAAAGATATATCCTAACTTATGTAAACACATCTACATCGATACCATGAAATTAAGCTAGTCCTATCAATTACAAATAAAACCTAATATTTACATTTACCTGTTTCCCTCTAATGAGGACAATTCTTTAGTGCCTTGGGAATGCAGAATCTTCTCAATTTTCTCAACAGACTGAATAACATGAATAAGTCTCAGGACACACATCTGTAATTAAAGAAAGTTTTTTCATCTCTGACCCCAATCCCAATTTACATTACCTAACAACCCTGAAGACGTTTTGGATGGTTTTTTTCATTTTGATTTGGTTTTGGGGTTGTTTATTTTTTGGTGGTGTTGAGTTCTCTCCCTCCATCTTAATACCTGAGTCATGTCTCAATTAAAGTACTGCTCACCTTCGTCCATAAAACCCTACAAACAATGTTTGTCACATATGTAGAGCAGCTGTTTTTATGCCTGATTTTTACCAAGTTAAGCACAAAAGACAAATGTTAGTTCCTCCCCCTCATATAGAAATTAGACAGATGTATTTCAATTACATTCATAATAAGCAAGTTTATACACCACTACAAGCAAAAACATGAGTAACTATAATTGAAAAAAGCCAACCAAACCAAACATAGATGTTTTTGGCAAATAAAGTAAAATAAAGATTATGATCAACTAGACATCGTAAAAATTAAGTCTGTCAACCAAAACTTCAATCTTTATTTTTCACAAGTGCAAAATACTGCACAGTGTGCATCTAGGCAGCCTAAAACTTTTAACATTTCATTTTCTCTGGGTTAATGGCACAAAGAAAAGTTGCCTTAATGAGGATTTTTTCCAAAGTAATAATTTGTCTGTTGTACCTTTTTTCTTCTAATATCCTGCTGTTTATTCATTCGGTCATCTACTGCTCGAATTCCTTCACTGACACATGACTTCAGACTCTGTGAGAGAGAAAGTCAGTATGAAAAGTTGGCTTCCCACTTCAGGCTTGCAAAACATTAACTCAAAAAACTAAACTCAAAACAGAAAACAGATGAATACGAAAAAAGGACAAATAAAAGCTACAGTACATCAATTGCCCTCTAAGTGAAAAAAAAACAGAAATAAGACTAAATAACTGAAAGTATAGCCTGCTCCTAAAGCACTGCCACCACACATCATTTTTTCAAGCAGAAGCGTTCTTTCAGTCCCTTACAGAAATCAAAACACCTTTCACCCAGAAATAAGCAATAAAACCAATATGATTTTATGTCTTGAAACTAAAGTTATAAATCAGATTTAAGTAACATTTTTCACACAATAAATATTTCTCTATTCTGTGAACTGATTTTTAGACATCAAGGCTAAGATATTTTGAAGGCACATTTATGCAGCAAACTTCCCTTTGAATCAGCTGCCAACATGAACAAAAATTGCCCTTTACTAAATACCAAGTCCCTGTGGAAGAGTCAGAGTAAGACCAATCTTCAAGAGCGTCATTTTTTATGGTTAAACCACAGGACAGAGCAAAAAAGTCCTCAGTGGGCCTGTGTTGTATCTGATTTATTTACTACTATCTTTAAGTTACTTAAATATTAAAACAGCTCAATATTTCACCATATACTTGTCTTGCAAGAGCCCATCCATTCCATTCATTTATCACATTAAAGAAATCATTTATCTCTGTTAAAATGGACTATAGAAAACGTACATTTACTGCCACTACAATGGCTTGAAAACACAATGCCCCTCCTACTACTGCTCTAACAAGTCAATTTTCAAAGAGAAGTTTATCATAATAATTATTAACATGAATAAAAGACATTCTATACATCATACGAAACTGAGCTGAATTTTACCAAGCTGTGTCTAATGATTGTTTTGAGCATACCATAACTTCTTCCCTTAACTGTCCCAAGGGTACCGAAAGCTGATTAAGGGCCTTGTCCATGCCAACCTAAAGAAATTACCATAAAAACATTTATGACTTTTTTGATAAGTTCATAAATTGCTGACAAAGCCTACCATTTTACAGATAATAAAAGAGAACTGAGAAATAATACTTCTCTTTATAGTCTCCAGTTTTAAGTGCAATGCAGAAATACATTACCTCAAACACAGGGATAAAGATACCAGCTTGTCACCCAAAGCCAAAAATGAAAGAAAACTTCCATCTGTGGAAGGTTTTCTTCCAATAAAAATATTCAATCTCACTCTCTGAACCTATATAATTGGAATCTGGATGAAGTGGAGTAAAAGAGCAGGATACACAGTGAACAAGACATTGTAATATGAAAATGATTAAAATTTTCAGTCAAGATACACTGACTGTATAGTAAATTTAAAGATTCCTGAAAGAATCCCTCAGAATGGCCTTACTTGTATCTTTGCTATTCAGTTTTAACGATTTGATTACTTCAATTTTACAACTACTAGCAGTTCTAAAAGTTTGCCTTGAGTCTAATTTCCTAATGAATTGATTTTTTTAAGACAAAAAGCATATATCCAAAACACTTATTATGGGCCAACAGCCTGTACTGTAACTATATTCTACAATAACAGTCTCTCAGTTTCTCTCAGTGCAAGGGGTCACAGTTTAAGATGCCTCAAAACTAATAATGCCAAAATACAAGCCACATACTTCTCACCCAAAACAATAAAAATCACACAAGAACATGTTAAGTCTGAACTACGTAGTACAACTCAGTAAGACTTACTAGATTTGTTGAGAGATTGACAAAATCTGCGTAGTCCTTATTTATGAGTTCCACCATGGCAGTTTTAAGGAGTTTGTAATAGAGCTCCAGATCCTCCCTGAGCTCTTCCAACTGAACACGTTTCCTGCAGTCTGATACGAAGTGATCGACATCAAAATCCGGCTGAAAATGAAACAGGAAAGAGAGAAGGATGTAAATAAAATGTACAAACCAGGAACGCACCCCACCCCCAAAATAAAGTATTCCACCTGCCAGCGAGCTGACCAAACTGAAGTACTGGGGGGCAAAAAGGCTACTTAACAGTGTTGCTTCCAATGTTGCAAAGTCTTGGCCTTTAACTTTAGAAGCACTCAATGTTGTGAGTCAGGGCACTAAAAGACTAACTCTGCAAAGCACCAGGTTGTACATCCCCTGCATACACTTAAACAAACAAACAAAAAGCCCCAAACTAACGTCGAAATACAGTATTAAGAATTATTTTTAGCTCTCCAAGCCATGAGGCCTGAACGCGGGTTATCAGCCCAGCTGCAGCTCGGCTCCGAAGGACGCAGAGCACCACCGGGAGCAGGTTCTCTTCTCCGGAGGCCTCGGCCCGGGGGAAAAGCCGTGGCGGAGCTCCAAGCCGCCGACCGAGGCTCCGGGCCCCTCTCACCGCCCGGGGAACCCGCCACTCCCCGCCTCAGGAGGCCTCCCCCCCACACCCTCCGGCACCCCGGGCCCACAGCGCCCTCCCGCAGCCCGCCCGCCTCAGCAGCCCCCCGTCCACCTTCATGAACTCGTCCTTGTCAAAGCAGAGGTTCTCGGGGCCCCGCGGTAGGTTCACCTTCTTCGCCTCCATGGCCGACCCCGGCCCGCCGGGCCCAAGGCGGAGACAGGGCAGGGGAGGGGAAGGGAGGGGAGCGCAGGGCCCGCCGCCACCGCGACACCTCCCCCGCCAGCGCGGCGCCGCCGGGGCGCCACAGAGCGTGCGGCAAGAGAGGCGCACCGGCCGCCGCAGCGCCCCCTGGAGGGCTCCGAGCGGCCCTGCAGGCGGAAATGGGGGGGGAGAGGCGTGGAGCTCAAAATGGCGCGGGG
>Ga0065711_1034686_pt1 | contig 23372 bp, 11 predicted proteins | sample Hoacrofraction12_FD_59098 | JGI IMG/M metagenome (GOLD analysis project Ga0065711, IMG submission 59098) | Hoatzin crop microbial communities from Cojedes, Venezuela - Epithelial fraction 12 v2 (version 2) | ecosystem: Host-associated > Birds > Digestive system > Esophagus > Crop | place...
CTAGTCCAACCCCCCCGCAGCGAGCAGGGACACTGCTAACTAGATCAGGTTGCTCAGAGCCCTGTCCAACCTGGTCTTGAATGTTTCCAGGGATGGGGCCTCCACTACCTTTCTGGGCAACCTGTTTCAGTGTTTCACCACCCTCATTGTAAAGAATTTCTTCCTTATATCCAGCCTAAACCTACCCTGTTTTAGTTTAAAACCATTACACCTCATCCTGTCACTGCTGTCTCTGCTAAAAATATTGTCCCTGATTTGTGCTCCCAATTTGCTATGGAGACTTGAGATACTTGACCTTCCTGTAGTTCAGCGCTCTGTCTGTGAAATCAGGGTTATGTATGTGGTGCTGCCTGTTTCTGCAGGCTTTGCACTGTGAGAGGCTGTGTAACACCTTGTTTGTTCCAGGATGGCTTCAGAGGATGGAGTAGTTCTGCAGATGTGCGGGTGGGAATCTGTTTCACAATAATAGTGGAAGGACATCTGTGAATTGAAGAGCAGCTTTATTTTTAAACACAAAGAGATTGGGGATTAGCTGCAGACTTAAAAAAATTAGCAAGTAGGTTTTGAAAGGCTGATGATAGTAACAGATAAGAAGAAATGCAGCACCAGTATCTTAAAGTACAAGAACAAACTGCCGTTTGGCTGTGGAATTAATTCAATATCTAAGTGGCTTAGGTGCTGAAAGTAGTTCAGTTGCAGCTGCTGCCAGCTTCTTCCACAGGACAAACTGCATAGTGTAAAGTCTAGGCTTCTGCTTGTCAGTGTTTACTGCGAAGACATTGCCTCTGTTATATGTATGTTAACAGTGGAAGTCCTCAATGTTAACTCCACATCCATCCTGACATAAAATATTAATACCGACACTGGAAGGTGCATCTCTAATAGACTTGAAAATAATAGAGCTGTGACCAATAAACTGCTGGTATGTGTAAATCAAAAAGCTTACTCTTTCCTTCTGAAAAAACAAGTTACAGTATTTTGCAGATAGAGGAATACTTTATACAGTGAATACTTCAGCAAGCTATTTGGAAGAAAAATCACATGAAACTTGGAAAAAAAACCTTTATTGGCCTTTATTGCACGGACTGGAAACTTGCTGAAGGACCTTCAGCAAAAATAGTAGATGTGGCAGTAATTTGAGCTACAGGGCAGGGAACAGTGCTTATAGGGTAAGTATCGGGCTCAGTTAGATTGAATGTCTTTATTAATGATTTAAAGGAAGAGGCTAAACAGCTCATCAGTTAAATTCACAACTTGATACTAAATGGGGATTTTTTTGCAAGCTCAGATGGAAAGAAAACACAGAGTATTAAGTATGGAGTGGTTAGATCTTAGGAGACAGTGTGAAAACAAGCTGAATAAGATGTGTGTTTTAGTGAAGAGAGAAAACTGGCACATTTTTATATGGGAGAAGTTTGTTCAGCATGTTTTACCTGGCAATATGTATGCCTCTGCTGTACTAGTTCAGGGACGTGCTTTGGCAGCTGTAATTAGTGCTGAATTCTTGTTCATGCTGAAGACTCTGGGTAAGAATTAAAATGGGGTCATAAATACTGTAACAAATCAGAGGCTATTGTTCATAAGACCATGCTTCTCTAAACAGCAGTCTGATTCTGCAAAGATGCTGAAGGGGTGCATCCCGTAGGGCTTATAACAAATGAGGACATTGAATACTTCATAAATCAAACTCATTTTTAAAAGTTTCTCTCACAAAGAGGTAGTTATCACAGTTTATGCCCTAAGCTGAGCTGCAGTTCAGCCTATTGTTACTTGGTGTTTATGCAAACTGCTGTCTTTCAAATTGTTTAATAGTAAGTGGCTCAACGAAATCAGTTTTTGCCTATTCCGTCTTTAGGGCACTCACTGGAGGAGGGAGAGACCAGTCGTCACACCCCCACCCCTGCCAAATCTGTGGAGGGGCGTGTGTGGTGCATGTGGGGTATTTCGGAGAAGCAAGTGAACTACTTCCAGTGTATTTTTACATTACAACACTTTAGCTGTGTAGGCAAGGAGTAGGTGACATCGATGTCCTTTTCTGTGCTATGCTATGTAGAGTAAAGAGCAGTGATATACTTTCAATAGATCCCCTATTCAGAACTTTATTAGCTTTTAGGGAACAGAGCGATTCTGAATCTAATAGTGCTATACTTGTCAGTCTTGCCAAAAACATTTTACTAGATGCCATTGTAACCGATGCTTGATATTACTACAATTTGGGGAACGCATTGTTTTATAAATGACAATAATAAAACATGTAATACTGAGGAAATCCAGTGTTAGCAATTTTTAAATTGGTCATGCTCATTACAAAAAAAGCTTAAGCTCCCAATAGAAATCATTGGACAGTTTTCTCCAAAACATCCACTGATAAGTCTGCTTGACTTGATATAGGTAATCAAGACAGACAAACATGAAACAAAGTACTTGACACTTATCGTTACTCTTTTGTAATACGACTTCATATACTTTTTTCCACAGCCTTACACTCTTTTTGTCAAATAATTCAAGTATTTTGAAGACTTATTCCTATGAAACCTTTCAAATTCCTGGTCTGAGCTAAGTCCTAATATCATCAGTTTGCCTTACTGTTGGTTCAGAGCATCTTCAGAATATTTCTTGATATCTTGCATTTGAAAAACTGTCCAATAATTTTCATGACAGTGTTGTGATACTCTGAGGTTTGCAGTACTGAAGAAGGAAAAAATCGTCCAGCTAATGAAGAATGGAACCTGGGTGGGCTCCAGCAGGAAACTTTGCATCAGGCAGTTTGTAGACTTCTGCCAAGAAGCCAGTTCATGAAAAGAGACCCAGCGTGCATGATGGCTTTGTGCTGCTTGCAGTTGTTACAGGATGACTCTGTCATTGTGAACCCTAGTTACTGGATGCTTAATCATTAAAGTTTTCTGTATGTATTGCCACAGTGGTTGCGCCACTGAAAGAAAAAAAACCTGGAGGATGGAGTGCCTACAGAGACCCTTGTGGGAAACACAGAGAGCAAAAAAGAGACTAAGCTCAGGAAAAGTGGTTTTGGGGGAACTTGAGAGATGAGTGATGAACAGCTGAATAAAGGGTAGGCCACTTGGTTTGTAGGTAAAATATAATAGACAAGCCAGCAATAATATTGAAAATGCAAGAAAACTTAATTCAGATCAGAGTTTGGTCATGAATAGTGATCTATTAGAAGCAGCATTTTATTGTGTGGGAAGGCAGGGTTTGTAGAAGTAAAAAAGGATCGAGGTAGCTGATGGAAGATGATGAGGATTGGAGTATGGGTTCCTGTTTTGTTTTCAGATCTGCAGGTGTTGAGTATGGCTCCTACTTGAGAACCCAGAACAGATTTGAACTGAAGAATCCCATGCTACTGCTTAATAATCTCTTTATGATGAACAGACAAACACTTCTTGAATAAGCTTTCGCAGTTCTGTGTGAGCTTGTACACTGTTACCGTGGGCAGGGGTTTAAAAAGATTGGAAGAATCTCATACAGTGGCATGGAGTATTTATGGTGCCTGGGATCTATAGGGGAGGTCCAATTTCTGCAGTCTGGGGCCTGTCATAAATGTACTTGGCTATCAGTCACAGGAAGCAACAGGGGTGAAGTGAAGTGTGAGTCCTATAGTAGACACAGGTTTTCTCTGACAAGACATATGGAGAACTGGCAACACCATTTTCTTGACTTCTAGAATGAGATTTTTGGCTCAATAAAAGTGTTTGTATTAATTTGGAAGGAAAATATAATTGCAGTTTAAACATGGGTTTTGTTGTCAAAATATTGTCTATTCTCTTCATGCGGTAGTATCCAGGTGACAAGTAATTACTGAATCAGGTAAGCGAGTTGGAAAGCCTCTTGGAGAAAATTTAGCTTGAAATAGTGGATCTGTCTTACATTAAATAAATCATTGTAGTGACGTGCCTGCTGTTCCTAGAAAGAAGAAATCTTGCCCAGCTTCAACTAGACAGTGACTCTCCTGTGACCTTTGCCTGCCTAGATAAAGAAGTGGTCACCTTATACAATAGTAAAGAGAACTTGTCCCATTGTATAAAGCCTGTAACTGAATGAACCTTAATGCAATAAAATTACTGAGCTCCTCAAGTATCTCACTGTAAGAAAAATTCTCTGCAGACTGTCACCTCTGTTATGACTTTAGTAATTTCTCCTGTATTGTTGTTATCTTTTAGCTTAACAACAGATACTATGGAAGGCTTGATGCAGAGTAAATATCTGGTCTGCAGTAAATGGATTATTGGTTTTGTGATTACATTCAGATCTTCTGGGTAGTAAATCAGAAGTTGTAAATTGGGGTCTGTGTTTGTTCTGGTGATGGTTGGGGCTTTGGCGTGTCAGTCAGTAGTTGTGAATAGCAATAGCTTTAGAACATACCACAGGAGATGATGGGAAAAACACTGATATGACAGTAGCCTTTCTCTTAGACTTGCAATCTGGACTAAATTCCAAATTCATTTAACCCAAGCCTATCTTTGTTTAAACAGATAGTTTTTGATGGCCACTTGGCAGCAATCTAGTGGTGAAATGTCTTTTTTAACTTGATTTCAGTCACCATTTCTCTCTAACAAATGGTATCATTAGCTGGAATTCAGGAAGTTGAATACTCCTGAACAGCCAGTCTAATGCTATATGTGTGAACGCATCTATTTTCTCGTAATCAGTTTAAGCATTTTTGCTTGCTTTCTGTGTTTTTCAGACTTCCATGTTACACGAGTAGCATGAAGAAAAGTAGCATAACAGAGCTTTTAAATCAAGTTCATGGGGTTTCCCCTCTACTGCACCAAAAAGAGCAATGGTTAAACTGGCATAGAGGCTGTCTCTGTATACTGAAATAGAAAAAATGTAAGAGTTCACTTTAAAAAAAAAAACTAATCCAAAGAATCTTTAGGGTGAAGAATATACTTGACGAGAAATAATTAAATAGACCTTTTGTTCTGAAGCGTACTGGAGAACTTTCGGTACAATACTATGACTGGGAGGCTTGAATGACCCTCCAATCTTGTTTTAGTCTAATGTTCGAAAACAACTATGACTAAGGAAGATAACATTGGAGACAATTGAAGGCATTCTAATATTTGGCTTCTTAGCCAGTTCTTGAGGAATAAATTTATAGGAGTTATTCTGTGGAGGCCCAGGCGTAAATCGCCTGTGGAAGCCAGCTGCAATAGCTTCCTGGTCCCCTGAGGATGGCAGCCTCGTCATGTACACTGAATTGCCAGGCGTAATATTTATCTGAAAGTGGTTTTTACAGGTGAGAATTACTTTCCCCTCCCACTGGCCCTGTCATGGCTTTTATTTCTGTTTTCTTAGGATCTCTGAGCTAAACCCATCAGTTTTTCCTGAGTACTGTGTCTTTCAGAATATTTATGTACTAAATATCATCTTTGTAGAAGAAACAAATGCAAATCTATCTCGAAATCAACCCTGATCAATAATCGCTTGAAACATTAAATTGCTTATCCGTATTCTTGTTGTTTAACCCGAACAATCTAGGTGTATTTTTCAAACATATTTGAACAAGAGCAACTACTCAATTTTGGACGTTTCACAAAGCTACTTTGCAAGAAGTTTGATACCAGAATGCTGTGGTTTACCACAGTGATTTGAAAGGCTGTAAAGGAATCGTTGCTTAATTAAGGTTTATCTTCGCCACGCGTAACATTAAGATACTGTGGAGATGGGGCAGTTTTTCATAAATTCAGGGGAATGAGCCTGTACCCCAGTGTGAATGTGGCCTTTGATATGTAACCTCAGATGTGGATTTGCAGATACTACCTACAGGGTAGGTCCAGGGTCCAGAGGATGTCGAGCAAAGTAAAGATAACTGATATACGCACAAATGTGGAGGAGTAGGTGAGCATTTGTTTTTTTTCCTCTTCTGGTGCTGTGTTGCAAAGCAGAGTGAAATGTCTGCACAAGGAAGGGCACTTGTGTCCTCTCAGGGAATGTTTCAAATTTCCTTGATCTCTGGAATCATAAAGCTTTTAGAAACATCCGAGGCTCTGCTTGTCACTTGCTGCTGCTGGACGACATGGGGGTAGTGCCCTGTTTGGGTGGTAATATGTTTGGGGAAAGGCTACATGAGTGGTGGTCTAGCAAGGGACCTGGGCTATTACAGAGCAGTAAAACACCTTCCTCTTTTAAACCAAGTCAACAGAAGAAGGAAGGAAAAAGTGGAAATTGCCTGGTGGGTGTGTGTGGTGCCTTTGCCCTTCCTTCTCCCCAGTAATTTTCAGTATTTTCCACTTCATTTGCTTTTTTCCTGCCAGGTGCCACATTGTGTCTTCTGGGGGTATAAGTTTGGCTGTAGATGTGGTTTAAAGACTCTCTAATAAAATTCTTTTTACAACTTGATTCTGTGAGGTGCTAAATGCCTCCTATTAGATGTTAAGTGCTTGACACAATGTGGGATTAGGATTTCAAATCAAGTTTGTGCAGTGATTGTCCTGTGATGCTTTCATTAATAACAAATAATGGTAAAAGGCTCTGCAGAGTGCTTGAAGTGGCAAGAAGATGGTATTTAAGGGACAGACTGCTGAAATATGAGTGTCATTTCAAAGGCGTTTGCAATGGTGAAAATGGGATTTGACTCTGACTTGAAGTCTGTGAAGGTATTGTAAAAGGGTATTCACCATATAAAGTGTTACTTGATTTTTTAAAAAAAATGAGAGCAAGTATTAAACTGGCTGAGAGATTTGTGTAACTTCTCAGTGTGGTGTGTTTTATTTGTTTGTTTTCCACAGTGTGTCAAGCACTGTGTCCAGCATATTTGTTTGTTCTTGCCTTTCTCCCGAAAGGCAGGAGCATGTGCAGTGGAAGGCTTGGTTCTGATTTTGGGGAGTGTCTGCGAACATGTTGTGCACAAAAGTTTAAGATAATGAGGCACACTGGACTGAAGCGGCAAAGTAATGAAATCATGGATCTCTGGGTAAATGTTTAAGAGCAATCAAAATAAGTTTTACTGAAGAAAATTCCAGGCACCAATTTAAACATAAAAGCAGGAATACCTTCAGGTTGTGACATAATTTTGTCTCTGAGGTCAGATTTATTCTGAAGGCAGTAAGCACCATGCTGAAACTGAATACCCCACTAAAAGCAAGGGATCTTGGGTTTGGGATGCTGTGGTTATCGGCAGGCTTGAACATGTTTCCCTGTTACAGAGTAGGCATAACTGCAGTCTTTGTAACGGGTGATTGGCTACTTTAACCATCTTGAATAGTCTTAAAGATTTTAGTACTCATCCATTTGCAAGCTCATAGTTCATGTAATAACTTTTAATGTAACTATTTGATATGGCTTTCTTGACAGTAGTAGCATGGGCCCTATAGCGTACAGGACCAGACTAATGCAGAGATGCTAGCCACTCAACTATAGCTGCCTTTAGGTACTGCTTAACAGTTTTTCCTTAAGTTTAAATGATTTTTTTTTTTACATAAATCCTTTATTTTGTACATCAGTGTTTTGCACTTCAGAATAGGACATAACTTTAGCAGAAAAAAACCCCTGAAATTCTGTCATCTGTTAACGAAGAAATTATCAGGAAATTCTGATGGGCACAGTTTCTTACTGTAAATTCCTTCTATGTATCTTGTCAGCAGATTTTTTTAGTTAGATGGAAAACTTCAGTAAAACAATTCATTACTGAAGTGTAATATTAAAGTGGGTTTTAGTAGCGTCTTATATCTGTTGTCCAAAGCAAGAGCTTTGCTGTTACACAAGTATGAAATACTTGCATTGCTTTTATGGTGAGGTCTCTTTTGCCTCCTGTGGTAGGCAGTATTGTATGAACTCCAAGAAACTATCTTGTTTGAGGTACTTGCTGTTTAGATGATACTGATTTGCAAAATTACTTGTATTGTGTGTTTTCTGGTTTTAACTATAGTGCTGTTCCATTATGTCTGCATGTGGTTATTTTTTCTGTGTAAATGGACTTCGTATTTTTCTCTTCCAGTGGTTGATGATGAATTAAGCACGTTCTGTTGTAGGATTGGCTGAGTGCCTGAAATTGTGTAAAGGGGTTTGAGAACCATCAAAGATGATTTTACTTTGTGGGTTCTAGTAATGGAACAATTTTGTTGCTGCAGCTTTATTCATAGCAAATTAATATTGTTATGAAAACCTGTGTAAACTAATAAGGTAGAATGTAACATGGAATTGCTGCTGTCTTACTAATAGTTACTTGTTATTGGAATTGGCAGTCAGACTGTATTGAGTTACAGGAGAGTAACAGAATTTTACTGGAAGTTATTCATAGTTCGGTGTTAGCCATCGTGCTTTGGCTGTTCCTTTAGGATGGTGAAAATATGTTTGCTAAGCTTACAGTGGTTCTTGTACCCATGAGGAGAAAGACTGTCATAAAGTCTGCCTGGATTTTTTGGGAAGGAAGACACTGAATCCCATTTACATGCAGTAGGGGCAGCTGTACGCTACAGAATGAAATGCAGAGCACTTGCTGGAATTTTATTGCAGCAGTGAGAAGGAATAGCGGGGGTTTTGTTTTCTTTCACCTGGAAGTTGCAGTTAGTTCACAGTATAAAGCATTGAATTTGAAGCACAAGCTACAATTCCACAGTCTCCCTTCCTTTCTTCCGTTACCCTCAGCCCCTGAAAAACACAATCCCCAAAAGAACCCCCCCAAGCATTGCATTCTGAGTTACACAGTAAAAACAAAACAGCATCTGTGCTTGAGATTTAATTCCGAGATGGAATTAAATTATTACTAGAGACTTAACACTGTTCTGTTACCTTGAGGGAAATAACCCTCAGCAGAAATGTTTTGCTTCCTAATTTGACCAAGGTACACAAAGCAATTTAATGTGTATTTTGCCCTTGCTGTGACACCTGCATTCTGAGACACAGAAAGTCCCCACCAGTGAGGGCAGAGAAGGCAGCCAGGTGAGGGGAGGGATGCTCAGTGCCAGCTTCAGATACTGAGAAATGTGAGAACTGATGTCTGTCCGAGGCAATTCTTCTCAAACACTGTGACACACAGAAGAACACTGTGGGATTTAGCAGGGGGAGTGTGTGATGGTATAGTAACAGCTGGCTACAAATATGGATAGCAGGCCTGAAAACACAAACAAAAGAAAAAGCCTGTGCTTAGGTCAAAACAGGGAAGGGAAGGAATATATTCAAGCTAGCTGTTGTTCTCTTCCTAATACTTTTCCGATAAACTGTGTGGGTAAAAGTAAGTTCTTTGGTTATTCCATTGATTCTTCTGGTATTTACACTGTCAAACTGTTTTACTTCTGCAGTTTTTGCTCTTGGTTCATTAAAAATATCTGTTCAATCCTCCACCATTTCTTTTCCTCCAACCTAAACATTCACCAGCTTTTGGAATAACTTTGCGTATTATTTTCTCTAGATTAAAAAAAAAAAAATACTATTTTGCTTTATGCTGTGATAATTAGATTGAGTTGATTAAGATCAAGACAGGTGTGATCCTTTAAAAGACAATGTTCTTCTGAGCTCAGAAGGCATTAGACATTAGGCTAAATATCTTGTTGTCATGTAATGTTTTAGCTTATTCTTGTTTGTGCTGAAACATTCTACCAATTCTCTACTTGTTATGTTGAAAAAAATTTTCAAACATGTTGTGTGCCATATTCTAATCAGTTGTCTTTCCTGAGCATGAATAACAACTTTGAATAGTGTGGAATATTAAAAAGACACTTAATAGTTTTCAATTTTAAAAAAGTAATAAATTTTGCCTGCTAACAACAGTTACTGATTCTGCTTTTGCAGAAACAGGGATATGCTCATGAAATGAGTGCATGCAGATTGTATGGACTAATAGAAAAAAGATGAGTAGTAAGGACAACTTGTGAGATTGTTCATTCTGCAAAAAAGTTCAGGGATGTAAAAGGTGTTGGAAAGAAGAGTGGAATGACTTTGTTCTCCATGTCAAAAGTGAAGGTTTAATTTGTATTGATTTGGTTACATAAAATGGTGGAGGAAAATGTTCAACCAGGAGGCAGCGTGGAGGAGAAATCTGGCGTACCTTTTAGTGCACTTAGAAGCGTTGCTCCTTTGAATTTTCAAGTCACATTCTTTACGGCCAAAGAGCCAAGCCTGGTCTGCTACCCAGGAGGGACTGTGTGAGAAAATTCTTGGAGAATGTAGCATAGCAGGGGCCCATGAACCTAGCCTTGGTTAGAGTTTCACAGTGTTTCCTCGTACCACATGTAAGAGGTGGTCCTGGAGGGGAGGGTGTGTATGCAGGCAACCAAGTGAGCTGCTGATAGATCTTTGCTGTTTCTTGCTCCTGTCTGACTCTGGTAAGTCTTAGGATAGATGTGGATTTACCGGGTGATTCTGCTGTGTGCTTGGTTTTTTTGGGCTAGTATAAGGGTGGTCTGGGTAGCCATGCACCATGCTTCTTGAGGGACTGTATCGTGAAAGGCCCTGAAGCTGCAGGTAGGTGCAATCAGAGGGCTCTTTTGAGCTGTGCTGAAGGGTTAAATGCTGCTGGTAAGAATTCATGCAACTGTGCAGAAATACTGCAAATGAGGAGATAAATTTCAGACCGCTGGGACAGTAGTGTCCCTTGTAACTGACACGTCAAAGCCTTTCATAAAGATGGAGATGACAAGTTATGAAGCAGCCTAGTCAATAAAAGAAACAAATGAAAACAGAATAGCAAGGCAGGAAAAAATATGTATTTGGTATGCCACAGTCCAAGGACACTGAGCCTGGGTGATGGGCTGGATGAAGTGTCAGGCTCTGAACCAGGCCGTGTTTCAATGGACAGTTGCTTTGAATCCCCTATTGTTTGTATAAAAGTGAAAGTTGGACATCAAGCTGGAAGATGACTTGCTTCAAGACATTTCCAGGATCTTGAAATCTGTGTGTAATTCTAAAGATTTCTAGTAGAGGTTTCAAATTTTTTGCAAACAAAACTCCATTAGTCAAGAGAGCAGAAAGCCTGGTTGAAACATTAAGATATCTGAATACATTCAGATGAGTGTAAAAAATATCTGCCTGAGAACTGAAGAACAAAGAGCATGTGTTTCAAGGTTTGTAGTTAATGTTTATAAAAAAGTAGGAAGGATATTTCAGTAGGGGAAGAAGGGATCATTAACACTTGTGGGGCGGCTGTTTGAATTCTTGTTTTGTTAAGGAGTGAGTATTTATCTTGGAAGGAACAAACATTGCTTTACCAGAACTTGTTGCTTTCAGGAGTAGAAAGCGAAGGTGTGAAGGCTCTGAAACAAAAGTACTTAAAGAATTGGAAACTTGCCCTTTTTAGGTCTTTGGTATTTGTAATGTTTCTGTTATAAAAGAACTTACATTGGGCAAGGGAGATTTAAGTTGGACAGAATTCTTGCTGTTCCCCCAACTCCCCCAAATCTGCAAATTGCTGAAAAACAGGTTTATCTCCACATAGTTTTAAGATGTGTGGATCCATGGTGTCCATAAGTTATGAGTGTTTGCCAATGGCTTGATTTGGGTCTGAACAACTTGCTGAGCTCAAGCTTTTATGCTGAGTAGTCTTAGAGGCAAATGAGAGGGAAAGCAGATCACAGGACTGAAGAGGGGTCGTGTAGGTCAGCATCCACACATCCTAGGTGTAGGGTTTATAGTGTAGGGTAGGCGTGCAGCACAACCCAGGAATGTGTTTCTACAACTAGATCTCCCCAACACACCTCAGTTCTGCTATGAAGCTAAGACAGAATGTGTCCATAGGTGCAGTAGATCAGAAGGCGATGCGAGTGGGTTGGATGCATGGCAGGGACTGAAGGAAAGAGCCCATGGAACTGTGTGAGCGGAGGGTTCTTGTGAAGTATGTTCATAAATGTCACTTCGCTTATCAAAATGAGCTAGCATCAAGGGAAACCTCAACTGCTTTAGGAAGCTGCCTGCATTTGTGAGACTTGGGGAGTTCTAACAGGTTCAGTTAAAGCCACGTTAGCAAGAGTATAATCTGATAGTCTGTGTTGGCTGATAGCCCGTCACAGCTTAATGTGTGTGGTGTTAGAGCACTGAGGTAAAAGACTGAGGTAGTCACAGATGCATTGATGAAAGTGTTGTGTGCCAGGCCGTGAGCTGCGGCAAACAGAAGACACTTCAATCAGCTGTAAGGAGGCCTGTGAGCACACTGAGGTAATTTGCCCCAAGGCCAGTGTTTTACAATGTGCAGATAAAAGGAAGGACTTATCTGAGGAGAGTTAACTGCCGTTATGTATTAGACTGGAGACCAAGCTAGAATATGAAAGCGTAGTTTTGTTTTATTCTCTTGCAGCCCTCGCTGTTGGTCAAACCTGAGAATACTTTGGGACATTTCAGTTGTAAATTTCTTTAACTTTATGTTAGCAGGTCTTGTAGCAAGACTCTTGAGCTCCGTCTGAAGTTATGATGTATCAAGATTTGAGAGTTAATGTGATCACGTTCTTAAACTGAAGAGGGGTAGTTGTAGTCAGTAGACAAAAGCCATCTCTTTCAGTGTTGGGGGGTGATGTGGCAAATGCATGGGGCTAAAAGGATGCTGCTGTTGAATGTGTAGTGGTGACTTGTAGTGATTGAGGGAAGTCTTTGTAAGTACTACAGAGCACTTATCTCGGAGGAAATCACTTGTGCTGGAATGAATAGGCACCAGCCTTTTTTTTTTTTTTTTGAAGAGGACCAGCATGAGATGAAAGGTGGACAATAGCACATTGTTTTAAAAACTCTTACGGGATGGGATGCAAAACAAGCAACGGTATGAACTAGGTGTTGAAAAGAAGTGTTCAGAAAACTTTCAGTGCAAAGCTATTTGTTTCATTATTTTTTACATACAAGTGGACCTAAATAAAAAGATGAAACAAGACTGAACATGAAAAAAGAGCACTGCTTGCCTGGAAGAGGTGTGTGTTATGGGTTGTTTTCATTTCACTGGAAACTCTCTTTGGGCTCAGTGTGATCCAAAAGTCTCAGTTTTGTCTTTGCCACCAAATCCCTTCTTTTCCTTCAGGGGAAAAAATACGCTGTTTTCTACTTCTGTATGAGGCTAAATGTGCTTACACAAAGCTATTACTGTGGGGGGAAAAAACCCCAAACCCCACCCTTTTCTAAAAGCTAGAACATTCTTGGCATTTCAACTCTTGAAAAGTTTGTTTTACGTTATCCTAAATCAGTCTCCTTGATATTAATCAATACTTTCTCTTGGTTTTAAAACAGGAAATAGCTTCAGTCTGTGTTTAAACCCTGCAATGTCTCATGTCATGACCTTTTAGTGGTTTGTTCCTTTTTCTTCCCCTTTCCCCTGTTTTCCCTTTTTTTCCTTCTCAGAAAGGCCCCTCAGCCTGTCTTTGGGTTTTTCCTGAACAGTTGGAGCTGTAGATATTTCGGTTCGTGCTTGGAGTACCTGTGTCTCACAGGCTTCCGGCGTTGATGTTCTCACCTTCTTTGGCCTTTCCCTTTGCTTTCGTTTCTCTTTCGTCTTGTGCTGTATTTTTCCCAGCACTTCAGCTTCTTGCACCCAGCTCAGCCCTGGGGTGTAGGCTTCTGGTAGTCTGAAAACCCTCTGCTCTGATGGTGGAGATGAGCTTGTTGTGCCAGCTGCATGAAGCACTGCTGTAGATGGTAGTGTCAAGTAGGTAGGAGCATATGGGAGGCTAATCCTGCTGTCCAAACAGGCAGCCTAGGCCTCCAACGGTACTGCGTGTTAGGAAATGGAAAGCCTGTACTTCTTTGTGGCGTTCTGTTCGGTAATTCAATAGCATTAAATCCCTTCCTGAAGGGGTATAGGGACACTTAGTATCTCTCCACTGGTTTTCATTTGTTTCGTTTGGAGACCTGACAAACCAAAAGTATTGGAGGGCTATTAGTCTTAGCTGAGTAGACAGGTATTGAAAGCACCATGAACATAATTTTAACAGACCTTGGCATAATAAACAGGATCTTCTAGGAGGGGCCCCAGGACTAAACTGGCCAGGATATCATGCTTAACTTTCGCAGACGCTGACAGTGAAGGCTCCTGGCAGGGCAGCTGTCTGACAGGACGCTGGTGCAGTGAGGAATGCTAGTGTTAACTTATCCATTCATGTACCAGAATAAACAGATGGCACCATGAGACTTCTACATACTTCCTTTCCTTTTGGTGCAGATATTTAGTGTCTTTATGAACAGAAAAGTTAAAGAAAGAAATAAGTGCAGAAGAAATGTATGCTGGCTTACTGACTGCTTTATTCCTTTTTTCCTTGCCTACAAGATATGTGGGATTTTTATTTTTTTTTAAGAGCCGGGTCTCGTGAGTGCTGTCCTCAAGTTCAGTTTCCTGGTTGAAAATCTGCATAAGGTAATGCAATATTCTTCTCCAGGAAAGATTTTTATGGCATATGTAAATGAAATAAAACCAGCCCCTGGTGATACTGACAGGATGCTGAGAAGGAAGCTGACTGTGTGTTAACGTGCTTCCAGCTTAGGTCATTCTCACCGAACCCTACAGCTCTGTGAGGTTCAGCTGCTTGGTGGAGATGACTTCGCATTCTTTCAGTGACCCTTAGTAAAATACCATTTCATTAATGAGAATTTTTTTTTACAGACATATCTCCCTAACTGTAGAAGATATTGAATCAGATGTGTAATAGTTCTGTTTATATAGGCATAATTAAAGGAATATGAGTGGGAACCTGGCCAAAATCTGTTGTAAACATATTACAATGGGAATAATCACTTTCTCTTGTGATCATTCAATCCTCTGGATCAAACTGGTCTCTCTAAATTTTAATCCCTTTGGGACTGGTGTGGTTTTCTTTACTTCAGCTGTTCAGAGAAATTTTGATTTCTATCAATTTCTTTGTTTTCAAAAGCAAAGACTTTTGGGAGTGGAATGAGATTTTGGCAGACATAGCAAACGTGACTGGTGTGTGGGTGTGCCAGAGCAGTTTCCAGGCTCACTGTGGCATTAGATATATTGCCCTTTTATAAAGTCTTCATTTGCGTCAACGGGTTGGTTTGAGGGATCTCTACAGTTCTTTAAGGTACAAGAGAAAAATAGCTCGGACAAAGCTGTTTCTCAGCATGTTACTCTGTACTTCCTAAAATATGGTGTTAGTTGGTGCATTTCTTGCAGAAGTCACGTTGGCTGGTTTCACAGCTGGAAACTTCCTTGGTATTCTGGAGCACTAGGAGAAGCAGGTATTTCCTATGTTCAGGAAGCAGTAAGCTTTTTTTGTCTGTTTTCTATGGTGCTGTGTTGAAAGCAAAGCTTCGCACAGGTTCTTTTCCCTTTTAGCAAATCTGTACAGCAGAAGGAAGAATATGCTTTGGTAGATTGTTTGTTTCCACCAAGTAAGAAGGTATGTTGATAGTAAAGCTGAGGAACTTCTGCCAAGCTAAACACTAGTGAAGGAGACAAATAGTAGGGAAACAGTCTGCCTGATGCAGACTTTCTTGTGCCGTGTGTGGATTGAAGAGCCCTTTGATATTGATATTCAAGTGGAGTAATGAGTGGATGTGATTATCCAAACCAAGGTAGTTAGATTGAACTCAAAGTCTTTCAATTATATAGGGGTGCCCAACATTTTGTCACACGACAGGTAAATACAGCTTATATTGAGATGCTTGCAGGCCATGTGTTCTGAGTATCCTCTGCCATGTTACAAAACCACTGCCCTCCCATTCTTCTGTCCTCTGAGTGGTGACCCTTCCCATATCTGATCAGGTGAGCACCTATATTCAAGCTGCACAGTGCATTTGCTTTTCATGTTCACTTCAAGTAAGAATGAAGGCATTACCTGAGACAAATGTATTTTGGCAAAATACTGATTTAGTGTTGTCGCTGATTTCTAGATTGCTTTCTGTGTTAACAGATTATTCAAGAATGGTTAAGGTGAAATGTTTGCTGTGTTCTTGAATGTACACTGTCTGAGTCCTTTGAGGGAAAAATTCTTCATCTTTTCCTGGTGAGAGCTCCTTGGGATTTTCCTCTCCATCACTTTTTCCCATGTACTTTGCCTTCTGGAAGAGTGTTAGCTGCATTAAGTATGTAAGAAAATTGCCACCAAAGAAAATAAGGAGCAAAAATATCAGTAAATGCCAAATTATGTGGATGACAAATTTAATTCTCCTTGTTAAATGACTTGTATTAAGAATAGCTGTAGCTGTGCTTTCTTATTTTTTCCTGTGCTTATTATTCCTGAGAGGATTTCCTCAGTACTAGTGATTAAAGTCAAAGCCTAAATATTCTCCTTAAAACTTTCAATGGCTGTTGCAAGTTCTCTTTATTTTTGTCTGTTAGCACTGAAGCAAAGGAGAAGTTGTGGTACGCGTGCCATGAAATTAAGTTAGATCCTTTAGTTTCCCTTCTTTGTAGTTAGTTTTCTATTAGAAGTCACTAGCTTGGGATATTTTTGTGAAGTTCTAGATTATCCTGTCATAAGATTTGATTCTTAAAGGTTAGTGTGACCTCTGGATATGTGATTTTACAAAAATTGAGGAGTTACTTAAGCCTAGAACAGAACAAGAGCGAAAGGGACCTTGTAACACAGGAGCATCAGAACTGACCTACATTCTGCCAGATGTAGAAAAGGCCAAATCTGACACAAGATGACGGCAGACCAAGCAGATTAATCCATAATGCTCATGAAAAGGCTCACTTTTTTCTTCTGTGAAACACCACCGCCACCCCCTCCCTGGAAGGAAATTGGTAATGTAAGTAGAAGAAGAAACCTGAATTTTCAATGTTCATAAATTTTGTAATTTTTCAGAATCTTGTACGTTTAAGTGGTCTTATGAATTTTTCAAGCCGTTATCATAACACCGTTAATCAGTAATAACTGATTTCTTTTTGCTAGAAGAAAAGCTTGTTGAAAAGCAGGTGTGCCACTGTCAGGATTTCAGTTCAAAGCCAGTAAGAGATCAGTTAGCTGGTATGACAATGCATCATGTTTTCCTGCACAAATTGTTACCCAGCTCTTTGCAGTTCTGGAACAAGAATGTGAGCTGGATTCTAGCTCTTGTCTTCCAAGAGGCTTTGAGTAGGATATATCCAAATTTAGTGAATAATACTTTAGTATAGCTGTTCTTTGACTGGTGTGAGACCTGTATAGAAACTCATGTTTCCTGCAGTTGTCAGCTAATGATCTTCGTTTCATATATAAATGTCTGGACCAGACCCAATCTAATTCAGTTTTCTGTTTCAGTGACCAGTAGTAGCTGCTGTGGGAGTGTGTGTATAATTAGTGAATGTGAGACCTCTTGCAAGCAGCTGTATCTGCATTCCATTTTCATAATCTTTGATTATTTTTTTACTTTCATAAATTTTAAACCTTTTTTCCTTAACATGTTTAAATTTTAATTTCAATTACAGATTAGTCTAAAATCTCACTTTGGACAGGGGGTGTTATGTACTGTGCATTGGATATATTTTCTTTTGCTTTGAATCTGCCTGGTAATTTCATTGGATGCCATCAAGTTCTTGCATGTTAGAAATGGTGAATAATCATTCCCTGGCTGTCTTTTTTCCCCTCCTCATCAAACGAACCTCTAATATATTGACTTTTAGTTGCCTTTTTCAGATAAAGGGTCCTTGTTCAAAAGCAATTCCACATATTTGATCTTCCCTGCCTCCCTTTTTTTAGACCTCTTCTCTCTGAAACTGAGAAAAAGAACTAGATCCGCCTAGTAGAAGTGTGGATACACCATGGATTTATGCACTAGTACAGTGAGGGGTTTTTGTGGATTTATAAAGTTGTTTCCTTTTTGTATGTAGATGAGCAGTTTCCTCACATGGAGCTGAGATTCCTAGGTCCAGAAATACAATTTACTCCAAAACTTTGCCCAACAACTGATGTGCTGAAGGTCTGTGAACATCTAGCTTCTAGCTGGTCATGTCCCAGACAAGGCCAGAAGGACTGAGACAAAGAGCTGTTGGTAGAGCTGACAAGCAGCTATCATGCCTCAATTTGTCTGAGATGTGCCATAGATCTTCATATATGTAAAAGCTTTTAAGGGCTGGCTTCCGTATGTGTATGTACTGAAGGTACTGCATGAAGCAGGCTTAAGCTAAGTGTCCCCTTTAGACTGGGGGAGGTCGGGAGTTTAAAACCACAACTAGGGTTTTGCTTGGTTTTTTTGTTTGTTTGTGGGTTTTGGTTTTTTTTTTTAGAGATTGGGTTTAGATAAGGCGTGTCACCCCTCTCCTGCTGGGCTGCTTGAAGAGGACAGGACAATGGACCCTGATTTCTAAACCCTATTCCTGTTGTTGCTTCCACCAATTATCCAGAGGGCAAAATGCCTCCATCTCCTCTAGCTTTATCCCTGTTCTCTGAAGAGGGCTTAGTCATCTGTTTGTACCTAAAGGAACACTTCAGTTACACTTATGTACTTTGTGCATCTGAGACGTGGTCAGTTAAATCTAACCAAAGAGTAGTTTTCCTAGCAGTTAAATAACTTCCAGTTATAGATTACGCATCAGAAAAAAAAAAAAAGATCGGGCTGAACCCTGGGAGGGTAATACAGGACACACTGCAGCCAGAGTTTGTACTACTTCTGACACACTGGGAAGAGTCGTAGACCATTTGTTCAGATTTATTTTTCTGTGTGTGTCTGAGTGTTCTTCTGTAAACACTGTAGCAACTTTGCAAAAACTAGGGTATTGGGACTAGTTGGAAGTTGAAAATGTCTTCCCTAAAATAATGCCAGAGGAGTTTGTTGCTGGAAGCTCTCCAGTGAAAGGGTGTTGAAAGAAAGGTGAGTCAGTGAAATGGAAGACAGAAGAAGGAATTTTAAGCAGTGTAAAAAGGGAAGAGGGAGGTCGTGTTTGTTTTTGCTAAGTATGATTTCAGGAGAGTAACTGGCTGCAAAATTACTTAATTATCTTGTGTTTATTGTAAATGCCTATGTTTTTTTCTGAAGACACCAGAAGTGCTTTTGCCTCATAAATCATGTTAAATCAAAGCACTTTCATTATGTTACAGACCTCTATAAATTGATGTCACAACTTAAGAAAAAACACTTTTATCTGCAAGCACTTAAGAACACTGCCACTTTCAGGACCGTGTAAGACGTTAGTGGCTGGCTTGTTCAGCTCCTTTCAGCTTTCATGCTGACATGTAGCATATTGAAGAGATTGGTTGTTTGTATAATACTTGGTTTGATCTCTTTTCCTGGTACTTTCAGTACTGTCGAATCAATCAAAAGCAGTTATTGCTCTGTTGGGCATTAGCATACGTTTAGATGTTTCTGCGTTAAGAACTGTTCACAGAGGAAAAGGCTTTTATGTCAAAAAGGAGAGTAAACAGTATGACCGCAGCTGCTTTGAGCTGTGCTGCTGTTTCTGACCCACGTATGTTTGAAAATGAGCCTGTTTGTACTAGCAATTATTCCAGTTCGGTTTACATGGTTGTGAAAGCTTCCCTCCTCCCCCTCCTCTTTTTTAATTCCTTTAGTGTCTAGCAACTAGGCAAATGCTGCAGATGGACTTTCAGTGGCTCTTGTGATGGCTTGCTTCATTGATTAGCGTGCACGATTGAGTTGCCTTGTTATCTACTGCTGCGTGATGTGCTGGGATTAGCAATGCAAATACAGTTGCTAATGCTAAATATTCAGAATTTCTGCATGACATGGATTGGAACTTCCCTTGGAAACTTTTTAAGGTGAACTTATTGGGAAAACCCAGGTCTACAGAGGACTGACTGATCGTCTGGACCTTATTCAAGTCTCACTAAAATCCATGGAAGGACTAGCTTTTGACTGGGCTCATAGTGATTACTGTCAGCTATTAAAATGAGTGAAGAGCCCCTTAAAATGCATCTGTGGCTTTCCTGATAGTCGTATTTATGCTGTTTAATAGATGTCACAGATATGTAGCCAAACATAGAAAGGGATAGAGAGGAATAAAAGTGTGGGTTAGATATAAAAGTCTGGGAAATCTTAATGTAGAAGTTAGCTCTGACCTTGATAATTATGGCACAATGGAAATGAAAAGAGTTTTTGCTTAGAACCTCTGTGTCTTTGGTCAAACCTCCTCTTCTTCACAGTAAAACGTAAATACGTGTGACATAGCATTTAGGAAGATTCAAACTCTGTTACATACGCTGAAATTTCATAGCAACTCTTACACATAAATGAGACTTACGGTCAGTTTTCAGTTCTTCTTATTCCTGATCAGTTTTCTTAAATTAGGAGAGTTAGATCTAGTTCTCAATTTCCTTTTATTTAGCGAAGTTGAGGGAAAGAAACTAGAAAGATCTGTTACTACAAGGTCTGACTTTCTCTGAAAACTGGGTTATAACCAGATATTATGCACTAGTGAGATTAAAATGTTAATTTTTGCTAGATTTGGAAATAGTAACTTGGAGAGTACTTCTAAAAAATGTAAGTCTTTGAGAGCTGACCCTTTTGGAAGGAATCTTTCCCATGTGGAACTTTCTTGCTGGATCAGAGCAGTTTCTGTTGAGTCTACACTGGCTGTCTAGCTTTTTCAAGAGACCTGTTTATTTCTTTTGATGGATTGGCTTTTATGCCAGATGTGTTGGGTTGGTTTTTTTCTGAAGAGTCTGTGGCATAAAAATAACCAAGATATATTATAGTGTCTACCCAAAGCGTTGTTAACTTAAAGTTGCCAAGTCTAATGTATCCACTGTTAAAACACAAAATTCTCAAGTTAAGGAAATGATGCACGGAGTTATTTATATAACTTTGACACCAGTGGGTTATTCAGTCAAAAGAAAGGGGATGATGTGATGGTGAGAAGAGTGTGAAGTGCTGATGGATAAGGAAAAGGCAAGGCTGGAAGGAGAAGACTGTTTACCTGGGGAAGGTGCTCCAATAACATGGGATGATGACTACATGCAGGGGAAGGAGATGAGGTCACTTCTCTACTGCAGTGCCCAGTTACACCGTGTCTCACTGGAGACCTTTAGCACACAAGGCAGCATGTGTACGAAGTAAACTTGTTTGAAATCCAGGCCTCACTGTGACAGAACCACATGGGAACCCTCTTCAGGGACCGTATCAGTCATTTAGTAGGAAAGTGCCTCTTGTCACTAAACTGAGACTGCAGTAGAAGAGTCCAGATGGAAGGGACCTCTGGAGGTCTAGTCCAACCTCTTGCTCGAGGCAGGGTTGTCATTTGCGGCAGATCATGCCAGCCATGACTTTTTGTAGTTTAGCCTTGGAAAACGCGTATGAGCAGAGATTCTGTAACCTCCCTGGCAAATCTTTTCCATTGCTCAGCATGTTCATGAAAACATGATGCGTAATCTGAACCTTCTAGTTTGCAATCTGTGGCCGTTGGCCCTTGTTATGTTGTTTGATGTGACAGGAGAGTGAGTAACTCCATGTCAAGCAGTAGTACACTGTTGTTGTTAAACTACTCCTTACCTGCACAAGCTCAAGTGACACAAACTCTTCTTACAGGTTATGTGTTTTAGACCCCTGAGCATCTTGGTAATTCTCTGCTGGACTCTCTCCAGTTTCTTTCCTTTTCTTTTCAACTTGAGCTCTAAACCTGGACATATTATAGATGTTGCCTCACCTGTGCTGAGGAGAGGGCTGATAATAACTTTTCTTTGTCCTGGTCACAGTTGTGTACTGGGTCAATATCCAATACACGATTTGTCTTGATCACACTAACAGCATGCTTTTGGCTCATGTTGAACCTGATGCCCACCATAACAACTAGGTCCTCTTCAGCAGGGCTGCTACTCGGTCATTTCCCAGCCTGCACTAGCATGTTGTGTCATTATGTCCCAGGTGTGGAGCTTTGCCTTTCTCCATCTGAACTCCATGAGGTTTGTGGGCTCACTCCTTGAACTTCTTAAGGTTCCTTTGAATAAAAGCCCTATGATTCGTTATAATCTAGGTGCCCTAGTTCAGCGTCATCTGCAGACTTGCTGAGGGTATCTTTTTTTTTTGTCAGCGTCTGGGTTACTGATGATGTTGAGCAGGATAGGCCTTCATGGTACTCTGACTGTTGCCATTTGGACTCTGGGTGTTTGACCTTATTCCCGTGAACTGTGTTTTGTACAAAGAATAATGTATTAGTTACGTCTCAAATACATTCAAACAGTTGGATCCTCACTTGGGCTAATCACTCTGTCATGCTCCAACATGTTGGCTTGCGTTTGGGGTGTTATTTGTATTGGATGTGAAGAACGTGAATGAGAATAAAATCTGTATTCCTAAAAATTAAAACAGCTGAGCATCTACAGTACTATTATAGCTAAGTGCGTTTAGAGAATAAGCAGATCTTCTGTTCCATGTAAATTGTTTAGGGTTTTTATACATCCAAAAGATTTAGTAATTTAGTTTTTTTGGCATTCAGTCTATTTTTATGGACTTTTTTTAATCCAAGGTGTTAGCTTTGATTTTTAAATCATGATCAAGTGTGAATGTAAGGGCATTAGTGGCCTGTAATCTTGATGTTTTTCCATTATACTCATGGGAGAACTGCTTATATAATATCTCTCCATCTTCATGAACTGTTTTGACCACTTCCATGTTAGATTAGAGTTGCGGAGCGCTCCTGGAATTTTGCCGTGGTAACCTTTAACTATGCCTTGCATATCACTGCTAGCAAACTTCTAGCAAGGCTACTCTGACGCTATTTGGAGAAATAGGATATAGAGAATTGTATGGATGTATACAAAGTGAAGAGGCTTTTTGAAACTTAATTTAAGAAAATGTAGTGTGGTGATGCATGCTGGCAGCCCAGCAAGACAGCCAGCTTCACTGGTGTGTTTAGAGTACAAGCTGTGTGATGGTGAATTCCAGTATGCAGTCATTACCACCAAAACAACTGGTACATCTGAGCTTAGGAGGCTTGTGATCAGCCTATTGCCTGTTGTTGCCCCCATCTCTCCTCTCCCCCTTGTCTAGGCTCTCTTGGGCACAGTTTATTGAAAGATAGTATATACATTAGTATGCCTTGAATCTTGGCTTGTAGAGCTAGTAGTAGCTTGTAGAAGGCACTGTGTATCTGCCAAGTCCTGTGAACCTTACAGCTTTTCACAGCATCACATCTATGTTCGGCTTCCACAACATACCTTACGAGCTTACCAGTTGCCAGGTTGTATTTGAAAGTGGGCCCTACTTTTTACCTCAGTAGCCTGTTTGACCATGGGATTTTTCTGAGTGTATTTTGAAAATGATTTGCTGTTATATGAATTGTGCCAGTGTGTTAAATATATAAATTGTGCTCACTTCGGCAGCACATATACTAAAATTGGAACGATACAGAGAAGATTAGCATGGCCCCTGCGCAAGGATGACACGCAAATTTGTGAAGCTTTCCATATTTTTTACACCAATGCAAGTAGCATAGGCAATAAACAGGAGGAGCTGGAAGCCATTATACAGCAGGACGGCTACGACTTGGTCGCCATCACAGAAACGTGGTGGGACAACTCGCATGACTGGCATGCTGTCATAGATGGCTACAG
>Ga0065711_1034687_pt1 | contig 23372 bp, 8 predicted proteins | sample Hoacrofraction12_FD_59098 | JGI IMG/M metagenome (GOLD analysis project Ga0065711, IMG submission 59098) | Hoatzin crop microbial communities from Cojedes, Venezuela - Epithelial fraction 12 v2 (version 2) | ecosystem: Host-associated > Birds > Digestive system > Esophagus > Crop | place...
CCTTCAGATATTTGTAAGCATTTATAAGGTCCCCTCGCAGCCTTCTCTTCTTCAGGCTGAACAAGCCCAGTTCCCTCAACCTCTCCTCGTAGGGGAGATGTTCCAGTCCCCTCATATACAGCAGCTTCCAGTCAGCTGCTGTATATCAGATTGATTTCTGCCCTTAAGAATGAAGGTTAGCAGTGCCACAGTTTTCAGCATTACCCACTTTAATGGGATGTTTTCATGTAAACATCTCATCTGTTCTAGGATCCTGCCAACTTTGGGTGGAGTTTTTCCATGTGTGGTGCATAAGATCAGTAGATTTGTTCCAGCAGATCCAAGGAAAGTACCTTGTAATATCAAGTGCTAGGCTTCAGTTCTCTAAAGAGAGGTTTACACATGTATAGAAAACAACAAAAAGCCACTGTGCTGATACTTTCACAGTTTAATAGTAGCTAGTGTGGAACAATAAGCTTGGTCATCATAAGAGTGTGGTCTTTTTTATCTTAAAGCGGGGTATGGGTGGAGTTATGTCTCTTCTTATTTTTATTCACCCTTAATCTTTATATGCTCACTTTATACAGAAATCTTTCTGTGAGCAGATCTAAAATAGGACTTAGCTCCACAAAGCACAATCTAGATGTTCTGCAGGCATATAGACCTGAAAATATGATCAGAAGATTGGGTCAACAGCCTTGTTAGGAAGTTTCTTGAGCAAGTTAAACATAATGTTCAACTTTGAAAGCGTCCTAGAAGCTTGTATTTCTGCATTTTGGCTGTGTCCAGAACCTCCCCAATACACACAGCCTGAGTTCCTATTTTTCATTTAAGCCCATTGCAAACAAGAAGCTTGGCTGCAGTGGCACCAAAATCTCTTACTGGATCCAGCTGGCAAACATTATTTAAACCTGCTTTATGAGCAATGATGAGCTTAGGTCTGCGACACGTATTACTGAATCTACCATGTTTCATAGTACTGGGAAAATGTCCCTTGCGATTAGAGTATTTGCTCAGGTTTTAGGAGACCTGAGTCCACTGCCTTTTCCAGATGCGAGGGCTCAGATCCTGTCTCCCGGAGTGCTTTCAGCATGCAGGCTTAGGCGCAACTGGATCGGGACGTTTACTGTCCTTGCTGCTGGAGCTGTGTTGTCATGCTGACAGAAATGTCATGTTCATGAGGCATGAGCGGAAGACCTAACACTTAGGGCCTTCAAATTGGACCAAATACAAATTTCCCTGTCTTTCTTTTTTACTGCCTAATTAATTTTTATTTCCCACCGTTTAACTTTCTCTCTCTTTTATCCTAAAAGTGTGCTGCCAGTATTTCTGTTTACAGATCCTTCACTGTGTAGTATAACCACAAACGGACCACAAGATCTACATGGAAATGCCTGCATAGCTTATGGGAGTAGCTCTAGACAACCTGAAGTAGCTGAAGGATTGGTTGATTCATTTTTTCATCAGCCTTTCCCTGTCGTACATAGTCAACCTTAGAAAAAGAGAAAGAGGAAAGGTGTTTTTGATGTGTCACTCAGTAGTTGTTTCACCCTTTTCCTCTGCTGTCTCTTGCAACAGCGAATTAAACAGAAATTTTAAAAATGCTTGAGTTCCCGGTTCTTGCTCTGAGTTGATTTCCTGATAACACTTTTGTAGCTGATTTTTTTCAACGTAAGCAGCACAGTTTTGTGGCTGAAATAAAACCTCATCTTTGTGTCCTAGCTTCTTGTCTCCCAAATCACCACAAGGTCCACAGCAAGTGGAGCCCAAGTTTTCAGTACACATAATTTTGCTTGCCTTTTTTACCTGTCTGAGTTTCAAAAATGAAGAACTACATGTCCCTTCACTTTTAATGGAGTGGAGCTTATTACCTTTTGTTTTGAAGGGGAAGGAGATTTAAAATGGCTCGATTTGGGCAGTCAAAAGCAGTGAGTACTTCTGAAAATGTTATCCTTTAGTTATTTAGTACCTATTTGCAGTCTAGTTGTTATGTGGATATTATGAAGCTTAATTTTTGTAATATACTTTGAGATACTCAGATGGAAAATGATCTAGGTGGAAACAATTCAAAACAAATTACCATTTCAATGTGCCTGTCAAAACATGTTTTAGGTTAAACACATTTAAAACATGAACATGTCTCCATCATGAACATAATTGGGATATTAAAGCAAAATGTTAATTTTTAAGGATTTCTTTACTCAAGGATTTATTCTTATTACACCCATAATATGCCCATCTTAAAAAGTTCTGTCCTTCACCCTGTTTCCTACACCTGTCCACTTTTGCTGCTTTAAGTTAGCTCATCACCTCCTCTCTTGTGTTGTTTTCCTTATTTGTTAGTTTGCTTTATAAACTGGATCCAACATGCTATGGGAAAAGAAATGGCCTGGGTAACAAGGGTTAGGAATTTTTTTAAACATAGTGGAGGTGCTAGAATCAACTTCATCCCAAAGCTTCCAAGCACTGGACATTTCAGCTTCAAAACTAATGACATGTATGGGTGACAGCAGACAAATGAGCCAAGTGTAGAACATTTACAGTAGTAATGGTGGAAACTACATTCAACACAGAATTATTGGAAAAAGCATAAATGTAAACAGAGTTCATAGTACATTAAACGAAGATGTTCTGTAAGTAAAGACTGGGCAATTAAAGGAGATTTACCCAAGTGAAGCCAAATACAGCACAGAGGATAATGAATGTGGCTGAGACAACTCAATAATAACGGCTTTGAACTTTTACAATAGTGCATTAATGCATGTGTCAGAAGGAGGGATTGCGTTTACAGTCAACAACCATTTGTTAAGGAATTTTTATCACACAGGTTAATTGAGAACTCACGATAACAGAGTATGAAAATTACCTTACTGAACTAAGGGCTGTGTTTGGTACTTAAGTATGCCATTCATTATTTTGTCTGTACCTAAAAAGTAAAATTTTGGAGATGTATGCTTTTCTATAACCTGTCTTCATTCTGTTAGTGTCGCCTCTGTGGCTGAGCTACCCCATTAATGATCCAATTGACTTAGAGAATTAATTAATTATTGTGTGTGTTGTCTGCATGGCTGCATTAAACTAAGAAGGCTGCTGAGAAAACTAGCAGAGGGTTCAAAACAAGCCACCCCACCCCACCTTGGTTTGTCTCTGGAGAGGCTGGCTCAGCCCTCTGTAGAACCTACTGGTGGGTTTGGATAAGCAGAGCATAAAAGGCCCAGAGCTGAGAAGGCTTTATCTGAGATGGACCTGTTCCCTTGCCAGGTAGGACCTGTTACTCAAATGCTGTCAGGTAGACCGAGAACTAGAGAATTTGGGCTTGTTTTATGAATTTGTGGGGTTTTACACTCATCAGTGTAAAATTTATAGAGGAAGAATACAGTCGCATGACCAACCTGTGATCTGGGCCATGGGAAGTTCTTCATGTGGGATTTGCCTTAGATAGCCCACAGCAGGTCTTTAATCTTTGTATTTGCTTTCCTCTTCCAGTGAAATGTGTTAACAGTTTCCAGCCTCACCTGTGTTGGTGAGGTGGTAAGCTGTTTGGGAGAAGGATTTCTTTCTGTTCCTTTGAAAACTTTCTAGCACAGCAGGAGGCTGATTTTATGTGGAGGTTTGGGGATACTTCTGTAATACAAGTAATGAGGAGTTGCTGCTACTTTTGGTTTAAGAGTGTGTTTAAAATAGAGTGGTGTTTTTGAGCAAGTACCTTTCTTAACTCATCTCAAAGTCAGTTCCAGACCTGGACTCAGTCCTTCTCCTTGAGCCTAGCTATTCCTACATTGCCTGTCTCTTTATTACACAGCGTGCGTATTCTCACAAGGGAGTCAGCCCCTTCTGTGATAAGAGCCAGAGCTTTTCTACAGGGCTAACATCTTTTTTTAGGACAGGTACCAGACTTGTAGTATATCCTACTGCTGCAGAATTCGTATTATTGTTATCAACGTTATTTGCAGTGTTTTACAAATGAGAGATTTTTATAACAAAAAATTAAATGATACATCCATACCATTCTATTTATTGAATAACAGGTACCCTGATTGGCTTTCTTTAAGTGCAGAAAGTATTGGATGGGAAGAGCATTTTGAAAAATGTTGACTGTCAGCTGAATTGAGTATATTTCAGTAATAACATGAAAAATCTTCCAAATGGATACTGTAAGTAAGAAATAAAAGTGTATTACAAGAAAAAGTACAATATTTCAGAATTTTTTAGTATAATACTATGTCTTCAAGAATTTTAGATTTCCATAAAATGATTCATTGAGTTTTGAAACAATTGGGTTTTAAATTATCAACTTGTATTAACACAGGATGTTTTCAATACCTCAGCAAAAGCTATATCCCTAATATTTAATTTTATACCAGCACCTAAGGAGGAAAGATGGCCAGTAGCTTTATTTGACAGCTAGCACTAATATAGGAGTCCAACTTAAAAGGACACTGTTCATAACAATGATCATAAAAAACCTTACAAATATTCTTTTGAAGTTCACTTATGAATTCAGTTTGACTGTGTTAATGACTTGTACCAATTTTTTTTGAGCTAGAGCTTTATTAGTGCAAATACTTATGGAAGGTGTATTTCAAGCCAGAGTGCTAGAATATTAATCAAAACCTTAATTACATATTCAGTAGTAACATTCCCAATTCATATGGGTCTTACTTAATTTCATTACTCATCCAATCAAGGATCAGAAGCAATGACATATGATTTTAAATAGCAAATTGTTTTGGATATTTCTAATTAGTAAACACAAAGGACTGGTTATTAAAGAAATTAACTTCAGCACCTTGAAAGCTGAAGAATAACCTTGAAATACAAATAAACTGAACGTTCAAATCTGTGCACAGAAAATTTACGGAAAGATTTGATCCATTTCCATTCATAGTTGTGGGGAAGGAGAAGGGAGGACAGAAGGATTATTTATGTTCACTTAAAGTAATTGTTTTGGGTTCAAATATTGCAGCTGTCACTTGAGTGCATTTTATTGTAAGAATACCGCTTTGTCCAAGTACACTCTAATTTGATCATAATGCAGAATGTGTTACACTGGATTTATCTTATTATGTGGGAGTCTGACACTGCTTCATCTGTGTTTTCACTTCCCCATCCTCAAAAACCTGTGAAGACTCCTGTTGAGGGGCAAGAGTTTGGACAAATGTGTCTGAGAACTTGATGGCCCAGTGGGAGAATTGAGTCCTTCTCCCTGTTCCTGCTGTTGCTCCATGCTCAGTTAAGTGTCCTTTGTCCCCACTACAACCCAAAGCAGTTTGGATCTGCTGCATACTAGTCTTCATGCCAGAGGTAGGCTGCTCGGCGGCTGTGCATTCCTAAGAGCAGTATTGGATTCTACAGGCAAGGAAGTGCAAAGCCATGGGAATAGTCTAGGACTCCTATTGATTGCCATCACTGAATGTGTACGTAGCTGTGATTTGTTGCAAGCAATTTCCTGACACAGGCTGTCCCACATCTTATTATTTTTTAGGTGAACATCATTTTAGCATCTAGATTTCACAAAGAGAAGAAAGGCATGCAGGAGACAGGTAAAATCTGAGAGCTGTCAGTCATGGGAGTATCTTTTTTAATTTCTTTTTTCTCTTGGCAACTATTTTTATCATATTCAAGCATTAGCTCTGAGAGATATAATGTTCACTTCAAAAGCCGCTTCCTCCTCAATAAATTATTCAGAACCATAGATTGTTCATGAGGAAATATCAACATACTAGTAGTAATTTAATATACCAAGCAATCACACTTACTTTAGCCTACATATGATTTAAATAGAATATGACAGTTTAGGGTCTCTGTTTGCCCCATGGCATGTTGGGATCAAACTTGGCAAGTGATTGCAGTGTTCTCGTATCTTCTGAAGTGAATGAAAGTTGCATAATTCAGAAAGGATTTCTTAATTACATGCTAAATCAGAGTTTGCCTGCTTGGGTTCTGAATCCAATTGTTGCCCAGGACCAGCTTTAGAGCATGTGAATATTTTCTGTCCTTTGTTAACTAGCATCTCACAATTGTGTCTCTTTTTTTAACTTGCTGAACTATTATTTCGCAGTACAGTTTCAGTATATTAGTTACCTTTGCTTTATTCTGTGGATGAAAGGCTGTGCCTACCCTTCCTGACCTGTCTGACCCATGCCATCCACCTGCTGAGGACAACCTGCTTTCTGGAAGTTTTATCTCCTTCCCTTTTTGAACAGTCTTTTTTTTTTTTTTTTTCCTTCCTTTGCTACTGCTTCCAACACCCTGCACCACAGAGTGTTAGCTACTGGTTGTGCTGGGACGATTTGTGTTTTTGTCTTAAACTGGCTTTGAGTTGGTGCTTGGTGGAAGAAGAACTTTAAACTGAGAAATGTGAGAAGAAGATTGGGGGTAAACTCGTATATTGCCTATACTTTTTATATATATAACATTAGTGCAAGAGGAGTAAAATGGTGAAAATGAGGACACAATGTTGGATATAGGAATGCTAATAGTAATTTGGTTAGCTAAGAAAATTCTAAGCTGCTGACAAAGTAAAATGTAGAGGACACACTGCTGCTAGGATTGTGCTTGATCTGTTTAGTGACTGAGTGTTGTTCTTAAGGAAAAACTGAAACATGGATACAGACCTGCCAAAAACCTGTGCAAGAAAAGGCGAGAAGTAGGAGCATCTGTGCAGAACTTGTATCAGGTGAATTCATGACTAGAAGTAGGAGCTTGAAAGTTGTATGCTACTGAGGAAAGATAAATCCAAGTAGAGAATTGCTGGTATACGAAGTATTAATGAGGTAATAACTTGAAAGAGTGAGTTATATGTGTTCAAAAAAAGTTTTTTTTTTTTAAAGATTTGAAAAGGGCTAGCATCGGGCTTCTGTAATGAATTGCTGTGAGAAGGGAAGGGTAGATGTCCCAGAAATCTGTGGAAATCTTATCACTGTGGGTGATTTTAACTACTTAAATGGATATTGGAGAACACAGCATATTGTTAATAATCATACATGGTTGCATGTGGTAGCTGACAGTCTTCATCAAGTTGCTAGTGTATCAATAAGATGCGTTACAGCATTTTGGTTTCTATGTGTGTGTTTGAGAATTTTTAGGATTTCTCAGTAAGAAATGGAAGGTTGGTAACACTAAACAATCTTCAACAGAGTGGTCAGATATCTTCCTTTTATGCTTCTTGAGGAAAAAAAAAAGTTACTAAGGTGTTTGGTGCAGTTTTTCATGGCTTTGGGGTTTGTGTTTTTTTTTCTTCCAAAAGAGCAAAATTTCATAACGGAGGGAAATGGCTAGTAGAAGAAGCTTGCAGCTATAAATATATAAAGAAGTTCTAAATTTCTTTGAAATTAATGATGCTAACACTGCCAGGAATTTGAACATCAAAAAACAAGAAAAATTTTTAGTGTGTGGCTCTAAATTAAAATGTGTTTTTTGAAGACATTTTAACACCGTGAAGAATACACAAGAGACACCTCCCCCCCTTGCACCCCTTCCTTCCCAGTTGTCTGATCAGCAACTCAAACAAAGTCTCAGAGGTCAAAAGTTTGGAGATAAAGTGGGGATTTCCAAAGCCAAGCTGAGATGGGCTTTAAAGAAGAAATAATAAATGGCAAAACACTCTTCAGCTATGTAATAGGAACAGAAAAAGGAAGGAAGAGAGTTGATATCTTGTGAGGGTGGATATTAAAGATAATCTAGATATGGCTTGGTCCTTTCCCTTGTTTTTCAGTAAAGGTGATTGTTAGCACAGTGGCAAAGGGAAGACAAATAATGTATATGATGGTATTAAAATAGAAATAGACACAGTTGCAGTGAAATCAATAGTAAATGAGTTTATCTTTCTAAAATTAGAGGGTTAATAATTTCCATTCCAGAATACTGAAAAAAACTGTTGAATTACATCTGTGTTTTGAATCTGATAAGATAGAGATAGTACCATAGGAATGGAGAACAGCTGAGAAATAAAATTATTCAGCAACTATAGATCTATGAGTACATAAGTGAAGCTTGAAGTGTCTTTTCCTTTAAAAATTATTCTAAAAACTTACAGTTAAAGGAGGGAATGGAATAATTCCTTTAATTATTTAGGACTGAGTAAAGATTGGTAGTGCCAGACTGACCTGGGAACATTGTCAGTACTGTATTGAATTTTGTATTTGAAGACAATATGCTGTGTGTACTCTGTCTGGCAGGGGAAAACTTTAGATGTACTCTGGAAGTTTTCAGCAGAGCTGGACAAGAAGGGGATTAGCAAGGGGCTGTAGAGCAGGAATGGAACTAACTTGCTAGCAGGTGTGTTTAAGTACAGCCTGTGTGGCTGAATTACGAGAGGGGCACTGTGCGGCCACAGCCACGGCTTCACTGAGCGACCCAAAGCTTGTGGTGCACTGAGAGCTCACGTTCCTCTTAGCCTCTTCCTTCCCCTCCTCCCATCCAGGAGACTTATGTTTAAATCACTGCACTGACATTTTGCCAGAATTTCCAAATGATAGCTCCATTTGTTTTCAAATTCTGAATTTTATATCAGATAGAAGTTTGCATTTCACAGCCTGGTCTGAGCATATTGGGATTTTGTTTATTCTCCAGGCATGATCTAAACAGATAAAAAAAATTGCTGGTAGAAACACAGTCAAAACAAATTGAGGCCTTCTACATTTTGATTTTGCTCCACAGAGATGTATTGTCACATGCTATGAAATCAGAGGACTTAAAAACTTCAGAGTCAATGATTTAAGCTTCCACTAAATATCTTCTCAAATAGGATCCACGCTTGTATATCTGTGGCATACCCTGAGACCACAGTTAAATTGGAGCACGCCATATGTTGCAGCACACCAGAAAATTTTGCTTAAACGTTGCCATGATAATACACATGTGGGACGAAGATTTTTCAAAAAGTACAATCCTTGGTTCAGACACATAATATTGGTGAGAGTTTACTGGCTGCTCAGCAGCTGTGAGCTTTCAGGTGTTTAGTTAGATGTCTGCAAGGTGACAGAGGAAACTAAATGTTATACCTGAAGGTTGTGACTAACTGTATCATTTAGATCCAAAGTGTAGACATGAACTACTCTAAGCAAAAGCTACTCTGGGCACTTTACTTGACCATGTGCTTCGTACTTTCTAAGACTGCCTGCTTGGAGTTTTTAGAGTAACAGTAAAAGGACTTTAAGTCAGTTCCTGCAAAGTGAGGTGGTGGTGGGCTTTGTGTGGAGTAGTTTGGAGTACCCTTAAATGTAAAAGTAACATCATGTTACTGTGGAAATGGTTTTAATTTTTATACTTTGAAACATCTTCCCCTGCTGCTGCAGAATGAGCACAACAACCAGAGAATGAGACTAATTGAGAAACAGAACAATATTGCTTTGCTAAACCAGATTATATATTCCTTGTCCAAGGTTGTAATGACACAAGTGCATGTCAAGTAATGTTGAAGAGCTTGCTTTAGGCTGTGTTCAGTAGTGTCTGTTGGTTGGTTTGTACTGGAGTTTTTCTGACCTCAGATGTGGAAGTGTCCCTTTTCCCTGGTGTTAGCGAAATCTAAGTGGTTCAGAAATTGAGGTAGTCTGAAGAAATAAAACTTGTTGTTTTGGACTGAGTCTGGAATGTGTTCCCTCTAGTGCAGAGTACCACAGCCCTAACAGGTTGAGTAGTACTTAACTTAGTGTTAAACCAGTTTAAGGTACAAGAGGTAACTGAGCACGTTACCCTGCATGCCAGTTCGCAGGCAGAAGCATCCCTGCCTTAGGATCCACGTGAAGTCCCCACAGGCTTGATAACGTGTCTGACTCCTTTCATCAGCCTACTGACTCCAGTTCAGCAATTCACAAAGGAAGCAGTATCTTATTCATCCCGGGCAAAAAAAAAAAGACGGAATCAGGCCACTCGGTTGTATTGTAAATTTGCTAATAGTAGTTGCAAAAGTGATTACTCAATCGCTGTGAGCAGCAGCACTTTTTTTTTTTTTCCCCTCAAGGAGTTGGAATGTTTGTTTGGTGAGCAGTGCTTCTTCAGCCCTTGCAGCGAGGAAATGCATACAGAGCTCTGGTCCTCCAAACACCACACTACCTGTGTAAAGTACACGTATAAGCAGCTGAAGAATCAGGGCCAGAGCTTACTAAGCTCAAATAAATGCAGTCACGTGAGTGAGCCAGAGAAATAAATTATTAAATAAAACAACTACTGAGTGTGTGCAATATTGAAAAAATAATTTTGGGCTTACGTTGCTTCTTTTTTTTCTTTTAGAGAAGTTAATTACAGTTCATTCAGACACAAAAGAATATTTGGGGGCCAAAAGTTTGTCCCATTTCAGCTGCAGATTTGGACTCATGAGTAGACCTTGGATGACAGATTAGTTCGCACTGCTAAAGCATCCAGAGTTGTATGTTCTGCTGATATTCTGTATTTGCATACTTCTTGATCTTAAAACTAACACAGAATTTTTTAAAGCAAAAATGATTCTGATTGTACTTTACGCTGGTGAAATTTTGCTGAAAAACAGGACACATTTCAATAGTGAGATTAGCTACACTGTGAAATATTACCCCTCAGGGAAGTTGTAGGAGACCAGTTGCACGGATCATTTAAATGCAATTAGAAAGAGCAGCAGAGGATGGAGCCAGGCAATTCTCCCCTCCCCCCTTTGCTTCTTCTCCAAAGAAGTTTGAAAAATGTCATTTGGGGAAATAATAACAGATTCAGGTTACACTTAGCAAGCAGTTTTGGCTGAAAAGGGGCAAATTTGAAGATAGTTTATTCCAGTAATTTTGTGGAAATGCCTTCATGTTTGGGAAATAAATTTTATGCTAAAAATGTGACTTGTCATTTTGAAATTTGTGCTTTTAATTATGAATTGCCTCATATGAACCAACCTGCATCCAGGTCGATACAAAAATATGTATTTATGTTTTTCTTTTCCTGCCTCTGTCTTTCCCCAAGATCAGATTTTAATTGAGCTAAACTTTCTTTTTTTTTCTTCTCATTGAACCAAAGAATCCATTATTTGCACAGTTCTAGAAAACGTACTGAGAAGTCTGTTTCAGGCTGATAGAAGGACAGACTTCATGTCTTTTCCTGTGAGTTGTCTTTCATGTACACTCTCTGATTTACAGGTTGAGTTGGCTGCCTCAGTTTAAGTGATGCCATTAGTAGCTTTTGAGGGTTTTTTTTCCCGAAAATCTGGTGATGTGTATCAATGACTTCTGTTTCAGTACGAGATGCACTTTCTCAGCCCCTCTCAAAATTAGGGTCTAAGTAGCTCAAAATTGATGCTTAAAGCTGAGGCAGTTTGAAATAGACGTAAAGACTAAGAGGATCTTTAGTGGTTCATAAATCTTAGACTGCTTTTCTGAACAAGGTTGAATTTTACCCACTGAGCCCTGGAAAGTTGCCTCCTATGTAACTTTCACTGTATGCGTGTAAAAATCTCTGACAGATGGGGAAGAATTGAAGCAGTGAGGCTTCATAAAAATCAGAGTTTTGGGGCTACTGGGATAAACACTGGCAATATTTAGCAATCTATAGTAAAGCTACATTTATAATTCAATATGCATAACTTCATTAATCATGTTTCTTTCTTAAATGGCGATCAAAAAATAAATATGTGCTTTGAAATGGGAGTTGTCTACAAAAGCTTGGTTTTGCCACGTTACTTCAGAAAGGTGGTGTTCTTCCCCCTCGGTTCCTGTCTGTTGTTAATTAGGGAAGTGGAGATGGATGTGTAGAATTAGGTTGCACATAATCTCATCTGAGCATTTAATCATAAATGATTAGGATGAAGATTTATAACACAGATTTTGACATTCTGGCTGATATAGCAAGGTTAATAGAGCTATATTCTCCCCAGTTATGGATTGTCTGGGAAAGCCCGAAAGACAATAGTGTCTACAGACATTAGAGGGTAATAAGATCTCCAAGAATGTTCTTTCATTTTTGTATTTTTAGAAAAACTTGTGTTGATAGTCTGATGTAACATTAAAAGATCCATGAGAGAAAATTTAAACAGAAAAGCCAAAATCAAAAGGAAAATTATTTTTCCAATAAAACATACAGCAGTGGATTCTAATAGGAAAATAAAAGCCAGATCTACTTCATCTGAAAAATATTACGTGGTATTTGATGGAATAAACATCTAATATGATATGGTATAACCAAGGTCAGAAATTGTCCTGTACTGTCTAGTTGTGCCTGTTTGGATTAGAAGCTATGGAGTTGCATGTTACACCCACTCTATAGTGTTCAGGGTCGTTGATACCACCAGGACCACACGAGTTGGGTATGGTCACATGCATTAGCTATAGAAATATGTGGAAAGTTATTAGGAAGTACAGTAGTACTACAATTAATTGTACATTACTAGTACAATATATTATCTCATAATCTCCAAAACAAGAAAGAATTATTCATGCCGCTGAACACCAGTTTGAAGGACCTGAACTATCATTAGTTATTTCTTGATTTGCTGGAGGAAGATCTGAGACACCAAAAAAGATGCCCTCCCCAAAAAAAGCTGTGCATGATGGAAATTGAGCATCTACATCATTTCAGCCTCTGTCTCAGCCTGGAAATGTTCAAACTGTAGGGGCATTATCGTTTAGAATATGCATTTATGTAGGTGAAAAGAGGACTGTTTCTGACCTGTAGAAATGTCTCAGCATTGATATAGCTGGTCAAGTTCTTGTCTGTGTCAGCCCTAGCTTTGCCTGACATCTAAAAATTAGGAAGTGTTCCACACATCTGTTGTGAGGATGCGCTGAGACAGACAGTCTCCAAGGTTGCAGATGAATATTTCTGGGATCAAAATCTCTGAAATTATTAGCTCTGGTGTTGTGCTGTTTTCAGGTCCTGTGCTAGCATAACCCCGTGGTGCCGCTTGGCTTTATGCAGGTGTAGCACCTGCTACCAATCACCCTGTGGCTGTCTCTTTTCTCACAGCAGGGCTTAGGATAGGGTACTCACTAGTACTCAGCATTGGCCAAAGTGTATTGCCACTGAAGTCAATGAAAATTTTTATCAGGGCCTTTAAAAAGAGAGTTAGGAGGCTGACATATTTAAAAATCTATGGTATGGGGATTCATAAAGACTGAATTTATCTTAGGAAACCTAATCTTGCATTCAGTTTAAAGGAGGGAGTCTCCCCCAGGAAGGGAGTTGACAGCAGAAGACAGGTTATAGCTGCTTGGTGCTTTGAATTATTGCCCTGGAAGAGCCAGTCTCCTCTGCTGCCCGTAGGAGGAACTGGAGCCTGGGAAGCAGTCAGCCACTGTAAATATCTCCCCAAGTGGCTTTCCCTGCTGTCCTTGCTTTTATCTTTCTAGCCCCAGGCTGTTGTTGCTGCCCCTTTCTTGCATCCTGTGATATTCCCCCTGCCTACCTCTACCGTTCTTGTTTGCTGCTACCAGATTTCAGGTGGGAGCACTACCTTTCCTGTTCACAAATGGCTCCTCTATAACATTGACCCACCTCTGGTGGTCAAATCTGTTTCCCTATGAAATTTATCACGTCATTTGTGTCAAGGATAGAAGGATAACTGTTCTGCACCATAGGTAGCTGTCCTTTTTGATTTTGTAGGGGCTGGAGAGCATTTTTTTGCCAGACTTCACAACTTCCAGCAGTAGAGAAGATATTTAAGCCTTTTTGCAAAAGCCATTGTTCTCTTTCTGTAAAGTCAAAAGAATTGACATATCTCATTAGTCTGTTAAGCAATGCAAAGATAAATGCTTTATATATAAGAATGAATACAGATGGTGATACCAATTAATTGGTACGCTTCATAACTATAAACCACAGTGTCTATGAAGGGCTTTTCCTTCTAGAATCTCCTGAGTTTTTTTTAATTTCATAGATAATTCAGTCTTTTAAATAGATGAATACTAATATTAGGTGGTCACAGATGAAAACTGTCAGTCTACAGTAAGACATGGATATTGTCTGTGCTTTGTTAAGCAAAAATGTATTTAACTCCTGTTTGTGTTTCTTAAACAGTTGAAGAGTTTAATAGAATAGGGTTTTTAGTGACTTTGTAAACAAGATATGAGATGATTGAACTCTCATAGGCAAGTGGTGAGTTGTGATCACTGTTTCTTACTGGTTGCAAATTAATTATGAAGCTAATCCATGGTAGAATGTTTGAGGTCTCTTTCTGTATTGTTGTTCAGCTAGGTAGTTACTAGTGCAAGATGAAGCTTGATATACAAACAAAATCCTGCTATTTTTTACTCGTGTATATAGGCGTACGTAAGGCAGAAAAATGTGTTATCAGCTCCCACTTCGTTTGAAACTCAGCACTTCTCAGCAAATTTTGTTTCCTTAGGTATTTGTTTCATTCACCTTCCAAGTCTTGTCTTAGAATATGTTTCTGCGGGTAATAGCACTAAGTACCCCCATTTGGAAGCCTTCTGAGTGAGGCTGGACTTTTAACATGTAAACTTTCTCAGGCAGAGACCATAACTAAAGTGCTTTACAAAATTTGTATCTTGGCAATGATGGCTAATATGCCTGGAATTGGAAAATAATAGCAGTAGCTAATGAGGGGATTTTCAGGAAATTAACACAATCAAGTAGGCCTTCTCAGCCCTGATGGGAGACATGCTTGCTTTTTTAGTCAGAGCATCCTTTTGCATGGGAATTGTGTGAGGGACAGCCGATCGTAATGATTGGCTGTATTTCCCAGCTGTATCAGCAGGACTAAGAAAAGATACTTCCCCTTCCTACAAGCCTTATTCCCTTTTATCCTGAAGCCATCATGCCTACAACAGCACTACCAAATTACAGTCTGAGAGATTTGTGATGGATGCTTGGGAGTAAGTTAACAGCAATGAACTGACAGTGACCTGTAACTAACCCAGGGCTGAAGGTACTGAAAATGAATGGTAAATGTGCTAAGATATTATCCATGTAGCAGTCCTCCCTATGCAATTGCTGAAGGGGAGGTATAGTAAATCCAGATGATAGGTGTGCCTTTTTGTATGCACATTACTTCATTCATAAGGGAAAAGTAAACACTTTTTTTCTCCTGATGAGTTTGCAAAACTGCAGGCAAGTCACTGTGTTGATAAAAAAATAAGTTCATTTGTGTCGCCAATGTTAGAAGAGCGGATGTGATAGATTTTCCTAAAAGAACTTTTCCTTCATATGCGAGTCAGGAAGAGCAGAATTATGAGTCAACTGAAAATAAGAACCAGTTTTCTTATTGACAACTGTCAGTAAATATCAGTACAGCAAAAAATATTTGACCACAACATGTACTTCTAAAATTGCTAACTGCTGAATTTGCTGGGACTGGCCATGGCATTGTTGGGGAATTTTTTGCTGCTGAGAAGTGACACTAATGATTACATTTCCATTTTGAAGCAATTTTTGTTGCAGTACTTAGAAAATATGAAAAAATCTTTACTGGTACTGTTTACAGAAAAATGAATTTTTTTTCAAAGCCATTCGACTAAGTAGAGTAGAATTTCCTAATGGCTTTTGATTAAAATAAGTATTTTTTTATTTCTGCATCCTTTAAATATCTTCTGCCAGTGCTTTATTGCATTACTTCAACTTTACTGCTGTCAGTGAAAAATTTCTCTTTAAGGGACATTTGAATTCTGCCAATAGGCAATACCCCTTCTGTTCCAGACAACAATGTAAATAATGCTTCTTTTTTTAAAGGGATAATTCTATCCAGAAAAAATCTGCATGACAAGGTTTTGCAGAAAGTCAGTTTTCCAGCATCTTTTTCATAAGCATTTGTATGTGTGTTCTTGCAAATGCACACAGACCTTCGCTCCTGCATCCTATTTAATTGGCATATGAGATGGCATGAACATGAGGATTTGTACATAGGCCTACAAATGACAATATTAGCCATGTACCGATCCATCCTTTCCCACTATTTTTGCAGGCACCTTTCTGGTGCAACGACTCAATTTCAGGCACTGTTACAAATGCAGTCCCTTTATACTGGGACCAATTAATTACTGGTATGAATTTCCACCTAGTGAGAACTTGAGTCCTAGCAGTAGTTTCCCAGCAGTAACGGCTAAGAAGGCAAGAACTGCTTAATAGCTGTGTGTCGCTTCGTTTGCTGAAATGGAAATTGAGAAGTCTCAGTATGAACCTTATTCATCCTGTCCAGTGTATAGGAGGAGGGAGGGTATCCATGTCTGTAGTCTCAAAATGGTATGCACCATGGCTCTTGGGACCATCAAGGTGAGCAACATCTCCCATGGATAACCTCCATCTTTCCTCCTGACGTCTGGTAGAAACACTCTGCGGTGCCTGCCTAAAATGAGAAATAAACTCTTTGGAAGATTGCCTCTGCTGGTGGCTTGCTGGAGAGCTCTCTGGGACCTGCATATTTATGAGGCTTTCTGAATATCTCCATCATGAAAACTTTCCAGGCCACTTACTTTTGGTCAGTGGGATCACTTGTTTCAGACAGTAATGGCATGACAGTGTTGTTACTGTTGAGCTCTGCTTTGCAGAACCTTTGTGGAAGTAGGCAGGGAGCCTGAACCTCCAACAGTATAGTGAAAAATGACTAGACAAAAAGCGTGTCAAATAAAGTAAGCAGTCAAGAATGGGGACAAGGAAAAGTCAGTTAAATCTTAGCTAGCTCTCTTAGTAGTATGGGCTGCTATTGATGCCAATAATAAACAAATTAATTTCACTAGAATTTAATTCCAGTTTTTAAATAGAGTGTTTCAATGGAAATGTTTATCAAATGACTACTTTTGTTTTAACTCCTCAAGATTAACACTTGAGAAATGATAGAAAGAAATCAAATGAAGGTAGCTTTCTGTCATTAAGTTTTAATTGTATCACCGGCCCATGATTTTTTTTTTTTAAATTGAAAATTCTCATCTTCTGAAAATTCTGGCTCAAGTCCAGCATCAGAGCTATTGTGTACTGGAACCCTCCAAAAAGGTAATCCAAATTAAATAGAAGTGTGAATCCACAGTGGATTAATTAAATGACATTAAACTCTCATGTGGATACTCTGAAACAGAATTAAAAGTGTTTTGATTCAATTTAACTTAATTTCCAGAGCAAATTAGTTAATTAAGTGTGCTGTAATTTTGAATGAAAGTGTCTACACAGAGGTTTAATATGTTTTGACTAATCCACTTTAAAAATTATTTCAGATTAACTTCAAGTGACCCGTGTACTGGCAAACCCTTGGTACCTTGATAAAAAGTTGAAATGAGAAATGCTGCAAGGCTGGGACTCAAAAAAGAAAACTGTAATTGTGACTAGTAGCTCAGACTTGATTTTTGTTTGGAATTTTGTACAATCAAGAAGAAGCTTTATTTCTTGGGCTAGAAGCTGTGCTTCATGAACAAAATTTGTTCTGTCAAAGAAAGGGAAAATAGTCAGGCAGCCTCAAAAATGAAGTGTGTGTGATGGTGCATTAGGTGTTGCCATAGGAGGTTGCTATATATGATACCTTTTTGAACATCAGAGCAGGGAGATCCCAACTATTTCTGGTATTATAGGAACAGAATAACAGCATTTCTTAAACGGTGAGGAGTAAAGAGAAGTCCAGTTAACTTCTTTTTTTTTAGTATGGGAAAAAAATCATGGACCACTATTGATTATAAGCTGGAAGAGAATCACTGGAATGACGATGTGAAGGGGAGAGTACTGCCCTGGTATACATATAAAGCAAATTAACCAGTAGCTTTGCATGATCAAATAATGTGAGTTAAGAATGGTTACAGCACTGGCAATTGAGATGGAGAATAGAAGGTGAATGTGGCTTGATATCTGCATGGGAATGGAGAGGGCAACTGAGATGAAGAGGGAAGTGGAGAAGCACAGGTATTTCTTTCGATGGTAAGGATTCCTGTGCTATAACTGTGGGCACTGTCCCACCTTAGCCTGGCCCAGAGGTCTCCTGAATGGGCTATGAAGCATTAGCTGGACCTGGCAGGGTCAAAGTTGGGGTGAAAAAGATGAACAGTGACAGACCTAACCTGTGCTTATAAGGGGTTCCCTAAGCCTCCGTGTTAATCTGTCCCGTGCTTCCTGGCACTGCTGTGATGGTCTGGACTCAGCTAAAGGCATGGAGAGGGAGTTGTTTCCTCTTCCTTCAGCTGATTATAAAGAATAACATGTAAGGAGGAGCCAGTTTGGTCTCATATGACACCAAAGTACTACCAAGAAAAGAGTAGAAGGCATGTGCTCCATTGGGATGAGACAGGAGAAATATCACAAAAAAGGTGTAAGAACTCAGCTGCTGTCTTGCAGAAGCAGTGCTTCCTCCATTGACCCAGACTAACATATTTATCTTAGTCATCTCTTTTCCTTGACTGACATTTTACTATAATTTTTGTGGTAAGTAATTTGTAGACTCTTTAAAACTTCAGGACTCGATGCTTTGTAATGGTAATGGGATACAAAGAAGCTACAGAGCTCAGACAAAAACAAATGCACGCTTTAATTGTGCTTTGAATATTTGCCCTCTTATTTATCCACTTTTGTTACACTGTGTCCATTGCAAGAGCCTTTAAGACCAAATATCCTTGAAGCACTTACAGGAATTACAACAGCTACTGCTAGTAAAATGGAGAAACAGGTGCATAAGAAAATGAGATTTTAAGTGCCTGCTTTAATTTTGTTGCAAGAATAAGCTCTGGAAACAAAGCCCTGATTGGAGAAGTGCAGAGAATCAAAACCAAGTTGCATGAGTGTCTTCACTACGTCTTTTAATTATGAGGAAATTTTACCACATTTTCATTCTGTATTATTATCAGAGCACAATTTTCATGCCTTTCATATTCTAAAAACTCCAGAATGACACACACATATATTTCCAGTATTAAATTGTGCTGCTAAAGCACATTCTGTTTGGCATGACGTCCTTTCAGTTTAATTTTCTCAAAAAATCCGTTTCATCTTTTCAGAATATAAATGGCATACCATTGACCCTTCAACTTCCTGCTATTCCCTCCTGTCTTCAGTACTCAGATGACTAAGTTGGGAACGTGTTCAAGTGGTGGCATCTGGCTCTTTGGGGAGCTCTGTGAGCAATTATGTTGGCAGCTTTACAGATGGCTCTTCATGCATTGTGGGGTGAATCTGAGCTTTTATCTTTTAGATATCTATGATTTGGAAGAACTTGCATGCTGGTAAATAATTGCACTCTTTCCTCCTTGAGCACCCGTTCAAGGCTAAACTAAATGCTGATGCATTAAAAGCTCATTGCTTTATGAACCAGACACAAATTAAAACCCTACAAGTGGTCATCTACAAAGTTGTTGATAGAGGTTTGGATACATGAATAGCATCCTCCTCAAAGACTCTGCTCTTTGTCTTCCAGATAACAGACACTGTCTTATTAGCCAGGTGTTTTCCAACTGGAAATTTAACTGCTAATCCTTGAAAGAGAAACTGTTAATTCTTTAAAGAGAATATTTATTTAGTTTATATCCCTTTTAAGGACTAGTTAATTCAGGTGTCTCTGGAGGATCTTAAAACCTGCATGCTTCGGGCTATGTTCTTTTTTAATATGTGTATCTGTTAGATATATTTAGAATAATCAGAAGAAGGCCTTATCAAAAGGTTGTATCTTCTCAGAAAACTGTCAGTTAATACTGAAGTAGAATGTGGGGACAGGCTGGAGATCAGAGAGCACTGATGGGTGCAAGAGGTTGAGAGCTTCTAGACTCTACAGCCTTTGTTTTTTCGACCCAAGATAAATGAAAGTGTGGAGAAAAAATTGTTTTTATTTTCAGAGCACATCTGGCTTGATCTCAAGCAATTTCCTTAATTTCTTTCAGGCTCATGGAGGCCTGTGTAGGTAGGTGGGCATAAGGCTTGAAAATTTGTCAGTATGAGCAACTGAATTAGTTTGAGCATCTAAAAGACGTCGAAGTCCAAAATGAGACATCTTCAAGTGAAGATGTATCATTTCATCCCCTTCCTTATCTGAGTCCAGAGGACAGCAGATTCACATGCAAAAATGGCATGAGTGCAGCAAAGAGAGTACAGTCAGGGATTTATATGTGAAATCTGTGTACAGAGCACAGGGGGCCGTTCAGTCCAGAGCTTTTCACTTGAAGCCCATGAAGGGAATTGCTGGTAGGGTTAGTCTGCCGATCTGCCTACCATCTGTCTGTCTAGGAGGGGTGCTTTTAAGCAATCAAGAGGACACAAGAGAAATGGTGACACTGATTCTTTACATTAGCAATTCCTATAGATAATGGATTAATAGATAATGTCTTGTTCTCAAAAAAACAAAAAACATTTGATAGTACGTTGCTGCCAAGATTCCACATTGCCTGTTGGGGTATGAGCTTGGTTAACTCACAAGTTTTTTTTTCAGGGACCGGTTTTTATAGTTGCAGAGCTCCCCCTGGAGCAAAATGAGGTCCTGGGACCTGGCAATGAGGGAGAGAGACTCCCAGAAGTGCTGAGGAAATGTTTGTGGCGCATGACATAACCTGTAGAATCCTGGCATCAGGACACTGTGTCATTTGAGAAGGTTCTCTAGAATTTTCACTTTGATTAAAACTGCTTGATTATAACCTTTGATTACAAAATGTTGTATAATGTATTCTTTATGAAGCATTCCATGAATGAGGAGCTTCTCATAGCAATTCTGATGAGATGGATTTTGAGCAAATACACAATATCTGAGTTGCTATGAGTTCATAATCTTTTTCAGTACTTGGAAATAGCAACTTCTGACTAATCTTTTTCCAGCTGTAAGACAGTGATATACTCATTTGAAAGATTAGCTGATATTTTGTAAGGATACCTTAAGTAAAATGTGAATCAGCTTAAAGGACTTAGCAGAAAGCTAGAATTCTTATATATCCTCTACAAGACTGAATTGCAGCCTTTGAGGATCCTGTGTTCAGACTCTGTCACAGCCAAGAGACAGAAAAATTGTTAAGAGATGTGAAGATCCTGTGACTTTCATGTGTCTTGGCCGATTTGATTATTGAACTGTACCTGGGTTTAAAGAGTTAATTTGTGCCTGAGATAGCTGGAACACAGCAGTGGCCTTAGACAACCCTTCTGTTGGCATTTAAGAGAAAAAGTAGGGAGCTAGCTAATTTTGAAGACAATCATGACTCTCCATTCCTCCTCCCTGGGGGAGGGAGATGAACAAAACTGGCCAGACTCAGAAGAGCCAGACAGGAGCCGCAGGGAGAACACTGAAGTCAGGGCAGATAGATGTAACCTGGCTTTTGTGTCAGTGTTTTCTCAAGTTGCTTTTTTCTATGGTTTCTAAAGAAGCTGTTCTGAGTTACTGTATTTATCATCCAGCCATGTCTCCAGAGAGATGTCCCTTGCAGATGTCAAACTCATTAGGACCTGCTGAAAAATGAGGCTGGTGTACAGTGAAGACATCTAACTGATGAACCCAGGAGGTTTTTTTGTGTTTAGGTGCACACCCTTGGAACTCTTCCTAATATAATTTTGTGATGAAACCTGGATCTATACCCCTGGTGTCTCTGAAAAGAAACCTGGGTATATGAGCAAAAAGAGAGCTAGGGTACACACCAGCAGATCACTTGATGTTGATAAGAGAGGCCAAAACTTCAGTGAGTATTGTGGTGTGCATTCGCCCAGTGCCTTAGCAGCAGTTTGGTGCTCTTGCTCAGTGGTCTCCGAAGTAGGGTGCACATGCAAGACAATCCATTGGGGTGTGGTAAGAGAACATATTTGGTACCATTAATAAATAAAATAATATTTTTAAAATAGTGTTTATTTCATCTTTATCTCATCCTTTTCAATTTCTATTTTTGTGTATGTTTTACAATATACATAATGTATTAGTACAGTAGTACATTAATATAACTGATAAATCAATAAAATTTATTTTGCTGAAAATGTTTTTACTGATAGGCGTTTGTGATCAAAAAGTTTGGGGACCACTGCTTTAGCTGATTTCTCAGATGAAGGAACGTTGGACACTTCTGCAAGGGAGGAGAAAGTAAACTCTGTCAGAGAGGATTGCCTTGGGAAGATATTCTGTGAAGTCAAATGTACAGCCCTTCTGCTGTAGACCTGCCAAGAATATCTTAGTCATGTCTAAGGGTAGCAAGTGACTTTGCTTCTCTGGGCAACCTGTTCCAGTGTCTCACCACCCTCATAGTAAAGAATTTCTTTCTTATATCCAATCTAACTCTACCCTCTTTCATCTTGAAGGCATTACCCCTTGTCCTATATCTACATGTCCTCATAAACACTCCCCTTCCAGCTCTCTTGCTGGCCCCCTTCAGGTACTGGAAGGCCACAATAAGGTCTTCCCGCAGCCTTCTCTTCTCAGGCTGAACAGCCCCAACTCTCTCAGCCTTTCGTCATAGCAGAGGTGTTCCAGCCCTCTGATCATTTTTGTGGCCCTCCTCTGGACCTGCTCCAACAGCTCCATGACTTTCCTATGCTGAGGGCTCCAGAGCTGGATGCAGGTGGGGTCTCACCAGAGCAGAGAGGCAGAATCCCCTCCCTCGACCTGCTGGCCACACTGCTTTTGATGCAGCCCAGGATATGGTTGGCCTTCTGGGCTGAGAGCACACATTGCTGAGTCATGTTGAGCTTTTCATCCACCAGTACCCCCAAGTCCTTCTTGGCAGGGCTGCTCTCAGTCCATTCTCCATCCAGCCTCTATTTGTGCTTGGGATTGCCCTGACCCATGTGCAGAACCTTGCACTTGGCCTTCGTGAACTTCATGAAGTTTGCACAGGCACACCTCTCAAGTCTGTCCAGGTCCCTCTGGATGGTATCCCTTCCTTCCAGCATGCCGACCGTACCACACAGCCTGGTGTAGCTGGCGAACTTGCTGAGGATGCGCTCACACCCACTGTATATAAAGACAACCAGAATAAAAGTCTATAAACAGTCATTTCTAAACTCTCACCCCAGTCAACTAAAAGAAGAGGAGAGGCCATGGCCTGCAACATGCCCTAGGTTTGGCAGAACTGGGTCTGTTGACCTGACAGAGTGAAAGCCAGGACCACACAGGAAGGAAGTCCTGAGGGTGTGGCTTATAAAAATCGGTGCTTTGAGCTTATGCCTTTTAGCTGCTTACAGCTGACATGGAATCATTTGGAGAAGTTAATTCTCTAGTTGTTTAGGGCCAGAACAGTTTTATACCAATTTCTGTATCTTACTATTTGTATAAGCTGTAGCACAAAATGCACATTCTACATTGTACTGGCCTCGTATTAGTTTCTAGACATATATATGAGGGTATCACAGAATCACAGAATAGTAGGGGTTGGAAGGGACCTCTGTGGGTCATCTAGTCCAACCGCCCTGCCGAAGCAGGGTCACCTACAGCAGGCTGCACAGGACCGCGTCCAGGCGGGTCTTGAATATCTCTAGAGAAGGAGACTCCACAGCCTCCCTGGGCAGCCTGTTCCAGTGCTCCGTCACCCTCAGAGGGAAGAAGTTCTTCCTCATGTTCA